>Ga0115572_10000471_pt1 | contig 33865 bp, 26 predicted proteins | sample COGITO_mtgs_1206_FD_88681 | JGI IMG/M metagenome (GOLD analysis project Ga0115572, IMG submission 88681) | Pelagic marine microbial communities from North Sea - COGITO_mtgs_120607 | ecosystem: Environmental > Aquatic > Marine > Epipelagic | place: Germany:Helgoland, sampling site Kabeltonne... | reverse complement strand
GGGCTGTATTAAGTTTCAGTGTAGAAAGCCCTGAATTAGATCCAGATAATTTTTTAATAGAGTTCTTTTTATTAGTATGGCATCGCTTTTCTATTTGGTTGGTGGGGCAGAAAGTTCCGCTTAAATACGCTAACTTCAGTTACCTATCCCCAGAGCATGTAAAAGAATACAGTTTGTTATTACCTTGCCATTGTCGTTTTAATCAAAACGAAAATAGTATTGTGTTTGAAAGTAGTGCCCTTTCATTACCAATTAAACAAAAAGAAAGAGAGTTGAAAGAATTTCTAAAAAATTCTCCCGCAGACTTACTCAGTAAACCTATGTTTCATAGTACCTTTACAACGCAGGTAATGAATTTTATTGGGGAAAGTACAATCGAAGCTATGCCTCGAATTGAAGAGGTTGCGAGTTACTTTAATATGAGCTCGCGCAATTTACGCCGACGTTTAAAAGAAGAAAATAGCAGCTACCAAGCGATAAAAGATACTCTTCGTAAAAACCAATCGATGAAATTATTAAATAATAAAACTCTAGCAATTAACCAAGTAGCACGAGAAGTTGGTTTTAATGAACCCGCTGGTTTTACACGAGCCTTTAAGCAATGGACGGGGCAGACGCCCAAACAATTTCGAGATGATGGAATTGCTCCATAATCGATTGTTAACATAATAAAAATAAATTAATAATTACAAGAGAAGCACACTATGGATATGACACTGAATGACGATCAGCTGATGATTCAGCAAATGGCAAAAAAGTTTGCCCAGTCAGAACTTGCGCCTGTAGCAGACCAACTATCGGGTGATGGTGGTCGTGAAATTTTTCTCGCCAATTTGAAAAAATTAGCCGAGTTGGGTTTTATGGGGCTCAATATTGATGGTCAATACGGTGGTACAGAAGCAGGTACAATTATATTCAGTTTAGCGATTACTGAAATCGCGAAAGCGTGTGCTTCTACAGCCGTCACAATGTCGGTCACCAACATGGTGGCGGAGGTGATTCAGGTCGTTGCTTGTGAAAAACAAAAAGAAAAATATCTACCAAAATTGTGCAGTGGTGAGTATCCAGCAGGATGTTTTTGTTTAACAGAAACAACGGCGGGTTCCGATCCGTCTAATATGAAAACCAATGCAATTTTAGATGGCGATGAATGGGTTTTAAATGGAAGTAAACAATTTATTACCAGTGCCGAATATGCCGGTGTTTTTGTTGTTTGGGCGGTAACCGATAAGAGCTTATCGAGAGGCAAAGGTATCTCGTGTTTCTTAGTTGAGCGAAATGCTCCTGGGCTTTCGATCTCAAAAGCTGAAGAAAAAATGGGGCAAAATGCCTCGGCGACGAATGAAGTTGTATTTGATGATTGTCGCATTCCGAAAGATGCGTTAATGGGCGAGTTAAATCAAGGCTTCAAGGTGGCTGTTAGTGAATTGGCAGGTGGGCGTATTGGTATAGGATCATTGGCATTAGGCGTAGGTTTAGCGGCTATGGATTACGCCAGAGTTTATATCACTGAACGCGAACAGTTTGGCCAGCCTATTGCTAACTTCCAAGGCTTACAATGGATGATGGCTGATGCCTACACCGATTTAGAAGCAGCGCGTTTATTATTAATGAACGCCGCTGATACAAAAGAAAAAGGCCTGCCGTTTTCAAAGCAAGCTTCAATGGCAAAACTGTTTGCTTCTGAAAAGGCGAATAATGCCTGCTATACCGCATTACAAATGATGGGGGGGTATGGTTATGTGAAAGAATTTCCATTAGAGCGTTACAGTCGAGATGTTCGTATTACCACCATTTATGAAGGTACCAGTGAAATACAGCGTGTCATTATTGCGCGTGAACTTCTAAGAGAAATTAGCTAGCAAGCAGGCTCTGTCAATTCCTTAAGTTCCAGCAACATCAAGTGAGCGCCATCACCTGACATATCATAAGGTGAAAATTCGGCGCTTCCAGAGTACTTAAGATTAAGAGATGTTGTAAGGCTTGATTCAGGCAAATACCCCATCGACCAGTCACTAAATTCTCGCATAGGGATTTCTTTGTAGTCTAAAATTATGACCTGACAGTGTCGCTTGTCATTTAATATCTTATGGTAAGTATTATTAACGTTTATTCTAGAGCCCTCAATACATTGCAGGAAGTGCTTACTGTCGAAGCAGAGCATACCGGTGACATTATTTTCTTTATTGTGCTCTCTAGCTTCAGCAAGGATATGTTCAACATCATCACAACTGAAGTTATCGCTAATTGAACTTGCATATACGAGTCGGGTAAGAAACATGAGCATCTCTTAATATATAATCTATGAGTTTATAAACTATAGACCAAGTTTTATTCACCAGCCTCAAATCTTAGCTTTTATGGGTAGAGTGCTTTCACTTGGTGAAAAAGGCGCTAGTTGTCTTTTCAATTTATGCCATAGCTGTCCAGAAGAAACCACAGGAATGCGGCTACGATCCGTTTCATAGTTATTTTGTTTCCAATGTAGGTTAAAGCTCTCAGCATCTTCCGATTTATGTAATTGCCTTACTTCGCTTGATAGCTGTGCGATGGCTTTAACATCATTATCCCAGCTAAAGCGATTAAAGCCACGATAGTGAAAGTTTTCATCAATGTAGCGATCACTTAAGTGAATTAACTGCTGCATTAATTGATTAAGAAAGTGATTGATATTGAGTTTACTAATAAAGAAGCTGATAAACGACGTAGAGTTCAAGCCATGCAATGATTGATTAGGATTTTGTACACTAGCAAGTTCAACCAAATATTCTCCGGTCGGCCTTTTTATAAAACTCAGTAGTTCGAACTTTGCCCCATCGTAATGAACAGACTCTAATACTTGTTGGATATCAGTGCTAAATTTAACAGTGTCTTGAGCGTTCGATAGGTTTGTGTCTGATTGCAAGCGCTCTCGGATATTAGTCAGTAAGGGTAAGTCATGATGATTATTGAACGGAGTCGTTATCTTTTCTTGGTATTCAAGGCGGAATAACTCACGTATCTCGTGCTCTCGTGCTTTTTTTAGTGCTAAAAATACCGTTTGAATTATTTCCGAAGTTGGGAGTTGTGGTTCAACCCGCCATTTACGGCCATAAACAATTTTCTCTTGTTGATTCGTGCCAGCTTTATAGTTATCAATACCAATGATACCTACTTGTATATAAATACCCGCTTCATGGCTTGACGTATCCTGACTCGCAAAAATGGGATAACGAGGATCACAATCGATATCCAATAAAATCTGTTCAACAGACCGCAGTGTATGCTGGTAGCTTAGGTAGTGCTGAGGAATGCAGAATCGACCATCGTCCAGCTCTGCTTTTGGTGCATTTTCGAGTGCATTTTCGCCATCACGTAATGTTTCAATATTTACCGTCATAACCATATTCTACTAATTTGTGAGTCGCCGTAGCATGTTCATATAGGTCATACGGATGTTCACCCTTTTTGGTTCTTTTTGGAGGTTACAAATATTATTAATCGGTTATCAGGCGAGAGGATGTCTTGTTAGTCATTTTTAATATTAGAAGAATAGGCTTTAAAATAGCGTAAATAGACATAGAAATGGCTAGGGCTGCTAGGGTTCTTAGTAGAGAAAATTAATTATAGTGAAATAAATCTGATAGTAGGCTAGAACGATAATGAACGTATTACCTTTGTCGGAAGATAAAAAGTTATCCGTGACCTTCCGAGTTGAACCAGGCTGTTTAGGGCCTCAAGGCGGAGCTCTCATCTCTGATTTCTGTGATATCGCGCAAGTAGCATTTAAAGTCTTAGCCACAGACTTCATCGTTTGGAGTATAGTTCCGAGAAGTGATAAAACGCTTCCTGAAACAGAGTATGCACTAATGAATAAAAGAATCAGTGAATCTCAAGCAGGGCAGTATCTTGAGCTGTTTGACATGAAGCTGGATGAACTTGAAAGTGATTTTGACGATAAATTGGAAGCACTCATTGTTGACTATATGAAGTCAAATAAAGCCGCTCACACAGCCTAAAACAATGTGAGCAGCTGAACCTTCTACCTTCTTGTACTAATTAATAACGAATTTCACCGTTTTCAATTTGTTTCTGAGTTATCTCATCTAGAGGTATGTATTTATCTGCTTTCGGTAAGCGCACATAAATAGGGCTGTCTGCCTTAGATAAGTCGAAGCCCATATTCTTCAATGGGGTTTTCATGTGCTTGAAAGTGCCCGTTAGGGAAATATCCTGATTAATACGCAAGAACACGGGGATTGCATATTCCGGTGTTGATTCTTTGAGTTCAGACACGAAACGAGTGAAGCAAAAGCTCTCAGAAGGACTGTTTAACTTCAGGCTTGCCATACCGGCTCGACCATTAGTGTTAGGAATTTCAACACCATAAACAATGGCTTCAGTAACATCACTGGCATCTTCTAATAACGATTCAACTTCAGTAGTCGAAACATTCTCTCCTTTCCATCGGAAAGTATCCCCGGTACGGTCGACAAACTGAGCATGGCGAAAACCCATATCTAGCATAATATCGCCAGTATTAAACCAACGGTCGTCTTTTTCAAAGACTCCTTCAAAAATAACCGCTTGAGTTTTCTTAGGATCGGTATAACCGTGAAAAGGCGTTTTGGGGGTAATTTTTCCAATTAATAGACCTGACTCGCCTTTGCTCACTTTAATCATATGACCTTTTTTATCAAGTAGGGGCACATCGTTATCTCGGTCGTACTTTACTATGGCAAAAGGCAGAGGACTAATACCGACAGTTTCGTCAAAATTTAATAGATTACTAAAAGCGATATTCCCTTCACTGGAGGCATAAAATTCCATGATTTTTGGGATGTTAAAGCGTTTTTTAAAGTCTTTCCAAATAGCAGGACGCAAGCCGTTTCCAACAATGATGCGAATGTTGTGCTCTGTGTCATTGGCTTTTTCAGGTTGGTCTAACAGATATCGACATACTTCACCGACATAACCAAATGAAGTTGCAGAGAATTTTCGGATATCATCCCAAAAATGTGAGGCGCTGAATTTTCGGGCCATGATAACGGCTGCACCATTAGGAATAGCGGATGACCAACAGACGGCCAAAGCGGTCGCATGGAAAAAAGGCAGAGGAACATAAATCCTGTCACTACTTTTTAAACGCACTGCGACTAAGCCAAAGTTTCCGATCAATTTCATAAATCGACCGTGGTTAAAAATCACCGCTTTAGGCAAACCCGTTGTGCCAGAGGTGTAGATATAAAAACACGGATCTTCGGGTCTGATACTCTGGGTTAGTCCAGGATTATCAGATGATTGAGTTTGAACTAATTCAGCAAGATTTTCCCAGTGATCAGGTGCACTCCCAATCTCAGCAAGCGTATCACCATCGTGTAAATAAAAGTGATGTTTCAACTCACACTTATCACGGATCTTTTCGAAAGCATCGTAGTGTTCTTCACCGGCAATAATGCATTTAGGTGAAACAATATTAATGCTGTGGGCCAAAACTTTTCCTTTTTGTGCGGTATTTAGCATTGCGCTTACAGCACCAATTTTTGAGCAGGCCAGTACACTTACTAATAATTCAGGGCGGTTATCTAGCAGAATGGCTACGCTATCGCCTTTTTCTATTCCACGGCTTAATAATAAGTTGGCAATACGATTCGCCCAGCTATCCATTTCTCGATAACTAATGGAACGCCCTTCGCTTATAACTGCAGGGCCATTAGGATTTTTAAGAACGGCCTCTTCAAAGCATAATGCTAGACCTACGGGTTTTGTAAGGTCTGTATTTGTGGCCATACGAATGCCTTTGAGCAAACTAGGTAAAGACATTAAAAAATTAGGTAATCGACGCAGGAATTGTCCTGTTGATATTGCATTTGTTTGAGTCATTAGGATGGGACCGTTATTTTTATTATTTAAGTGTAAGTCGAATATTTATGCGATAACTATACAATGTAAAATTACACTTAAGCAAATAATCTTGTCAATAACAGGCACCACAGAAATGAACTTTTTTTGAGCAAAAATATACAGGCTAAGCTGTCAATTTCTCTTTTAACTTTTTACTGTATTGCCAAATAATTAAACTCGCTAGAATGGCGGCAGATGCTGAATACAGCAAAGAGGTCATATCTCCATGCCCTCCTTGGCTTACTTCAATCGTTAGTTGAAAATATTCAATCATCCAATCAAGGCCGAAGCCCATTACTAGAGCTGTCAGAATTACTCCGGTTAAATAACCGATTAATGATTTTATTCCCAGCTCATTTTTGACAACCATTAAGGTAGCAATATTCGTTGCAGGGCCTGTTAGCATGAATACCAAGGCAGCGCCTGGAGAAACACCTGATAGCATTAATCCCGCAGCGATTGGCGTCGATGCTGTTGCGCAGATATACATAGGAATAGAAATTAAGACGGCGATTAACATGGCAAAAATGCCATTGCCGTATTCGCTTAATAGTGTTGGTGGAATAAAGGTTTGAATCAGCGCCGCAAACACCAACCCAATAAGTAACCAGCCCATAAAATCGGATAATAATTTTCCATAGCCATAAAAAACGGCATTTTTAAGTTTCTCTTTAAAGCCTAGTTCTTGTTTCTTTTTTCCACTGCAACAGCTTTTAACAGCTTCTTCTTGAATCGGTGGAGTCTCAGTATCCCAAAGGCGAACCAGTGATCCTGCAGTAATTGCAGATAATATGGCTGAAATAGGTCGAGCAATGGCCATTACAGGCCCCATAAGCGCTAAGGTGACACCTATGGAGTCTACGCCTGTTTCGGGTGTCGCAACCATAAAACTAGCAGTACTGGCTTTACTAGCGCCTGCGCGACGAATGCCAATAGCAGTAGGAATAACGGAACAAGAGCATAGTGGTATTGGTGTTCCTATAACAGCTGCGGTTACGACAGAACTCTTTTCACCTAAAAACTTTGTAATCCAACTATCAGGAACCAGCATTCGGATAATGCCTGCCAATAATAGACCTAGTAATAGGTAAGGCGCAGACTCGGTAAATAGTAGAATAAAGTTATCGACAAATTCCATGATAGTTAGGTTCCACAATGACTCAGTTTAGCTAGTATGGCGTACTATGGCTTTTGGGACACCATACAGATCAAGGTTTTATAATAAATATTGGCTCTTATGCCTTAGTTCTTATTTATACAGCATACAATAATCAATGGCATTGCTATGTTTCTAATGAATCAATAAGTTGTAATTTAGGCATATTCATGTGATTGTCTACGTAGGGTGTGGTAAATGTAACTAATTTGGCTTTAAACAGCTTTGTTACGAGTCTTTATCAAATCTTGTATTCGGACTGGTGAATTCGAGTATAACTTAAATATTTCACCAATAATGAAGAGTAAAGAGCATGAGTAAAGGTATCGTTAAGTGGTTTAATGCCGATAAAGGTTTCGGTTTTATTACACCTGAAGATGGCGGCAAGGATCTTTTTGTACACCATTCAGAAATCCAAGCTGGTGGCGGTTACGCAACTTTGAACGACGGCCAAGCTGTTGAGTTTGAAGTTGGAGAAGGGCAAAAAGGCCCTTGTGCAAATAAAGTTGTAGCTATCTAAGCCTCAGCCAAAGCACGTAAAACAGTTGGTCGGCTTTGCCGTCCACTGTTTTGTTTTATCGTACCTCAAAATTCTCCCTTTCTATTTATAATATTGAATTTTAATCATTTTCATCAGATGTCAGCTTATCTAACTTCCGTTGAACTTTTCTTGCTCTTAATAGCTTCTCTTGTATATCTATTTCTTCTGGGGTTAATATCAACGCCTGCTGCCATTGCGTTACAGCGGTAGATATATTGCCCTTTCGATATTCTTTTGATGCGCTGGTGTCGAGTTTTTTAGAATATTCCTGACGAATCTCTGTTGCCTTAATTAGTGCTCTCGCAACTTGTGGCCCATTAAAAATTCTATTAGATAAAATACTCTGAATTTTTAAAATATACTCGAAATCTTTTTTATCAATGGCTAAATATAATTGACGAATTAATGATTCTTGGCGCTCATTAATTGCTTTATTACTCTGCTCACTAAGTCCTGTTTTAATGGCGTCTGTAATTTCTCTGGCTCCTAACTCCTTATCAAGTTCAATCGCTTTTTCATACGTTTTCTGTGCATTTTTATAATCTTTGACAAGAAGTGCCTGAGTTGATAAGTGAAGAAGCTCTTCCGCCAGCGCTTTCTTTTTTGTTACTAAGCCTTGATGTGGAGAAAACCAATTAATCTGGTTGTAGTGGATACGATCGAATAAATCTTGCTGAATAAACTGCACATTTAATAACTTAGCTTCAGCTAGCGCTCTATTGGTATTTACTATGCGTTCTTCCTCATGTTGAGCCTTATCAACAAGTAATGTTAACGAAGGTAGTGAAGTTGAATTAGGTTGATTTTCTTTTAATTGATTTAATAGATGTCGAGCTTCTCCCCATTTCTTCTGTTTAACAAGCTGGTTAATTTTTTTACTTTGTTCTTTACTCTGTTTTTTTGCGAGTACTTTTATCTTGAGTAGTAGCGCTTGATTATGTGGGTTTTCTGCCATGATTTGATCGATGGCTTTTTGATATTGATGATTCTTAATAAGCTCTTCTGTACTAGTATGTCCAAAAACACCTGAAATTGTAGAGCAGCCAGTTAGCATTAAAAGGGAGTATAGAGTTAGAAAGAGCGCAATAAGTTTAAACATACTGTTGCATCGCTATAAGTTCGTTTTCTTGCTGCATTAAAATACGGTTAAATTGAGGTACCAATTTAATAACATTGAAGCAATTAATAGGATGGGTTTTTCCTTTGACGCTAAAGCTTTCACTGGCTTCAGTTATTAGTAAAGAGTGGCAGGCAGGATGTAAATAGACACTTTCACTAATTAATAATTTGTTTGGGCTTGCTAAGTCACATAATCTTGCAGCGACATTGACGGTATCACCACTAATAGTAAATTGCATACGTTCTTGGTCGCCTATCGCGCCTGCTAGCATGTCGCCACAATGCATTCCAAGTCTAAAGTTTAGTTCTGGAAGATTATTCTTGGCTCTATGTTTGTTTAAGGATTTACTTAAGCGAATAAAAATATTGGCTGCACAAATAGCATTAATGCTGTGCTTAGGGTCATCTACATGTACCCCAAAAGTAAGCATGGCACCATCACCAATGAAGTTGTCGACACTGCCCCAGTAAATTTTACTTACTTGATGTAAAAGTGAATAATATTGATTTAACGCATCAGCGATTCTTTCTGGAGTTTCGATCTCACTAAGTTGAGTAAAACCAACGATATCAACAAATAATACCGAACCAGTTACATGCTTTAAGGGTTTTTTGGGTTGATCTAAATCAGATAGAATATCTTTGGCAATATCTTTTGATATAAATGAGTTGAAGTTTTTTTCTATGGATTCTTTGTCACGTAGGCCTTGTAACATATGCTCAAAACTTTTTACTAAATCACCGACTTCATTATTTTTTATATTAGGTAAAATAGGGGATAGATTACCATCGGCTACTTGCTGAGTTGTTAACTGCAAATCTTTTAACGATTGAGTTAAGCGTTTAGCAATTAATATACTACTCCCTATGGCTAGTAGAATAATACCAACTAAAATAATCCCTAGCGCTCTCAGTGTTTGGGTAAGAGAGTCACTAATCGCGCTATTATCGATGCTAAGTTGAATCGTACCAGCTTTAATTTCGTGAAAAATTATGTCTGCCTTATAGTCACTGCGATTACTATTACTACTGGCGTTAATGTTATGGCTCTCGTTTTCTTTATTTCCTAAGGCTAGGGCAACCGTTCTATCTTCATCATCTTGAACTGAAATAGAGATAATATTTTTGCTTGTACGAACTGTATTTTCGAGCATTGAGGATAGCGTTAAGTAATCATCTGCCATTAGCATCTCTGAAGCGCTACTGGCTGCTTGATGAGTAATAGTATGTGCAAAGGTATCAATTTGTTTTTGCATCAAATCGCTGAAGTTTATCTGTAAATATCCCCAAAGGGTGGCAATAGAAATACCTAAAACTAAAGTGATAGCCAATAGTACTTGCCAAAATAAGGGAAAGCGTAGACTACTCAATGTTAACGAATGATTGCTAAAAATAGAATTTTTCATTATTCAGTGGTGATATACTTTATATGTTTTCGTAATAACGCTATTGAACGCTTATTACAAGAAAACATCTATGAAATAACACACATTACTAACCTTTATGATTGATTTTAAACAACTTAATATCGTAATAGTGTCGTACCTAGCCATTATTTAACTTCAGGAAAATTAGGCTGTATATAGCAAAATGATATTATGCGCTTAGATAAATTTATTTGTAAAAGCACCGAATTAAGTCGAGCTGAAGCCACTCGCCGTATTCTTGCGGGTGAGGTTATAGTTAATGATAAAATAATAGTAGACGAAATAACGCAAGTTCACGAAAATAATGTGATTACTATGGGGGGAGAGAGGTTAAAAGCACGTCCGTTTCGTTATCTTTTAATGCATAAACCTGCAAATACTATTTGTTCAAATACAGATGGTGATTACCCCTCTTTATTCAATTTGTTCGCTATGCAAGCAAGCGCTCGTCAGGATCAGACCATAGATAAACTCGATGAACTGCACATTGCAGGTCGCTTAGATGTTGATACTACAGGGCTAGTGCTCATAACGGATGATGGGCGCTGGACTTATAACATTACTCGCCCTGATAAAGCGTGTAACAAGGTCTACCGTGTTGGATTGTCATATGGTATTGCTGACGATAAAGCTGAAGAGCTTGTAGCTTGGTTCAAACAGGGTATTCAATTACAAGGTGAGCAACAACTTACTTTACCCGCCTTGCTAGAAGTATTACCTAGTCAAAAAAACGAAAGCAAAGAAGTCTTGTTGACGATAACGGAAGGTAAGTATCACCAGGTTAAGCGGATGTTTGCTGCAGTGGGTAATCGAGTCATAAGCTTGCATCGTGAAAAGATTGGAGAAGTTCAACTCGATGTGGAAGAAGGGCAGTGGCGATATTTATCAGAAGATGAGGTAGCCTCACTTTCTCGCTAGCCCTTCATTTCTATCTACTGATTGATATTGTTAATCACCCCTAATGCCGTTTCATGCAAGCTACTCACATAAAGCTTGTCACCGACTTCTAATGCCCCTGTGGTATGACCATATTTGCCGAGAGGGTCTTGTAGGTTGTGTATAACCTCACCTGCATCGTTAATGGCAACAAGGTGGCCGTAGTGTTGTGCCTTGGGGCGTAAAACCTCGGGTAAGCGCTGAATAACTTTCCGCATATTTGGGAAATTTGATAGTAGATCTAATGGTTTACTTCGTGGGCTAACTAGTCCAAGCCAATATACCCCATTGCTGCCTTTCGCGATGTTATCAGGAAAACTGGGTAGGTTATCAATCACAACCTCTAGATTTCCACGTTGTTGACCATTCAGGCCTAAGCGCATCACTCGATAAGTTCCAGTCTCATTAAACAGCACAGACTGTTCGTCATGACTTAGTGTTACACCATTTGCAAAGTTTATGCCCTGTGCTAATACCGTTGAAACTTTAGTTGCTGGGTTATATTCAACAATGCGTCCATGGCCACCGTGCTCATTTATGTCGAGTAGACTCGCTCCGTAAGTACCGTATTTTTTTGCATGGAATTTTGATGAAGCATCTGAAAAGTAAATATTGCCATTAGTCGCAATATCCACATCATCGGCATAATTAATCGCAATACCATCAACGCTATCAACCAAGGTAGTAATCTTGCCGTCAGGAGAAATATTCAATAATCCGTTGAATGCATCAGCGACTAATAAATTACCTTGCTGATCAAACTCTATGCCTAGCGGGCGACCGCCAGTATTAACCCAGGGTTGAATGTTACCCTCGACATCTAAAAATTTGATATCCCCGCCTAATAATGCGAAATAAACATTACCTTTTTGGTCGAGGGCTAAGTCCTCTGGACCAATATCTCCTTCTAATTCGATGCGTTCTATAGGGCTTAGATCTTGGTTTCTAGGAAAGTCACCGGTATAGCCTAAATTAGTAGGTGCTTGCCAGGCAATAGGTTCAACTATTACAGGCCAAAAGGCTAGGTACGCCACGAGAGCAAGTGCACTGCCTACAACCCCTTTTTTGATTATGCTGTTCATTATGGAAATCCTTCATGAAAAGCCTCTATATAAGGCTTTAGTTCTTATTTTTGTAGTGATTAACGTAACATTTTTTGTGGGCTTCAAACAAGATGCGACTCTGGCACAGTCGCATATACACTTTTATAAAAAGTTGGGCAAAGTGCCTGATGCAGGAAATACCAGCCTTTAGCGTAACAAAAGCCAATGTATCGCTTAAAAATATTAGTGGTATAAGAAATTTAAGCTATCATTATTAGTAGCTTATATCGGCTAAATGATTGCTTTTAATTAGCCGCTTGCTGCACTTTATAGGATGAATGATTAAGTGAAATAGATTGAAAAGTTTATAACCTACATGGAAAAATAAATGGCTAGTTATGCCAATGGTTAGATGCTTCTTACAGTCATTATAAATGTGTGGGTCATGATTAAATACATTCTATTTTTTGTCTTTTATGTTTTTTCAAACTCTGTAAGTGCCATAGAATCAGTACCTTATATTGTATTAAACGATTTGAAGCGAATAGAGGTAGATGAATACTCGCTTTGGTATCAAACTGAATCTCTAAATAGAAACCCAACCTTTGAAGAATTAAATTATTTATACAGTAAAGCAAAACCAATAGCATCGACACTAGCTGCTAGCGGCGCTTATCTTACTAAAATCAAAATAATTAATAGTAATGAAATAAATGATATTTGGTTCGTAAATATAAGTGCTGTTTATCTGGATATAGGAACTGCATTTTGGCAAGCAGATAATGGAGATATAAAGCCATTAGAAAATTTTGGTCAGCTAAAGAGTCAAAATCCAAAGATCGCTCACTCTCAAACTTTTTCTCTTCCTTTAAAATATAAAGAAAGAGGCACGGTTTGGATATATGTTCAGGCAAAGTTGTTTGCAACACCTGCCGTCCTAAAAATCTACAATAAACCAGAGTTTTATAACAAACAATTTCTTGTTAATAGTATTGATTCTATTTCATTTGGCGTAATGATTACTTTGGCGTTAATAGCATTGTTTGTATATTTAAGAACTGGATATTTAGTTACTTTAGCTTGTGCTGGTTATATTGGAATTCAAGGTGTCGGCTGGTGGACTGCATCAGGAAGCTTTGGTCATTTACTGACGTTATCTAGCTACAATCCTGTTTATATTGGAATTATTATATTTCCTTTTGCTGTCGCCTCTGCAAGTCAGTTCACAAAGTTATTATTTAATTGCCCACGAGATCACCTCAGGTTGAATAGGGTATTTAATCTCTTATCAATCGTATGTTTAGCACTGGGCATGGTTATGCCCTTTCTGCCTTTTATAATTAATTATGTAATATCTCACATCATTGCAGCTATATGGATTCCATTGTGTATTGGCACTGGTGTATTTATGGTAACGAAACAAGATTTTAGAGCTAAGTACTATTTAGTGGGTAATGCTTTATATGGATTGTCGCTTACTGGATTTGTATTGTCTCATATTTATCATATATCTTGGGATGTGTCGTTTGAAGTTATTGTACAAATTGCATTGACAGTTGATTGTATATGCATCTTGCTCTCCCTAGCAAAATGGTTGCAAATTCAACAGCAAGAGTTTCGCCGTAGTTATGCTATTTCACGTATTGACCCATTAACAAAAATTGGAAATCGTTTTGCACAGAATGAAAAGTTAGCTAGTTTAACTGGGAATTATTGCATTGCATTCATCGACTTGGATGGATTGAAAAAAATTAATGATAACTTAGGGCATGATGAAGGAGATAAAATATTAATAGCTACAGCAGAGATTATACAAAAAGAATTGCATGATCTAGGCACTGTATTTCGCTGCGGTGGTGATGAATTTATAATTGTGGCAAGTGTTGATAATTCTAAAGAAATAAAAACTTTACCAATAATGCTAGAAAATATACTTCTAAAGTCAGAGAAAACATTAAAAACTATGGAATGGAAAGATATTGGTCTTAGCTTTGGCATTGCTACAAGCTTTGAATCTTTGAATCAATCGGGATGTTTATCACTCGCTGATGAACGGATGTATCGGTACAAACAAGGTCGTAGACAACACCCGTAAATGTCATTTTAAAATTTATTTCATATCTTACTTATATTACACTGATAAAAACTACTCTCTTTTGATTTCTTGTTATCTATAGTGAAAGAATGTAGTAACGAAAGGAGTGGTGAATTCGAACTTATAAGAAGTATACACGTATGAATTTACAATTTGATATTAAGCGATCAGTTATCCTAGCTGAATATATTAAATGCTGGGGGGTGCCTGAATCTCGAAATATTGTATCGATAAAGTCTCCTCAAGTTAAAGAGGAGGCGATTGAGCTTTATATTTTTCCTGGTGAAGATATGGATCAGGTTTCTAGAGTTGCTACTATCGGCTTATCATCTTACATATTTCCTAGTGGTAAACGCTGTAACTCGGAATTATTAATGGTTTTGCCTTATGATATTGTCGATGATCAAATTGAATTTATTAATAATTACATATTGAGTATCTGCAGTTACATTATACTTACTGAAGGACGTAATCTGGAACCTGAAGAAATAGTGTCAGAAGAAATCGGTGAAAATGCTCCTAATGATTGGCCTAAGGCTTTGTTGTTCGATGAACCGCGTGGCGAACCAAGTGAGTTGAATAATTTTTATATCGGTATGCAGCATGTGAAACTTAGCTGGCTTATTCCAATATTTTCAAGTGAATATGAATTAATTAAGAAGAATGGTATTGAATCATTTGATGCAGCGGTAAATGAAGAAGCAACTAGCTTGGTAGAAGTTAGGCGTGATGCATGTGTTTAATAAATGTAGAGATACAGTCCTTAGCGTAATTATTTGTGATAAGAGCCAAAAACAATGACAAAAATTAACCCGAAAAAATTGCTTAATAGTAAATGGACTGCTGTAAAACCAGTCAATAAAGAAAAGCACTTTATGATTACCGAGCTTAAATTTGACGAAGAAGGTGAAGTTATTCATTGCTTGATCGAAGCAATTATTTCAAATCGTGCTGAGCCTATTGATTGGAAGGTGTTAAAAAATACGGATGTATGGCTTCAGGGCTGGAAATAAAGCCAGTAGGGTAGCAATGTTCGATAAGGCTACTTAGTACTCATTAATATTCTGATAATGTTGACAGTTGCTCTAATTCTTAAACTATTATTAGTTGTAAGAGATTAAGTTAAAAATGGAATAAGTTTGTATGCAGTCTTTTAGCAAACTATTAGTACTTGTATTGATGTTAGCTGGCATTAATGTCACTAATGCAGATGTCCCTTTTATTATTGTTACTGACCCGTGGCCTCCATATGTTTATATGCATAATGGAAAGCCTGCTGGTCTTGATGCTGAAATTGCTTTGTCTGTTTTAAAAGAGTTAGGAATTGAAGGCAAAATCGAAATGATGCCTTGGAAGCGTAGTCTTCTGCATGTTAAGGCTAAAAAAGCAGATGCAATACTGTCTGCTGCACCGACAGCCTATCGAAGAAGCTTTTTACACTTTCCTATAGAGCCACTTTCTAGCGCCTCTACTGTCTTTTTTATGCGTGATAATGATGAAATAAAATTTCAGAACTTAAGTGATCTTGAGTCTTTAAAGGTCGCTGCTATGCTGGGATATAAATATTGCCCAGAGCTTGATAATACTAAATTATTATTATCTGCCTCAAGGGTGGCGACCCTAGAGCAGAGCTTTAACATGCTAACAAATAAACATGTCGATTTAGTTGCTGAAGTAGATTTGGTTGGCCTTTTTACAGCGCGTGAAATGGGGATTTCAGATACAACCAAGATTTTAAACGGATCACGCTTTTGCTCTGTAGACAATTACTTAGCGTTTGCTAGAAAGGCTGGGTATGAAATTATTGCTAAGAAGTTTGGTGAAGCATTGATCAAGTTTAAGAAAACACCTGCTTATAAAAGCATATTAATTAAGTACGGTATGAATAATTAGAACGAGTGGTGTAAAGAGCTTCTCTTTACACCACTATACATCAGATATCAGCCTATGCATGCATAAAACTACAGGCTGGTTTTAACGGATTTTAATAGTCTTTCACTTCAAATTGATCATCAGATGGGTCGGCTGTATATCGGCCTTCTACCTGATCCCATTCATAAGTATTTCCCATCATGACCTTGATGCGGTTATCTGATGTTGATGCGCTCGCTGCATCGTAACCTGTTTCGCTGCGGCGTCCCCACCAGTTTATCGTAACTTCTTCAGGAGCATTTGACGCCATAGACATAAAATACCATTTAGATGCATGTACGTGCTTTGACGCAATATCCCAAGCATCTAAGTACCAGAAACGATTGTTGATAAGGGCTACTGTGCTTTCTAATGAAGTATTTTGATCACCGATCCATAGGTCAAATATGGCAGATGTTTTGTACCATGTAACGGCAATATCTTGATCTGCAATTAAATCGCGAATAGCCCATTTAACTCTTTCACCCGTCCAATCATTTTGGCCATCGCCATTTTCATCGCCTAGGTAACTTTTACCATCTTGTGACCAGAATGGATCTAATAGCTCTATACGATTAGGCATAAGGTTACTGGATACCGAGCCATCATTAATGCCGTCGTTAATCATATCTGCAACGTTAACAGCAAGTTGATTACCTAAAGAGTGACCCGCGAAACGAATATTACCTGAAGTGTTGTTTGCGAGAGCAATAGTGATTTGCTTAAAGGCAAGTTCACCAACAGACATATCAGGAGACTGAATAGTGCTATAACTGCCGTCATCTAAACGATAGCGCATGCCTTTAGGTCCGTTTTTGCTCCACATTTTAGCTTCAGCATCTTTTACTTCATCTTCATCAGCAAACTGTCCCCAGTGGAATACTCCGACATTCCAGCCCTGTTTTTTCCAGTTTCTTGCTGTATTTGAATTAATGTCATCAAATGAAAAGTCTTCTCGGCTGTAATCATCTTCGGATGAGCCACTTTGCCAGCCGTGAAAAAAGATAACGGTCGGTTTAGAATCATCATACCAATTTGAGTTGGTGGTGAGAATAGTACCATCAGCATCAACGCCTTTTTGTTGTGCTTCTACATGACTACTGCTAACTCTTACCCAGTGTAATCCGTAGTCGAGATAGTCATCGGCTGCTTGAGCAGCGCTTGATAAGCCAACTGAAAAACTTACAAGTGCGCAGTACAGTGAGCGTTTCACTGAGAGTTGTTTTGATTGCATAGATTTATCCACTATTATTTTTATTGTGATTATTATCTTTATTTTTTCTGTGTTTTCTCAAACACTAATGACACGTTAGAGGTTGATCGTGAAAACGCCATAAATAAATAGGAAAAAGTAGGAAAAAATGCTCTGTAGCTCTTTGTTTATAAGAAAAGTTATAAATATTAAAAATACGTGCAATAGAAAATCATTTAATCTTTAGGTGGTATGTATATAAAAATTATGTGAATTAAATACGGTATGAGTCTTTAAAATTAGTGGTGTAAAGAGCTTATCTTTACACCACTGCGTATCAGGTATCAGCCTATGTATGGATAAAACTATAGGCTGGTTTTAATGGACCTTAGTAGTCCTTCACTTCAAATTGGTCATCAGATGGATCGGCTGTATATCGGCCTTCTACTTGGTCCCATTCATAAGTACTCCCCATCATGACCTTGATACGGTTATTTGAAGTTGATGCACTCGCGGCATCATAGCCTGTTTCGCTTCGGCTTCCCCACCAGTTTATTGCAACCTCTTCAGGTGCATCTGATGCTAGTGACATAAAATACCATTTACGTGCATGAACGTGTTTGGATGCAAGATCCCAAGAATCTAAGTACCAGAATCGATTGTTGATAAGGGCTACTGTGCTCTCTAATGCCGTATTCGCATCGCCGACCCATAGGTCATATATACCTGAAGTTTTGTACCAAGTAATGGCAACATCTTGATCTGCAATCAGATTGTCAATTGCAAAATTAACTCTCTCTCCAGTCCAATCATCTTGTCCATCACTATTTACATCGCCTAAGTAGTCTTTACTATCTTGAGACCAGAATGGATCCAGCAATTCAATTCGGTTAGGCATTACATTAGTTGATAATGAGCCGTTATTAATACCATCGTTAATTTGCTCGGCAACATACACGGCAAGTTGATTACCCAGTGAATGGCCTGCGAAGCGAATATTACCTGAAGAATTATTGGCGAGTGCAATAGTGACCTGTTCAAAGGCTAATTCACCCACAGACATATCAGGTGACTGGATAGTACTGTAACTGCCGTCATCTAAACGATAGCGCATGCCCTGTGGACCATTGGTGCTCCACATCTTAGCCTCAGCATCTTTTACCTCATCTTCGTCAGCAAATTGACCCCAGTGGAAGATACCTACGTTCCATCCTTGCTGCTTCCAATTTCTCGCGGTATTTTCGTCAATGTCTTCAAATGCAAAATCTTCTCGGCTGTAGTTATCTTCAGATGAACCGCTTTGCCAGCCGTGAAAATAGATAACGGTCGGTTTAGAGTCATCGTACCAGTTTGAATTTGTAGTAAGGATGCTGCCATCAGCATCAATACCTTTTTGTTGTACTTCTACATTGCTACTGCTAACTCTTACCCAGTGTAACCCATAGTCAAGGTAGTCATCGGCTGCTTGAGCTGCACTCGACAAACCAACTGAAAAACTGACAAGGGCGCAGTAAAATGAGTTCTTCACTGAAAGTAGTTTTGATTGCATAGATTTATCCACTATTATTTTTATTGTGATTGCTATCTTTATTTTTTGGTGTGTTCTCTCAAACACCAGCGACACGTTAGAGGTTGATCGTGAAAACGCCATAAATAAATAGGAAAAAGTAGGAAAAAATGCTCTGTAGCCCTTTGCCTATGAGAAAAATCATAAATAAAAAAAATACGCAAAATCGACAATTTTTTAATCTTTAGTCAGTATCTATATCGAACATTTACTAATACGATCGTATTAGTAATGAAGGTTGCGATAGCTATAGAGTGCCCCTATAGTACAGAAAGAGGTACTTATGCAGATTCATTCCAAGCTCAATTTCCACATATTCCTATACCGTTTATGCTTACCAGTTGCTATTATTTTTTGTTCTTTGGCCTTGGTTTTTTCAGCTTCCTTGATTTTTGAACAACCATTAATTAAATCTCATCAAGGCATTCTAGATCTGTCAAATTGGGATACTAATAAGCAGCGGGTAGTAACCTTAAATGGAGAGTGGGCATTTGTCTGGAACGACCTAGTTTCAGCCGATGCAGCGACTTTAGATAAGATTAAAAAGACTAATAACCTTTTAAACTTACCCAGTACCTGGAACCAAGTTAATTATGATGGTTATGAATTACCGGGCCAAGGAAAAGCGACTTTATTACTTGCGATCATGCCGCCGAAAGATACACAGAACTTTGTAATGAAAGTACCTGTTTTAACCAATCAATTTCAGCTGTATATCAATGGGGTTCTCAGGGTTGAAAGTCGCGGCTTTGATAGTCCTTATACGCCACTGTATGAAGGTGAGCGCATTCGGTACCTTTCATTCTCAAAAAATCAACTTGATGATACCAAGCCGATCATCATTATGTTTCACCTAATTAACAACCGTCATCGCGATGGTGGTATGTGGGAAACGCTATCGATATCTTCAGAGGTACATAAAAGCGCACTATCAAACTCTTCCGTCCTTTTAGAACTTGGTATCAGTTTTCTATTAGGTTCTATCTCTCTATTAATGTTTATTCGAGCGTTTAAAAATAAACAGGTTAGCTTTCTCTATTTGGCGATTTTTGCAGCGCTAATGGCAATACGAGGAGGTACAGTTAATGAGCGTTTATTCTTTACGTTTTTTGGTATTCAGCAATGGCAGACTCAACAAACGATAGAGTATTTAATTGTGTACGCAACGGTACCTTTCTTTGCTTTGTATTTAGGTCATCGATTCCCTAAGTATTTCCCGAGTATATTACATAGAACCACTATGACTATTTGCGGCTCTTTAATGTTGTTGGTTGTTTTAACACCGGCCAAAGTATTTAGTTATTCTGCTCCAATATTTCATCTTGTTGTCTTGGTTTATATCTTTTTATGGCTAGGCGCTATGGGTGAACATATACAGAAGAAAACAGTGGGAAGTGTATTTTTATTTACCGGTGGGCTTATATTTATCATCGCTAATATTAACGATATTTTATTCACTAATAATCTCATTAATACGACCAATATTAGTCATGTTGGTGCTTTAGCATTTGTTATTTTTTCCTATTTCTCAGCTAAAGCGATTAATGGAACGGAGGATGTCGTCGCGCCCACAAACAATCTCGTTGATATGGAGCGAGAACAAGGTGAAAGCGAAGTCCATCCATTAGCAAGATTACTTTATGATAAAGACAGTTCATCAAAGGACGAACGAAAAATAATCTGCGTTGAATCATTAAACTATGCCTTGAATTTATGGCAGAATTTTACTGAAAAAGATAAACGTACGCTCGCCGAAGAAACGAAGTTATGGCGTATTACTAATGATGGAGGCACATTAAAAACACGCACACTCGATAAGTACTTGAAACTATCACAGATTCCTAAGAACCCTAGGTACGCAACAGTTGCGAAAACATTGATATTTATTTCCCGTATAGATGAAATACCTGAGCATGATCGCTATTGGTTGAAGCAAGTGGCTAACGCTATAGGTCGAAAGGAATCATCAAGTACATTGTATAATTCGAAATTATCCTAATTATTAACCTATTCTTAATATAATGAAGTTAAATTATAAGAGAGATATAGTGGATATCGCTTTATTGTTAGAAGTAAAGCCTCTGTAACCATTATCTACTTAATCTTGCCCCCTAGTTTGTACTTAGAGTAATCGTATGAAAACCTTTAAATGTGATTGCGAAGATCATCAAATTTTGTTTTTCGAAAGTAATGTTTGTACTGCCTGTGAACGTGTTGTTGGATTAGACGATAGCTTCGATAAAGTTGAACCTTATGACTTAGATGACGTTAGTGGAGAATATTTCAAAGCAGCTCAGCCGGAAATACGCTATCAAAAATGTGATAATCATGCTGACTATAAAACCTGTACGGGTATGGTTAACTTAAATACTTTCGTACCTGTTGAAGGTGAAACAGAGGTTTTGTGTTTTGCTTGTCGTTTTAATGAAACAATCCCAGATTTAAGTATTGTTGAACATATTCCTTTGTGGAAGAAAATGGAAGTCGCTAAACGTCGTGCTTTATATACTCTCAAAGCTATGAAGTTGCCATTAGAAACTATTGCTCAGAATCCGAAGAGTGGTCTAAGTTTTGATTTTACAACAGATCGAGATGTAAGCGACCATTTCGCGAGTACGCTGAAAAATCAAGATGCCGTCTTTACTGGCCATGATTGTGGGCATATTACTATCAATTTAGCAGAAGCTGACGAAGTTGCTCGCTCGCATACTAAGTTAGCTATGGGAGAAAAGTATCGAACTTTACTTGGTCACTTTCGCCATGAATTAGGTCATTATTATTTTGATAAACTGATCGCAGGATCACCTGATAAACATGCTTTATGTAAGCAGTATTTTGGTGACGACGAACAGCCCTATAAAGACGCATTGGATAAGCATTATAAAAATGGTGCTCCTGATAATTGGCGCGATTCGTTTATTAGTGAATATGCAACCATGCATCCCTTCGAAGACTGGGCTGAGACATGGGCGCATTACATGCACATTATGGATACCTTAGAAACAGCGAAAAACTTTTCTATTACGGGGTCGACGATTGATAATGCAGAAGATATGGAAGAGGTAGGTGAGTTAACGCTGCCACAGGATGCTTATTTCTTTTCTGCGCAGACATCGATAACTAGCATTTTAGATACTTGGATGGACTTTGCGATTATTCTTAATTCATTAAATCGAAGTATGGGTATGGGTGATGCTTACCCATTTGTATTGACACAACCAGTACGAACAAAGTTGGCTTTTATTCATCATGCTATCCATAACCGACTGAATCGAATGCCTGACTTATTGAGTGAGTCGGAAAATAAAAAATAGAAATATCCAGTTCGATAAATGCATGACTCGCATTTATCGATTAATAACACCTTCTGGTTTACGAGCAACATCAACAGACACTTCTAGAATTGGGCTTTTTCCACCGCCAAAAATAACACCTTTTAATGGCGTAACATCGTAGTAATCACGACCTTCTGCGGTAACAATATGCTTGCTGCCTGCACGAACATCATTAGTTGGATCAAATTCAATCCACCCATCTTCTGGAGAATAATAAGCAATCCAAGCATGGGTCGCATCGGCTCCTACTAATTTCTCTTGTCCTGGAGGCGGAAGAGTTTCCATATAACCCGAAACATATTTTGCAGGAATCCCCATCGCGCGTAAGCAACCAATTTGCAAGTGAGCAAAATCTTGGCAGACCCCTTTTTTATGGGCTAATACTTCTGACAGCGGTGTTGAGATATTCGTGAAACCAGGAGTGTAGGTGAAGTCTGTAAAAATTCGACTCGTTAATTCTTCAACGCAGGTATACAGTGGTCGCGATAACGAAAATGAGGGAGTGGCATAATCGATAAGCTCTTGATTCACTTTAATCATAGGTGAGTCTAAGCAGAATTCTCGCGCTTCAATGACATCAATAGATGGCATTTCTTTCAAGAGCTTCAGTGCATCAGCATAACTGATACCTTGATCATTATTTAAGTCAGTACGAAGTTCTGCAACATCAATAAGACTTTCAGCTGTGATGGTTAATTCGCTGTGCGGTGTTTGTATCTCAAAATGATAGCTGATATTACCAAAGTAATCCGTGCGTTTATTTGCATGAGTTTCTTGAGGTGAAATAATCATTCGGCTTTCTAGGCAAGTCTGTCGTGCTGTATTTCTAGGCATCAGGTTTGCTAAGTTATAACAGTGAGAAACTTTATTAGCGTATTTGTATTTTGTAATATGCTTAACCTGGTAGCGCATTTTAAAATTCCTGTGTCATTAATGCTGTGGATGAAGAATGCTGAGTGATAACAAATAACTTTCGAGTCATAGCATTAGTCCTCCCAGGAAGTGTTAACAAGTTGTTGCGGATCGATACGGTGATCGAAATACCGATCACTTATCGTATTGCTGAAATCAGACAATAATGTATTTAAGCGTATTAATAAGTCTACAAGTTCTGATCTTGATCCATCTTTGCTTTCTGCTAATTCGTTAATACGAGACAGTTTTAACTTAGTGACAGCTTCTAACAATACGCGATCTTCTTCTTCTAGTCCTTTGGTATCTGAACCCATTCTTCGCACGGCAGAGAAGTGCTTTTGTAGTTGTTCGAATTGGAAAATCAACGATCGAGGATTGGTATCATCTAATAGAACGAGTTCTAGCCCTAACTCCATACCGCTACGATTTCTGCTATGGCGACGATAGGTAATGAATACTTCCATTGATCTTAGCATGGCATTTAGCAAGGTTCTTTTACTTGCATTCTCGTCGATATATGTAGCGAGAGTGGTGACGGTTTTCATTATCTGTACGCCACGTTCAACTCGACGCCCCATGTCCAGAAAGTGCCAACCGACGCCACGAACCATGCTTTCTTGCATCAATCCTGATAGGGCTATTAATGGAATAACTAATGGATCCAAATCTTCTTCAGGAGCCGAAGATAAGCCATTCGCTAAAGAAGACTCCAAATTATCCAGCGCATCTCGAATATCATTGATCACGCGAATGGTATCTGAGGATAGCAACTCTTTAGACTCATCAGCACAATACAATAATGAATTAAGAGTCGACTTGATACTGCCAGGGCGGTTGCCATCTTTGATGATTAATAGCAGCTCTTCTTCAGGGTTCGCAAGCTGCTCATCCGTGGCATTTAAAAAACCAGGGTGAGTGCCTGTTACTTCAGTAATTGATTGCAGCAATATACGTTGCGAAGCTTTGTTAATAGCTTGTTCGTCGTTAATCATCATGAAAACGGTTCTGAGTATGCGAAGTGATGCTTCAGCACGCTCAGCATAACGTCCCATCCAGAATAAATTCTCAATGACACGACTTGGCAAGCTCATTAACGATGCTTCAAGTTCTGCTTGTCCAGCTTCGTTAGCTTCGTTTTCACTAATACGTTCAGGCTCTGTTGCCGTAATCCAAGTATCTTTACTTGGGCAACCTGCTTGCATACTAACGATAGGACTACTGACTTCATTACCGACTCGGGTCAAACCACCAGGCATAACAATGTAGGAATTATCCGCGGCAACAGAAAAGGTACGCAGGATCGCAGGCCTTGGTTCTAACCCACCGTTAATCAAAGACGGCACATGAGGCTTATCAATGCGTTCTTGTGCAACGAATTGAGTCGGCTGGTGGCGAATTTTTTGCAGCAATTCAGTTGTTTCAGCTTGGCTAAGGTCACCACCAAAAACACTCTTTAAACTATGTCCACGATAAATGGGTTTGATGATCAGTTCTTTAATATGGGCGGTAACAAATGTTAAATCCTCAGGATCTCCACACCAGTATGTTTTAACTGAATCTAGACGGAGCTCTCTGCCTAATAATGCTTTACTTATTTCAGGTAAATACTTTAGTAAGATTGGATTTTCTAAAACCCCTGATCCTATTGGATTTGCCATAATCACTCGGCCAGCACGCACAACGTCGAGTAGCCCAGGAACACCTAGTTGAGAGCTACTGCGAAGCTCTACAGGATCGCAAGATACGTCATCCACGCGTCTTAAAATAACGTCGACACGATCAAGCCCATCTAAAGATTTCATCCATACAAAGCCATTTCGGACGACCAAGTCACCACTTTGAACCAGTGGAAAACCTAAGTAATTTGAAATATAAGAATGGTCAAAATAGGTTTCGTTATGTGCACCGGGAGTCAATACAACGACTCGGGCTTGGCCATCAGAAGGTGAGAGTGAAATCAGCTTATGACGTAAACGTTGGAAAAAACTGGCCAGTCTATGAACGTGGCTATCACGGAATAAACTAGGAAATACTCGTGACATAACAGTACGGTTTTCTAAAACATAGCCTGCACCACTAGGTGCTTGTGTGCGGTCAGATAAAACACACATAGTGCCATCTGCTCGCTGAACCATATCGGCTGAATGCAAAATCAACTCATGTTCACCAGGAATTTTTATGCCGTGGCAAGCACGTAAAAAACCACCGTGGCCAAAGAGAGCTTCTGGAGGAATGATATTTTGCTTCAGTAAAGTGCGTTCACCGTAGAAATCTCGCAGCATCAGATTAAGCAGCTCTGCACGCTCTAATAAACCTGCTTCAATAACTGACCAAGCTTCACTGCCGATAATAGCGGGTACAAGATCAAGCTCCCATTCGCTATTAGAGGGTGAATTTTCGGCGTATATATTATAGGTAACACCATCATCGCGAAGGATTCTACGAGCTTTGTCTTGGCGTTCTTTAAGCGCTTTGCTGCCTAGGTTATCTAGACTGTTTAGTAAATAATCCCACTCTGGCTTGATTGCACCATCAGGTGTATAGACCTGATCCGGTATACCAGCAGCAGGACGGTTATAATTCAAACCTTGAGTGGTCGTAGAGCCTTGTTTTTGCGACTGATCCTGTGTCTGGGCCTGCATTTGTAACTGCGGCTGAGGTAATGGCTGATTCTGAGGGTAAATGGGTTTTGACACAGTTGCCTACTTGATGAGGTTGGACTATTGACTCAATAAGGTTCATTGAGTGCTCTATTAAGCGAGCGCTATTATATACTGATTTTCAAATCGTGTATCACAGAGAAAACGGAACCTTACTAAAGATAGGTTCCGTTTTCATAAGTTTAGCTGCTTATAGGTCTACGTAAATCCAAAGTGTGTGGATATTCGTTAGTGGGCTCTTCGCGAGGAGGATCAATCTTTTTATCATGGCTTTGAGTGTGGCTCAGTATTTCAAAGCGGTTGATGCGTCTTGATTCAGCCTCAAACGAATTCACTGGGAATGTGTCATAGCTACGCCCACCAGGATGTGACACATGGTAGCTACAGCCCCCCATAGACTTACCATTCCACGTATCGATAACATCAAATATTAACGGCACATGGGGTGCAATGCGTGGATGCAAGGCAGAAGGTGGCTGCCATGCACGGTAGCGAACAGCTCCAACATACTCTCCATGTCGATCGGTATTACGTAAAGGTACGCGTCGACCATTACAGGTTAATACGTAGCGACCATCCGTTAAGCCCGTTGCTTTAATTTGCAAGCGCTCAACAGAAGAATCAACATAGCGTGCGGTACCAAAGCTGCTGCTTTCTTCACCCAAAACGTGCCAAGGTTCAATAGCCCAACGCAATTCCAGCTCAATGTTATCTAGCTTCACGCGTCCATAATGAGGGAAACGGAATTCTTCAAACGGTGCGAGCCAGTCTAATTCGAATGGATAGCCGTGCTCTTGTAAATCGTTCACAACATCTTTCATATCCTGCCAGATATGATGTGGCATCATAAAGCGATCGTGCAGAGCAGTACCCCAGCGAACCAGTGGTTTTTTGTAAGGCTCTTTCCAGAATCGCGCTAGCAATGTCCTAATAAATAATGATTGCACCAATGCCATACGACTATGAGGTGGCATTTCAAATCCGCGGAATTCTAGAATTCCTAAGCGACCGCTAGCACTGCTGGGTGAGTAGAGTTTATCAATACAAAATTCAGAACGGTGAGTATTGCCTGTAATATCGATGAGTAAATTACGCAGCAAGCGGTCAACTAGCCAAGGTTGTGAAACCTCCTCTTCTGACATTTGTGAGAACGCAATTTCCAGCTCGTAGAGCATTTCATCACGGCCTTCATCAACTCGTGGTGCTTGGCTGGTAGGCCCTAAGAACATGCCTGAAAATAAATACGACAAGCTTGGGTGATGCTGCCAATAAGTGATAAAGCTACGCAATAGATCAGGTCGGCGTAATAGCGGACTATCTTCAGGTGTCGCTCCACCTAGCGTGATGTGATTACCTCCACCTGTGCCTGTATGGCGGCCATCAAGCATGAACTTCTCTGTGGATAAGCGAGATAGTCGAGCTTCTTCATACAGTTTCGTCGTCGTTTCGACTAGCTCTTGCCAGTTATTGGATGGATGAACGTTGACTTCGATAACCCCTGGATCTGGCGTAACCAGTAATTTTAATAAGCGTGGGTCTCGTGGCGGTTCATACCCTTCGATAATAACGGGAAGAGACAGTTTGGTGGATGCTTCTTCAATAGCGGCAACCAGCACAATATAATCTTCTAAATACTCAAGTGGTGGCATGAATATATGAAGACGGCCATCGCGCGCTTCAATACACATTGCGGTACGTACAACCTCTGTTTGCTCTTCTTTCTTAAGAGCATCAGAGATCTTCTTATTTGCTAATAATGCTTCTTCAGCCGCACTTAATTGGCTATGTGTTGGAATAGGGCCTGCAAAGCGAATGTCTGTACGCTTTACCAAGGGTTCGCGAGGATCAAAAGGATCTCTTTGTATAGGGAGCTCTTCGTTCCCTTTGCCTGGTGTTGGCAAACTGTTTAGCGGTAAGCGTAACCCCATTGGAGAATCACCAGGTATTAAAACGATTCTTTCTCGTTTCATTGGCCATAGGCTGCTTTTCCATGGCTTTTTGTCGTCGCCACGGCCAATTGGAATAACTAAGCCGCTCGGAACATCAATGCCACGATCAATTAACGCTGCTAAGCGTCGGCGATCTAAATCGGATTTAACGTTTTGAGCGAGTAAATCAATATTTTTAGGTAGCGACTGTTCTTGCTGAAGATAATGCATTGCATCTTCATAAGCTGGTTGGCAGTGTGCATTAGGTATGTCGATTAGAGCGCATATCGCATGACCTAGGTGGCAAGCATCTTTAATGGTATGGCCATAGTCATGATCAATACGTGCAAGACTATTGGCTTTTTTCCATAATGGCTCACCATCTTTACGCCAAAAAACACCTAGTGCCCAGCGTGGAATTTCTTCTCCCGGATACCATTTTCCTTGCCCATAATGCACCAAACCTTTAGGGGCAAAACGATCACGAATGCGCAACAATAGAGTTTTTGCGAGGGATAACTTATCTTCACCTAGCGCGTCTGTATTCCATTGAGTCGATTCCATATCATCAATCGAAACAAATGTTGGTTCACCGCCCATGGTGAGTCGAACGTCATTTTTTTCGAATTCTTTATCGACACTTTCACCCAATGCCAAAATATTTTGCCATTGATCTTCTGTATAAGGCTTAGTAACACGTGGGTCTTCTAAAACGCGAGTAACCGTGTTGCTAAAATCGAACTCTACTTCACATTCATCAGTGAACCCTGCAATAGGTGCTGCAGAAACTGGATGCGGAGTACAAGCTAAAGGAATGTGACCCTCACTGGCAAATAGACCTGAGGTAGGATCAAGACCTACCCAACCTGCACCGGGTAAAAATACTTCGCACCAAGCATGAAGGTCTGTGAAATCTTCTTCTGTTCCTGACGGGCCATCTAATGAAGCTTCATCAGCCTTAAGTTGCACTAAGTAGCCAGAAGCAAAACGTGCCGCTAATCCTAAGTGGCGTAACATTTGTACTAGTAACCATGCAGAATCACGGCAAGACCCTTGTCCACTTTCGAGTGTTTCTTCAGGTGTTTGCACGCCTGGCTCAAGACGTACTAGGTAATTAATTTCTTGTTGTACTTGTTGGTTCAATTCAACCAAGAAATCGTTAATGCGCTGCTTTTTAGTGTTCACTTTTTTTAAACGTTTTCTAAACAGCGGCCCGCAATTTTTTCCTTTTGAAGATTCTTTTTCTAAGTAAGGTAATAGCTCTTTTTTAAGCTGCTTAGGATATGTGAAAGGGAAGTCTTCAGCGTATTCTTCTACAAAGAAATCAAAAGGGTTGATAACTGTCATGTCGGCAACAACTTCGACATCAACTTCAAATTCTGTGCACTTCTCAGGAAAAACTAAACGCGCTAAATAGTTACCAAATGAATCCTGCTGCCAGTTGATAAAATGCTGAGCAGGTTTTATTTTTAAACTATAGCTGTGAATAGGTGTCCGGCTATGAGGTGCAGGACGAAGTCTTACCGTGTGAGGAGATAAGCTCACAGGGCGATCAAATTTATAACTGGTTCTGTGATTAATAGAAACACGGATAGTCATCTAAGGGCAGCCTTATTGGTAGGTAAACCAATTCTTGGAAATACTGGAATGAATCGCGGCAATATCTAATTGCATGTCATTTAAAAAATCTTTTAAAGGAATTCCGAGGTCGATGTAATCCATCGGTGTTAGGCGATCCTTTTGGGTTTTTTTCACAACACTAACGACAGGCTTACAATGAGGTAACATCTCGAGCGAGTCTTTCACTGCGGATAGGCAGTACGTAATTGATCTAGGGAATGCGGTGTCTTCAATAATATAACGTGCAACTTGATGACCTTTTACCGATGAACGAACTGCTCGGCGATAGCTTTGATCGGCATCGAGAGATCGTAAGACTTGCCCCCAAATAATTTGTTGACTGTTAATCGCTTCAGCGTCATCCATAACTTGTAATTGTGCTCTGACACCAGCATCTAACAAACGAGTTGTCATATCTGCCCGCTCGACATTACGGCCAAGTTTCATAAATCCCCAAGCGGCATCTCGTGGCATGGTGCCCATTAATAAACCTTGAATTTGCTGACAGATTTTAATGACGCCATTCAAAAAATTAAAACGCTGACTACGATTAATACCTTGCTGTAAATTTTCGGTAACAAACAGGTTCAGCTCGTTAATCATTACCCAGCTTTGAGCAGGAATAACATCACGAGTTGTTCTTAAATTCTCTCGTGCAAAGCGTAAGTTAGAAACCACAGAGACTGGATTATTTTCTTCACTTAATAAAAACTTAATAACGTTACGTTCATCTTGAACCTTATAGCGTTCATCGAAAGCTTCTTCCGCACTATTTATCGTAATAAGGTTGTACCAACCAATACCCACGCTGGTAGGTAAGTCATACATTAATTTGTCATAAACACTAATAAGACGGACGGTATTTTCAATACGTTCTAAATAACGGGCCGCCCAATACGTTCTTTCTGCTACGCGAGATAACATGTATTTCTCCTATGCCTCAATCTGGCTATTTAACGATCCTGTTACTCAACGATCCAGGTATCTTTACTACCACCACCTTGTGATGAATTTACTACCAAGGAACCTTTTTTCATTGCCACACGAGTGAGTCCACCCATGGTGACGTAGGAATCTTTTCCTTGTAGAACAAAAGGTCGTAAATCTAGGTGACGAGGCTCTAGTTGATTTTTTCCTACAAAAGCAGGGGCAGTTGAAAGTGCTAATGTAGGTTGTCCAATATAGTTTCTGGGATTCTCGTTAATGAGTTTTACAAATTTATCGCGCTCTTTTTTGGTCGAGTGAGGACCGACCAACATGCCATAACCTCCTGATTCATTGGCAGGTTTAATAACCAATTTTTCGATATTATCGATTACGTATTGGCGTTGTTCTTCGTCGTAACATAAGTAAGTTTCGACATTTTTTAAAATTGGTTCTTCTTTTAAGTAGTAACGAATAATATCTGGGACAAAAGCGTAGATGACTTTATCATCGGCAACTCCTGCCCCTGGTGCGTTTGCTAAACCAACATTGCCTGCTTTCCATGCGCGCATTAAGCCGGCAACACCAAGCTGAGAATCTTCGTTGAAAACCTCGGGGTCAATAAATAAATCATCAATACGACGATAAATAACATCGACGCGTTCAAGGCCCGAGATGGTTTTCATATAAACGCAATCGTCATCTTTAACGACTAAGTCGGCCCCTTCTACTAATTCACAGCCCATATTCTGAGCTAAAAAAGCATGTTCAAAATAGGCCGAATTATAAATTCCAGGTGTTAATACGGCGACAACAGGGCTTGGAATATCGCGAGGTGATAGTACGATTAAGGTTTCAAATAATTGAGTGCAGTAATCATCAATAGGAGCAATTTTAATTTCTTCAAATAACTCAGGTAAAATACGCTTTGTGATAGAGCGATTTTCTAACATGTAAGAAACCCCGGAAGGCACTCGCAAGTTATCTTCTAATACATAAAATTCACCATCGGCATCACGCACCAAATCAGTGCCGCAAATATGTGCCCACACCCCTAAAGGAGGCGAAAATCCGACACATTCTTTACGGAAGTTCTCTGATTGTTCGAGGACATAAGAAGGCACTACGCCGTCTTTTATGATTTGTTGATCGTTATAAATATCATCAATAAACATATTAAGCGCTTTTAAACGCTGTTTAAGACCAGCAGCGGTGACATCCCACTGAGTCTTATTGATTGTTCGGGGCACAATATCAAAGGGCCAGCTGCGATCAATATTCCCCTGTTCTGAATAAACAGTGAAGCTCACGCCCATTTCTTTAATTGTTGATTCTGCGGCTTTACGGTGCAACTCGACCGTTTCTTCCGAAAGAGTTTTAAAATATGAGACCAGTTTTTTTGCTGGTTTACGTGCATTACCAGGGCTACTCATGACTTCATCATAAAAGTCTTCACAAGCATAGGTATTCCATATATTTGTCATTCTATTCAAAGTCCTTTATTAAGTTGAGAGCACTCAAAATTAACTAAACTATGCATGCAATAAATGAAAGTCGGGGTTAGTTAAGTATGTGTAAATGAGTCGTTAAATATTAAGAGCAAAAACTAGACCAATAAAATAACGCATAGGTTATTTCATTTTTATTACAGCCCATTGAACTGGATGAATGAATTGTCCTGCTCACTTTGAACAACGCTTATTTGCTTTGTAATTAGATTACTTGGCGGTCCAAATTGATTGAAAATAGCAACGTCGGCTGCATCTCTGCCATAACCAATGGCGACATAGCCGCCAGTCAATTCTGCTTGAGTTGCATCGAAGGTATACCAGCGTCCACCAACGTAGGCTTCAAACCATGCATGTAAGTCCATCGGGACTAGTCCATGCAAGTAGCCAACAACTAATCGGGCAGGAATGCTTAAGCTTCGACAGAGAGCTATGCCCATATGTGAAAAATCACGGCAAACACCAGAACCTCGCTGATTGATCTCAGTGGCTGATAGCTGAATATCGCTGCCCTCCATTTCGTAAGCTATATTGTCTCGAACCCAATGTTCAATGGCTGATACTTGGTCGTATCCAGGCAAACAAGCGGAAGTAATTTCTGTGGCCAGGTTTAAAAACCGATCCGATTCACAAAACCGGCTAGGTAATAAGTAATGAAGTACTGAGTCAGGTAGGCTCTCAATTTCGACAAAAGGTGCACCAGATAAATAGTCAGAAGTATCTGACACCATAATCTCTGATACGGTATTAATAATAAAGTTTCCAGGAGGAGCGGTTAAGCGTTGGCACAAATTCCCATAGGGGTCAGTAAATTCAAAAACAGGTAACCAAGGTGTGTGTCGGTATTCTTCGCTAATAACCCATTGCTGGGAACCGCTGCGGGGTCTTAGCATAAAAATGAAGGGTGTCTGAACTTCGATATCAAACTCTAAATAACAGCTGGTACGAAGTAGCATCATTGAAACCTTTCAATTTATTGAAATACTAAAATAGCTTAGAAAGCATAAATCTCAAAGAATTATCGTTCGGGATAATTGTTTAGCCTGTAATGCAATGATTGTAGGTCTATTGGTCGAGTAAATGTTTATAATCGTTGACACACTTAAAATGGATAAATATATGAGAGAAAGTTTAAGGCTCAAAATAATTAAGGTTTGTGATGAAAAGATTGAAAAGAAAGGAGATAACGTTGGCTTATCTTTTTATGCTTTTTTTGCAAATAAAAATGACGATCCTGAACTGCTAATGGAAACAGCCCAGTGGTGGATAATGACTCATAAGTTGGATCATTTTGAGAAAGCCATCAAAATTAAAAGCATGGTAATTAAAGACCTTTGAAGGCTGAAAAGTACTCTTTAATCATGCGGTTAGCCCAAGGCTTGGCGGTCACTCCTTCAAAAAAAGCACAATGACTTCCGCGTTCAGTTAATACAAGAATGACGTTACTCATTGCTTCTACTCTGTGTTGATTTTCATACACATTATCAATGTGACAAACGGGATCATCTTTTGAATTTAAGATGAGTATCGGAATTTCTATTTTATCGAATACGGTAGAAGGGTTTGACTCTAACATGTATTTTTCTGTGCTCTCGCTACCTGCGACTTCGTATAGGTTTTGGTGAAATTCATGCAGATCTTGAGAGGCCGATAACTGTTCGTAAGATGCTAAATGTTTAAGTGTATTTTCGTTTGGAGCGATGAATAACTTATTCAGTTTTTTTGCCATCATTTTGCTATAAAACGGCACCGCACGAGTAAACGCATGGCGCATATCATAAGCAGGGCAATAGGCGACCGCCGCTTTAATAGGAGTATCTTTACCAACTCGGCCAAGATACTGAGCCAATACTCCAGATCCTGCGGAAATCCCTGTTGCGTATAAATCTGACTTAGGAAAACAGTTTTGAATGTGTTTAATCTGCTCAGCAAAATCATGGGTATTGCCCATGGTATTAAAGCTTGCAGTCTTTAGCGCTAATTCACCATGCCCACGGCGAACGCATAGGGCAACTCGCCAGCCAAGACTCTCTCGAATATAACGAACAAAGCCACGCATGCTTTGTGGGTTACCCGAAATGGTATGAAGTACCAATAATGTCGGC
>Ga0115572_10000468_pt1 | contig 33936 bp, 56 predicted proteins | sample COGITO_mtgs_1206_FD_88681 | JGI IMG/M metagenome (GOLD analysis project Ga0115572, IMG submission 88681) | Pelagic marine microbial communities from North Sea - COGITO_mtgs_120607 | ecosystem: Environmental > Aquatic > Marine > Epipelagic | place: Germany:Helgoland, sampling site Kabeltonne... | reverse complement strand
CGAAAACTACTTTTCTCAGCATCCGAACAGAGGGCAGATCACCTAAACGTTCAATGCTAGTTTCAGTTAAGACAGAGCGGCAACGTCAATAAGGCCGTGCGTTAAGATTGAAGATACTAGGGGTGTTGAGAAAAGTAGTTTTATTCCTCAGTAACTCAGCGGTAGAGTAGTTGACTGTTAATCAATTTGTCGGTGGTTCGATCCCATCCTGAGGAGCCAAATACATAGGGGTAAAGTGTTACGGTAGCACGTGGGATTCCAAATCCTTAAGCCTGGGTTCGACTCCTAGTACCTCTGCCAAAACAACTAGGACAACACGGTGGATAAGTTTAGATTAATAGAAGTATGGATCACTCCGGGATCAAAGAATAAACCTGAAGAGAGAACCTCAAGACACACATACTTTGAAGACCGTGAACTAGCATTTGCGGCTCTTGACAAAGCAGAAGGCGATATGAATCGCTTACTAGAAAATGTAAATGATAACCGACAAGTATGGCATCAAGTGTAGATCAAATTATTGGAACGTAGCATAATGGTAATGCCCTTGTTTTTGGTACAAGTGATTATAGGTTCGAGTCCTATCGTTCCAGCCAATATAGAAAGAACAGTAATATGAAGTTAACAATTTTATCAACTAGCGGTGTTAATAAACAGTACGCAGAACATATTGGTTACGATGGTATGATTAATTTGGTTGATGCAAATCTCCCATTGTATACACCCGAAGCTGAACTAGTTGCTTCGCCCGAGTTGATTAAACAAATTGATACGTTGTACAAAATGATACTTGACGCCGATCAGCTACAGTTCTTTCAACCTCAATACAATGGGTCGTTGCCTCCTATTACTACAAACTTTATTGCGTGGATAAGCAGACGTAACACTTTAATTGCAGAACCAGGTAACTGGAGAGATGCGTTTAATAACAAGCCCGTACACATCTATTCATACAGTGCTGGTACTAGTGCTAATATGGTAAAACACTTCAAAGAGCTACTAGGTTATTTTGGCGCAGGTGAAGTTACAATCACAACAACTACAACCCCGACATTTTAAATTGCTCGGTGTAGCTTAGTCTGGCTAAAGCGCCTGCTTTGGGAGCAGGAGATCGTAGGTTCGAATCCTTCCACCGAGACCAAATAAAAATAAAAAAACTTACATTTAGTGGTTGACTTATAACACAAGACACGCTATATTAAGTATATAAGTTAGAAAGAACAAACAATGAAAAAGTACAAAATTACAGCTTACGGAACAGCACAAGCAGATTATATTGATGGCGATAGCTTTTCAGTAGAAAACGGTGTTGTAACAGTAGTTGTCAAAAAAACAATTGTTGCAGCTTTTTCTGTAGCATCTGCAAGTATTATGGAAGTATCTGCGTAAACTACGTAGTTTATAGATAAATAAATGTAGAAGAATAATGCTCCTATAGCTCAGCTGGTAGAGCAACTGATTTGTAATCAGTAGGTCCGCGGTTCAAGTCCGTGTGGGAGCACCAGTTAGTGTAGCGACTTAATACGCTCGTGATAGGTCACGGTTAACCTATCAACACTGCGGCTGTGGTGGAATTGGTAGACACGCAGGTTTTAGGTACCTGTGCTTCACAGCGTGAGAGTTCGAGTCTCTCCAGCCGCACCAAACTATTCCCGGGGAATTAGCTCAGCTGGGAGAGCACCTGCTTTGCAAGCAGGGGGTCAGCGGTTCGATCCCGCTATTCTCCACCAAATACGTCAACGCAGGTTTGCTAACAGTAACAGATATTACAGGCGTCATATCAATTCTGTGGTAAGGTTCGAGTCCTTAGTTGATACCATACAACAACACATCAAAGGAAAATACTTTGCGATACGAACTTAATAATAGACTAAGTGTCATTGAAAACAATCATTGTTTAGAAGTAGTGTTCTACGAAGATGGTGAAATTGTAGGACGCATTGAATATCCAGATCATAGCAGTGAGTACGTAGCTATTGCCGCTACGAATTGGATTAACAAAGTGCTTACAAAAGAAACAGTTGTTGAGTATACCATCCAACCAGACTTATTCAGTAGATAAAGAACTTAGGTTCCTTAGCTCAGCTGGATAGAGCAACTGCCTTCTAAGCAGTAGGTCGTAGGTTCGAATCCTACAGGGACCGCCAAAATAAATGCTCGTATGGTGGAATAGGTAGACACACCAGACTTAAAATCTGTTGCCCTTGAGGCGTCCCGGTTCAAGTCCGGGTACGAGTACCAAGAACAAAAAGGAAAAGTATAGTATGAGTTTTATTGCAGCGTTAGATCAAAGTGGTGGAAGCACACCGGGTGCATTATTGCGTTACGGATGTGAATTTACAGCAGACAACGCCGTAGATAAAATGCACGAGTTCCGTATGCGTATTATGACAAGTCCAAGTTATAACGTTAGATACATTGACGGAGCAATTCTTTTTAACGAAACAGTCAAGCGTGGAGGTGTTGAAAGTAACACTGCCGCAGGAGTTGACAGTTACTTAAAAGTAGATGTAGGATTAAACCAAGACGGTACTATGAAACCGTTTGATCTAAAAAGTGCAATACAGTATGCAAAAGACACAGGTTGCGTTGGTACTAAGATGCGAAGTGTAGTAGCTGAGCAAGACTCTATTGTATCTGTTCTCAATCAACAGTTTCTATTTGCAAGTCAGATCAGTGACGCAGGATTGTTGCCAATTGTAGAACCAGAAGTTCCAATTGCCGTAAGCAACAAAGCAGAAGTTGAGCAAGCATTGCTTGAAGCTATTTCAAAGTTTACACAAGCAGATACTTCGCACCAGTGTGTACTCAAGCTAACATTACCTGAGGTACCAAACTTGTATGCTCCTTTGTTGGACCATCCTAGTGTAACACGTATAGTAGCACTCAGCGGTGGATACAGTTTGGAACAAGCAACAGGCCGACTATCACAGAACTCCAATGTGAGTGCAAGTTTTAGTAGAGCGTTAACTGAAGGATTAAAATATCAAATGAGCAATGCAGAGTTTAATGAAAAAATTAAACAAAACATCAAGCTTATTGATCAAGCCAGTTTGGCTTAAAGAATACAGGAAATGCCAGGAGGGTTGTAACCTTTTGGTCCTGAGCCGTGTGAGGTTAGTTCCCTCGCTAGTCGGTGGGCGTAAGCACCGATGAATGGAAGCGAAGTCACTATCGTAAAAAAACAGCCGAAGGCAAGTATGTACCCGCCAGGTTGTTGGTGTCAATGCGATGTGTGGAGTGTATTAGTAGAATGTTCGCAGACTGCTTTACGTTTGAGCAAAAAACGCTAGGGAAGCAATAAGCATAAACAACAACCAAAAAAGCAAGCATTTCGGTGCTTGCTTTTTTTGTGATAAGTAACAGTATAAGGAGAAGACTATGGGTATTTTTAATAGTATAGTTAATTGGTTGTTTCCAAGATATAAACTAACCATCTACCATTTGCAGGACATTCGTGTTATCTATGTTCGTGACTTTGGCAAACGTACACCTAAGCAAATTACAGGCAAGGATGTGTTTGGCAAATGGTTTGAAGTCCAAGCCAGCGAAGAACTGAATTGGGTAGTAGAAGAAATAGATACTGCAACTGCAAAGGCAGAAGCGATTAAGAGCAAGCGTTAACGGTTGAGTAACCTAGTTACTGGATCGTCAGCAGTTCTGCACAGTATACTTCTGCACAAATCAAACTCGCGACTGATTCTACTGAACATACTGTTGTTCATACGTTCAGCCGCAACACCATAACTTGTAGCACCAATGTCTGACAAATAGTTTGCACTCAGTCCACGACTGGTCATATAGCTTGGAAACATACTTGTGATAAACAAACAGTCGTCGCCTAGTTCTTTAGCGTAACTAGCAGGTTTACTGTCTAATTGTAAAAAAGCAATTGCAAATGGTTCGTCACGTGGAACATCACTGCGCTCAACAAAACTGCTGAGCAGGATAACCAAATATGCTTCTACATCTTCTGGCACTGTACAATTGTACTGCTCTTGGGTAGTTTTTAGTATCTTATAAAAGGTGTGGGTATATTCGTCCTTCATACAAATATTTAGCAAGATTGCGCAATATAATTATGTGGTTGACAACTGAGATGATATATAGTACACTGGTGATAATAAAACAGGAGTCATTATGGCTAAGAAGAAAACAGAAGATTTTAAAATCCTAAGTCCACGTGACCACGTTCGTATGAGAACTGGTATGTATTTGGGCAGTACTGCAAGCGAAAAACTAGACCGCTTTGTACTAGGCAAATGGCAAGGCGTTCAATACGTGCCTGCACTTAATAAGATGGTTGACGAAATCATTGACAACTGTATTGATGAAGCAATCCGCACAAAGTTTAAACACGCAAATGAAATTAGCGTAAGCATCAAAGGCGGAACTATTACTGTAACTGACAACGGACGTGGTATTCCACAAGAAGAAGTTGTTGACGCAGACGGAAATAAAATGTTACGCCCAGTAGCGGCTTGGACCAAAACTAATGCAGGTACAAGCTTTGATGACGAGCGTACAACTATTGGTGCCAATGGTGTTGGTAGTGCGTGTACTAACTTTATGAGCAAACGCTTTGTTGGTACTACGTGGCAAAACGGAAAACAAGTACGTGTAACCAGCACAGACGGTGCTAACAACAATGACGTAACTATTACAAAAAAAGACGGCAGTGGTACTAGTGTACAGTTTACACCAGATATGACTCTGTTGGCAATTGACAGTGTTGATGAAGTTGACACTCTTGCACTAATTGAAGATAGACTAACAAGCTTGCAAATTGCTTTCCCAGAAATCAAATTCAAGTTCAACGGCAAGCGTATTAAAGAAAGTAACATTCGCAAGTATGCAAGTATGTTTACAACAGAAGAAGCAAGTGTTGTACAAGTACAAAGCGAAAGCCTAGCGTACTTCTTTGCAGGCAGTGAAGATGGATATCGTACTACAGGTTACATTAATGGTGTAAACACACGTCAAGGCGGTGCTTACAATGATTATATTGTAAACAGCATTGTAGACGAACTAGGTGCTATGGTTAAGCGCAAGCACAAAATTGAAGTTGCAAAAAGCACTATCAAGAACGGACTTACATTTGTAATGTTTGCACGTAACTTTGTTAATCCAAAGTATGACAGTCAAACAAAAGAACGTTTAACCAATACAGTCAGCGAAGTTAAAGGTCACTATGAAACAGCTATAGTACCAAACTTCAATAGTATTGCTAAAAAGATTATGGCCAGCGAAGACATTATTGGTCCTATCGTTGAAGCACAGTTGGCTAAGAAACTAGCCGCAGACAAACGTGCCGCTACACTAGCACAGAAGAAGCTAAAGAAAGTTAAAGTAGCCAAGCACATTGCTGCAACTGGCAACGACAGCACACTATTCTTGTGTGAGGGTGATAGTGCTATTGGCTTCTTGCTAAAAGTGCGTGACCCTAAAACAGTAGGCGGCTTTCCACTTCGCGGTGTTGTTATGAACACTTGGGATATGAAACCAGCTGATGCGTTGAAAAACAAAGAGCTAAGTGAATTGGTAGCAGTACTAGGCTTAGATATCAATGACCCAGACAGTGTAGACAATATGAGCTACAAGCACGTGGCTACACTAAGTGATGCAGACCACGATGGTAATCACATTGCGGCATTGTTGATGGCATTCTTTTATAAGTTTTGGCCACGATTGTTTAGTGAAGGGCGTATCCATATGACACGTACACCCATTATGATTAGCAACAAAGACAAAGACGTTAAATGGTTTTACGAGTATCAAGCAGGCAAAGACTTTAAAGCCAACGACAAGTCAAAAGGCTACAAGCATCGTTACATTAAAGGACTTGCAAGTTTAACAGAAGATGAATACCACAGCATTATCAATAGCCCAGTGTTGAGCAAAATTGAAATTGACGATGCGGCTTGGTTCCAAGTAATGATGGGCTCAGACAGTAGTCCACGTAAGCAGTGGTTAACAGGACAAAAACCAGAAGGAATTTCATAATGCGAGTTAGAATAGGACCTTACAGAAAGAATCGTGCTACACGAGTTGAAATAGAACCACACGATACGTATAGTATGGATTGCACACTTGCTATGATTATTCATCCTATGCTGGTACAACTAAAAGCAACTGGTCACACCCATCCTGGTAATACTACCGAGCAAGAGTGGAACGAAATACTAGATGAAATGATTTGGGCGTTTGGTCACAAGTCAAAGGAAATGAATGCAGGAGATATGTGTGCTGACAAATGTGCAAGCTTTGGCGATCCAGTTTGTAAAGCGTGTATGAAAGAAACACAACTAAGACTGAACAATGCGTTTGCACTGTTTGGAAAATACTACGAAAACTTATGGGACTGATATTCATATACATCATAATGGCGCCGATGGTGTCATATTTTATTATGCTGTTGTGGACAGTGCTGTTTGGTAATACCGTTGATTACTTTGCACCTGAATTAATGTTAGATGAGTGGTTGCTCTCTATAATAATCTATGCTATAATAATCACGACGGTAGAGGTAAGAAAGAAAAATAATGAAAAGCAATAACTATAAACTAAGCGATGTCGCACGTAATGAAATGTTTGACTACGCACGTTACACAATTGAAAGTCGTGCTATTCCTAGTATGATTGATGGCTTAAAGCCAGTACAGCGTTTCTACTTGTATTCAAGTATTGTAAACAGCAAGCGTGACTTTAAAAAAGTATCAGCAGTATCAGGTGTTGTAAGTGATTATGGTTATCAGCACGGTGAAACAAGTGCCGCAGGTGCAGGACAACTAATGGCCGCAACTTGGAGCAACAACATTTGCTTGGTTGAAGGACGTGGTTCGTTTGGTACTAGACAGATTCAAAGCGCAGGTGCCGCACGTTATGTTTACACCAAGCTAAGTGAAAACTTTACAAAGTACATTAAAGATTTGGACCTAAGCCCAGAGCACGAAGACCCAGAGCATACTCCACCTAAGTTTTACTTGCCAGTGCTTCCGTTGGTACTAGCAAATGGCACCAAGGGTATTGCTACAGGTTTTGCTACAAACATTCTACCACGTGATGCAGATGCACTAAAACGTGCTTGCGAAAGCTACATTACATCAGGTAAGATTGCACGTAGATTGAAAGTAAGCTTTCCAGACTTTGCAGGTACAACTGACTACAACAAAGAAACTGATAGGTTTGTTTGTAAAGGTGTGTACACTCGCCCAACTAAAACAGTGATTAAGATTACTGAAATCCCATATGGTTTTGATAGAGAGCAATACATTAAAGTACTAGACAAGCTAGAAGATGATGGACAGATTCTCAGCTATGATGACCAGTGTAGCACACACGGTTTCCGCTTTGAAGTAAAGCTAAAGAAAAACGGTTCAAGCAATTGGACAGATGCACAAGTTGTTAAGAACTTTAAACTAGAAAAAACACACAGTGAAAACATTACAGTGATTGGTCCTAACGGTGAATTGCTAGAGTATGATGACGAGCGTGAGCTTATCAAACACTTTTGTGACTTTAGACTAACAGTATTGCAAAAGCGCATTGACTTAGAACTAGCTACAGCTACAGAGCTGGATCGCTGGTTGAAGGTTAAGATGGAGTTTATCAACGCAGTATTGGATGATGCTATTGTGTTCAAAGGCAAAAAGAAAGATGCTGTTGCAAAACAAATTCTTGATAAAACAAGTGCAATTGCAGAAGACACTGATAGACTGTTGCGCCTAAACATTATGACACTTACCAAAGAACAAGTAGACGAACTAAAAGCACAACTCAAAGAAAACAAAACTGTAATCAAATATTGGAAGTCTACTACACCAAAAGACCAGTTTGTTGAAGACCTAAATAACTTATAATTTCAAACTATTTTATAACCTATTGAAAACGCACAGTTCTTTCTGTGCGTTTTTTCTTGACAACCAAGACATCTTGTCGTATATTATTAGTATAAGTTAAGTAAACAAACAGAAAGATTACAATATGTCAAACTACGCAACATTAAACGAATCAATCCGCACTGCTTCTTTCAATTCAGACAACTGGAATGCTGATGGTAGCATTAACTGGAGTTTTGTTGACGCAGATGCGTATGCTGATTGTTTTGATATGTATGCAAACACTGAAGCATTTTACAATGACTTTAATGAAATCGTAGATGTTGTAATTGCCGAAATGCGTGAAGAAGCTGACGCAGAAGCACGTTTTGAAATGTCAATATCTTAATAAGAAAAGGAGCAACAATGTTAACAAAAAAAGTAAATCTAGCCTATTGTGATATGATTGCATATGGTATCAAAGAAAGCATTGGTCGTGCAACAAATGGTTTTGTTACTGCTGACCGAGTTAATTATGATTTGGCACCAGAAGGATATTTACAAAGCACAACCAAGTTTGTTGAAATGGTTGATGAAAATGGAACCCGTTATAGAGTAACAGTAGAACAACTTTAAGGTTGACATTCAACTTGCTTTACGCTATAATATACGTAATAGAAACAAAAGGACACACTATGTTTAAATCAGTATTAATTGCCGCAACACTAGCTACAACAATTGCAAGCAGTGCATTTGCAGGCTCATACAATGTTGAAACAAAAATCATTGATGTACAAAAACAGTACAAGAATCAAATCACACAAGTACGTGATGGACAAAACTGCTGGAACGAAACAATCAGCGGTGGCAACCACAATAACAACAATGGCAATGGCGCACTTGGCGGTGCTATTGTAGGTGGTATTGCTGGTAAGATTGTTGGCGGTGACGACAAAGGTGCAGCAGTAGGAGCAATCCTTGGTGCTATCATTGGCGGTGAAAACAATCGCAACAATCACAATCACGGTACTACAGTAACTCGTCGTGTATGTGAACCACGTTACATTGAACGCTCAGAACGAGTATTTTCACACAGCAAATTTGCAGTACGTGTTGATGGACGCAGACATTGGTTCACCACTACAGCAAACGTTCGTGTAGGCGACCGAGTAAACGTAACAGTATCAGTGAACTACTAATATGAGTGGTATGCACTTAGTTCGTGGGATGACCACAACTAATACAAAAAAGCGCAAGGGCAAGACAAGTAAAAAGCTTGCCCAAGCGCAAAGCGAACACGAAAAGTGGTTAGCTAAAATGGGTGTAGGCAAAAACAAAGCCAAGAACACCAACGAAATTCCAGACTACACTACAGATCAAAGTGTCAAGCTCAGCAACAAAGTAGCAGGACACGGACCAGCAAGAACTTCCAACACTTATTCGGGCGAACGCCAACTGTTGGGTATTGCTACAATGCATAAAAGTAATATGGTACCAGTCTTTGCTGATAAAAAAGAAGACGCCAAAGATATTGCTAAAATGCGCAGATAACTATAGAAAGAACTATTATGAAAACAATTGAATACGTATCAGTTAACAGTGGACGTTACACTGAATTAGATAAGAAACTCAAAGGCCAGCTAAGTCGCATTGCCGAAGATCAAGACAACTTTGTATTGTCATATCCTAACATCAAAGACGTAGATGCAATCAGTGTGTTTACACCAAGCGAATCAGTTTTAGACTGGGCTACTGGTGTAGCAGCCAAAGCAGTTGGCGAATACGATCAAGTGTTTTTCTCAGTTGAAGATGGACTAACATCAGAAGTTGGTATGGGCATTGAATTGGGTGCATACAAGTTTGACAAATACAAAACAGAAAAGACATCATTTCCTTACTTTACAGTTAACGGCAAAGAAGACTACGCAGTTGGTACAGCACCTAGTGTAAACCTTGCACGTGACTTGGTAAACGAACCAGCTAACGTATTGTATCCAGGTTCATACGCAAGCCGCATCATTGAAGAACTATCACCATTGGGTGTTAATGTAAAAGTCTATCATCAATCACAACTAGAACAAATGGGTTTCAACCTGTTGTTAAGTGTAGGACAAGGTTCTGCGTGTGACAGCTATGTTGTTGTTATGGAATGGAAGCACGGCGATCAGCAACCACTTGCATTTGTAGGTAAAGGTGTTACTTTTGACACTGGTGGTATCAGCATCAAGCCAAGTGCAGGTATGGGTGATATGAAAGGTGATATGGGCGGTAGTGCCGCAGTAGTAGGTGCTATGCACGCCATTGCAACTGCTAAAGTAAAGCGCAACGTAGTAGGCGTTGTAGGGCTTGTAGAAAATATGCCAAGCAGTACAGCTATTAAACCAGGCGACATTGTAACTTCAATGAGCGGCCTAACAGTAGAAAACCTAAACACAGATGCAGAAGGACGTTTGGTTCTAGCAGACTGTTTAACATACGTACAGCGCACTTACAAGCCACAAACAATTGTAGAGTTAAGCACACTTACAGGCGCTATTCTAGTAGCACTAGGCGAAGAACTAGCTGGCTTGTTTACTAACTCAACAGACTTGGCAAACGCTATTAACGCTACAAGTGAAGAATATTGGAGAATGCCAATGGGTCCAAACTGGAGCAAAATGATTGAGTCAGATATTGCAGACATCAAAAACATTGGTGGACGCTTTGGTGGATCAACTACAGCCGCAGAATTCTTGTACAAGTTTATCAAAGACAAAGATGCTACAGCTTATGCGCACTTGGATATTGCAGGTATGGCAAATACAAGCAAAGACGGTGCAACAGGTTTTGGTGTACGCACATTGTTTGAATTAGCAAACGCAAAACCAAACAATAACCACACCGACGAAGATATGAAATACTAAAACAAGGACAATCAAATGTTAGTACCTACAGTAATTGAAAAAACATCAGGCGGAGAACGTGCATATGACATTTACAGTCGTATGCTCAAGGACCGAGTAATTATGCTTACAGGTGGTGTTGAAGACCATATGGCAAGTTTGATTTGCAGTCAGCTATTGTTTTTAGAAAGCGAAAGCTCAGCCAAAGATATTACAATGTACATCAACAGCCCAGGTGGTAGTGTAACAGCAGGCTTGTCAATCTATGACACAATGCAGTTTATCAAACCACACGTAACAACTGTTGTTATGGGACAAGCGGCAAGTATGGGAAGCTTTCTAGCTATGGCAGGGGCAAAGGGCAAGCGTTATGTTCTACCCAACAGTCGTACAATGATTCACCGAGTAAGTTCAGGAACACCTGGTACCTCAGGAAGTGTACACGTACAAGAGCTTGAGTTTGAAGATGCACGTCGACACTTTGAAGAGTCAAAGTACTTGAACGAACGACTAACACAAATGTATGTGGACCACAACACTGCTGGCAAAACATACGAAGAGTTGTTTGAAACAATGAAGTACGACACGTTCTTAACTGCTGAAGCCGCAGTTGAAAATGGATTCGCAGACAAAGTAATAACAAGTAGGTAAATACAATGCAAGATTTTAAATGGTATGATGCAGTGGCAATAGCCTTAGCAAGCAATGTCATTTTGTTTCTTGCTCACCTAATTCTAGATTGCAACAACATCATTGATGTAATAGTCAGTGTTGTTGGTTGCGTCTTTGCTAGAAGACTTTGGATGGACTATGAACGTTTTCGTGTTCTTCTACAAAGTTTTGAAAAGCAAAATAGAGATTGACTTATAGCGCACACAGTGCTATATTAATTATAGTGGACAGGTTCGACCCACTTTAAATACTCCGCCTTAACTACAATAGGAGAAGCATATGGCTTTTTATTCAACAAAAACATACAATCACAGCATTGGATTAAGTGCAGTATTTCGTCAACCACACGCTGACCATTCACACTGCAAATACCTACACGGTTACAGCTTGGGCTTTAAGTTTACTTTTGGTGCTAGCGAACTGGACAATAAAAATTGGGCAGTAGACTTTGGTGGATTGAAACCTTTGAAAAAATGGTTAGAAGATACATTTGACCACAAAACAGTAATTGATAGACAAGACCCTTTCTTGTACAAGTTCTCTGAACTTGAAGCTATGGGACTAGCACAGATTACAGTACTAGACGGCGTTGGCGCAGAGATGTTTGCATACCACGCTTGGAAGTTTGCTGACGAACTTATCCGCGAAGCAACAGACGGACGTTGCTGGTGCGAAAGTGCAGAGTGTAGCGAACACGGAAGCAACAGTGCAATCTTTGTTGCACCACCAAAGGATTTTTAAATGAACGAAACAGAACAATCACTGCACGATGCAGTAGTAATGAACCTAAAGGGTGTGTACGATCCAGAGATTAGTCTTAACGTACACGACTTGGGTTTGATTTATAATATCGACGTCAATGACTTTAATGTAAAAATTCTAATGACGCTAACCAGTGCATTTTGCCCAGCGGCAGATGACATACTATCAGACGTAACACAAGCCGCTTGGATTGCAGGAGCCAAGGACGTAGATGTTGACATTACATTCTCACCACAATGGGGACCCGAACATATTAGCGAAGACGGAAAGCTAATATTGGGTATATGGGATTAATGACCAAAACAGTAACCAGCGAACTAGTAGTACACACGCACTCTAGGACTGAAAAAAAATTAGATCTTTGGACAAAAGAAAGCTTGACAAAGTTAACCAAACACGCTATAGTCGAACTAGCACTAGAGTTGTTTGGCGCTGACTTGAGTATGCGATTGTCTAAAGCTAAGCTGGTTGAAAAGTTTTTGGAACAGCAGGAAAACTAATATGGACTTTGTAATACCAACAGAACCAACAGACGATATTGTAACTCTTACACCAAATGCAATAGCACACTTTGATTATGTAGCAAAAGGCAAATGGGTAAGGTTTGGACTAAACGGTGGCAAGTGCGCCGGCTTTGCATACACTTGGGAACTTATTGACAACGAAGACGAGATCACTGACATTGACGAACTAGTATACTATGATAACTTTGTGTTTGTAGTTGATGGTTACAGTGTTAGTATGTTGCTGGGAAGCACAGTTGACGTAGTTGAAGAGTTTGTAGGCAAGCACATTAAGATTGACAACCCAAATGCCAAAAGCAGTTGCGGTTGTGGAGAAAGCGTAAACTTTGGATAAGGAAACCATAAAGTGGCATTTACACCAATCAGCAGTGTTAACTGGCAACGGCTAGTAGTTTTTGAAAACGAACTAGCAAAATTAAAAACAGAAAAAGATTCAAAAGCATTAACCAGCTATTTTACTAAAGAGATAGCAAAACTAAGGAAATTAATAAATGACTAAACAAGTTAACCTAAATTCGTATTACGACTTTGTATCAGCAGTAACAAGTGATGAAAGCAACAGCACAGTTGCTATGGCAACACGTATGCAGGAAACAGAAGCTGAAAGCGGAGTAAACATTGCACTACTAATGACAGCCGCTATTGGTATGGCTGCTGAAGGTGGCGAGTTTGCTGAAATCCCAAAGAAGGTTGTATTCCAAGGTAAGCCACTTGACGAAGCTACACAGTTTCATATGAAGCGTGAGCTTGGTGATATTATGTGGTACTGGATGAACGCTTGTCGTGCGCTAAACCTTGACCCTAACGAAGTAATTGCTGAAAACGTTAACAAACTAGAACAGCGTTACCCAGGTGGTAGCTTTGATGTGCTTTACAGTGAAAACCGTCAAGCAGGTGATTTGTAATAAGTACGCATTTAAAAGAGATAAGTAGTAGTATAGGAGAAACAGTATGCCAAATTTTCCACCGAAAAAGGCTCCTGAGAAAAAGCCAATTGACAAGCTTCAGGAACAACTACAACTTATTCAAAAGCGTTTGACACAAGCATACACTATGGGTATGAGCTCGCAAGTTATAGAACAACTACAACTAGCGCAAGAGCAAGCACTAGAAGAAATAAACTACCTAACTGAGATTGAAAAATCACAAAAGGGTGGCAACGACAAAGACGACGGACTTATTGTATGATGAGAAAAACACACCTTGAAGAAATCGTTGTTAGCGAAGATGATGTAACGTCAGCACTGGTTGCAGGCAAAAGCATTCACACGCTAACAGTAGATGACGCATCGTGGGTTGAACAATACAATAAAAGTGTCCGGGCATTTTCTAATGCTGAAACATTAAAATACAGTCTAGCAAGCGACAGCGAATTAGAGCAGTTTGTGCTAGACTGCATTAGTGTTGACAATTGGAATATGCCAGACAAATACAAACAGATGGACATCTTAGAACACATTGTAAGTTTATGTCCAAAAGAAAATTATGATAGATGCTTTGTAGAGCTTGAAGAATTTACAAAGCGAGGAATGATCCCAGTGTTGCAGTATCTAGTATACCTAGTAGCTACAGCACGAGCCAATAACATTGTACTGGGTGTTGGCAGAGGAAGTAGCGTAGCAAGTTATGTATTGTACTTGCTGGGTGTACACAAAGTCGACAGTATACAGTATAATCTAGATATCAAGGAGTTCTTGAAATGAAAAAAGTAAAAACAGCCAAAGGACGTGTTATCGATATGGCAGCTATGGTAGCGGCTAACGAAGCACAACGTGCAGTAGGCAATGTACATATGAATGCCAAAGGTGATCGTTTAGACAAAGGCGGTAAAGTAGTTGCTACAGTACAGCGTGTAGCACGTACACACGCAGACGAAGCACAGCCTGTTGTAACAGCACCAATCAGCAATCCTACTAAAAACAAAACAGCAGTTAAGACTGCACCTAAAGTTGAAGAGTATGAACCAGCAATTTTAACACAAAACACAAAGCAACGTGAAGATGGTACCGTATACATTGAAGTTGAATACGACGATGGTAGCATTGAAACACGTGAACTAACACCAGAAGAACTAAAAACACTTAACACAGGAGAAGAGTTGTGAGAGAACTATCAGCACTTGGAAATAAAGTACTAGGCACTATGGTTGACGGATTTGATTTGAAAACAACCAAAGGTGGCGTTATCATTAAAGAAACAGACGCAACGGCAGAAGCAATTCGCCCACGTTGGTTTGAAGTAACACACATCGGACCAGACAGCACAGATGTTGCGGTTGGCAACTTTGTACTAGTAGCACACGGACGTTGGACACGTGGCATTGACTTTGCCGGCGTTGAAGGTCTACTGTATCGTATTGACGAAGAAGAAATCCTAGGAGTAAGTGAAACACTACCAGAAGCCGTAGTATAATGTCGCTTACAGTTAAACAAGAACTATACGCAATAACAGCCGAAGAGTGCGGTGAACTTTGTCAAGTAATGATGAAGTTTATGCGCTTCGGTGAAGAAGCCTGGATAGGCAGAGAAGCAATCGTTGAGGAAGCTGGCGATATACTTTGTATGCTACAGCTATTAGCAGAACACAACATAATCACGTGGGAAGAACTTGAAACTAGAGCAAGTATAAAACGTGAGAAACTCAAAACATACAGCAACGTAATCAATGAAGATTAAACTGGAAATACGCTGGGTTTGGTATACCAGTACTTGGCGCATTAAAAAGTGGACACGATACAACAGAAGCAACAGCTATACCAGCTATCGCTTTGGTCCACTTTACATTACCCGTTGGCATCACTTTGGTGCCAAACCAACAGATCCATAACCACAAATAATCGTTGACATAACCCAAGCGTTATGTTATTATAAACTTAACACATTTCAACAGGAGTATATCTCGTGAAGCAAAGCACACGAATTAAAAAGAACAAACGATACACAGACAGCGGTTGGGCTGATCTATTGGCATACTTTATTGAACTGGAAAAGAACGAACTTAAAAAGAAGAAAGTAGCACAATGAAAGAATTATGGGTAGAAAAGTACCGACCTAAGAGTGTTGAAGGTTATGTATTCAAAGATGATGCACAACGTAAACAAGTAATGAGCTGGATTGAAGATGGCGGCATTCCGCACTTGCTGTTCAGCGGATCACCTGGTACGGGTAAAACTACACTAGCCAAAGTACTTATTAATGACTTGGGTGTTGAAGACGCAGACGTAATGCAAATCAACGCTAGTCGTGATAACGGTGTTGAACTTATTCGTAAGAAGATTACCAGCTTCTCAGAAACAATGCCTTGGGGTGATTTTAAAGTTATCCTACTTGATGAGGCTGATCATATTTCGCCAGAAGGACAAGCGGCATTGCGTGGAGTAATGGAACAGTATCACACTGTGGTACGCTTTATTCTTACTTGTAACTATCCAACTAGAATTATTCCTGCAATCCACAGTCGTTGCCAAAGCTTTCATATTACCAAGCTAGACCAAACAGACTTTACAGTACGTGTTGCAGAGATACTTGCAGAGAACGGTGTTGAGTTTGATATTGAAACACTAGACACTTATGTTAAAGCGGCTTATCCAGACTTGCGTAAAACAATCAACAGTGTACAACAAAGTGTAGTAGAAGGACAACTAATCAAAGCCAGCGAAGAAGACGGAGCAGGCGGCGAATGGCGTCTTAAAATGGTTGCACTGTTTCGTGAAGGTAAGCTACGTGAAGCACGTAAGACTATTGCCGCTAATGCACGTACAGATGAATATGAAGAACTGTTTCAGTTCTTGTATCGTAACTTGGAGTTCTTTGGGCGTAATGCAGACGAACAAGACCAAGCAGTTGTTGTAATTAGAAATGGTATGGTAAAGCATACACAAGTTGCTGATCCAGAAATTAACCTAAGCGCAACTATGATTGAACTAGAGCAAATTACAAAGTAATACAATGACACCACAAGAAATATCACACTATAAACTAGGATGGAAGCTAGCACAAAACTTTTATACAGTACGCTTGCACAGTGACATTCGCAGTCGTGGAGTTGATTGGTGCAAAGCTAACCTAACTGTAGAGCGTTGGGACTGGAGCAAATACACCGACAACTATGAAGATACGTTCTACTTTGAATACAAGCACGATGCAGACGACTTTAAGAAACTATGGCCGGAGTACACAAACCAATGAGCTTTGCAATATTAATTGTATGCGTAATACTAGCATACTTCTTTTTACCAAGAATGAAAGACTAAACGTGACACAAACAGTAGAAAAACAAACACCCAAGGGTGACTTGAGCTGGTATATCAAATGGCTTGCCAGTTTCTTTATTATTGCCGCAGTGTGCTTTAGAAGCGCAGGAGCGGATCCTATTTACGACTTGGTGTTTAGTGTACTAGGTACCACAGGCTGGGCAACAGTTGGCATACTATGGCACGATAGAGCTATTATGATGCTAAATGGAATACTATCAGTGATACTAGTTGTTGGTATCATTTCATACTATGGAGTTTAAGATATGGGCGAGTGGATGAAACGATTAATCGAAAAGCACAAAGGCACAGAAGTAGAAATTAAACTAAACGACGAGGGCGAACATTATATTGAAATACCAAACGAGTGGCTTGAGAAACTTGAGCTTGCCCCCGGTGATGAACTTGTTTGGATACAAACAGGAGAACACTCATGGAGCGTACAAAAAAAGTCGACATAGCACACTATGTAAAGATGCACAAGCTACACGAAGCAAATCGAACCAGTACTGACGAGCGTAATGCTTATTGGTTTGAATACACTCGCAGCTTAAAATTTGGATTCATCAACAAATAAACAAGGACAATACTATGACAACTGAAAAAACTGTAAACCTTGAACTTAAACAGTTCATCACAGAAGCGTTGCCAACTGCACAAGTAGTAGTTGAGTTTACCAAGCTTAACGGTGATTATCGTAAAATGACTTGCACACTAGACAAGAACATTGTACCAGCACCAACCAAAGACCCAGTAACACAAGAAAAGGTACGTAAAGTAAATGAAAACGTATGTGTAGTGTGGGATGTAAATGCCAAAGGTTGGCGTAGTTTTCGTTGGGACAGTGTAGTTTCAGCAACCTAAACAAATAAAAGATGATTAAAGCGTATTCTCACGCTTTATTCTCACGAAAAGAGGTTGACAACTCTGCAACTCGATGTTATATTATATGTATAAACAAAAGAAAAAGAGTAGCAATATATGAAAACAGTTGAAAGAATCCTAATAGAACAATTAAAGCCACTAATGCCTGGTGCTAGACTAGAGCGTAAAAAAGATAACACAGGTGGCAACCATCACATTACTATTAGAGATATTTCTCCTGCAACAGTTGCTGACGTATTAAAAAGTCAAAACCTAACTGCTACCAGCAGTGATAGAAGTCACAGCAGTAGATACACTGGACAAAAAGTTCAGTTTAACAATGTTCCAGTTTACATTGTAGTAAGAACAGCAAACTCACGCAAAGGCGGACACTTTGTTGTTCAGAAACAAACAGCTCCAGAAAAGCTAAACCTTTCAAAGACTTACACAGACGCACGTACACTAAAGGCTGACGCAATTGCTGGGTTGACACTAGCAAAGGTGCCTCAGAACGTGTGTGACGCTTTAATTAGCTTGTTAGACGTTGCAGACGGAACTAGCAGTGAATTTGTTAACACAGATGTACTAGATAACGATAAAAGCTTTATCACAAGCGACTTTGGTGAAGTACTAGGTGCATACACACACTTGGTGCGTGGTGCAGGTGTAGTAGAGTTTCCAGAAAGCTCAAACAACTTAAACATTGACTATGTAGTAGACGGCTTGGGTGTAGCACACAAAAGCACAAACGGAAGTTCAAGGTTCACACTTGATGCTAGCGTTGCTAGTAGTTTATTAGCATTAAAAACCAATTGCAGTCATTTACGTGTATTACAAAGCATTGTAAGCAGAGACAGATACGGTATTATGAATAATGCCTCAGACAATTGTGCAGAACTAGCACATTGGAAAACACTATTAGGTGGATTCAGCACTGAGTCACTACAGCAATATGTAGACACGCACAGCTTTGATGAGTATATCACAGAAGTATATGCGTCACAATCAGGTAAATTAGGAATTTCACGTAAGCAAGACCAAGTAAGAGCTGCTTGGGACAACGGAAGCATCGAACCAATGATGTTTACATTCCTTACATTTATGGCACGTTACTACAGTGAGAAGTTTGTAGACGAGCTTGGAACTATTGTTAAAAGCGTAATTGGCGATAATATTTTTGAATATGTTGACTACTGTACTACAGAGCATAAAATAAAGGTTGCACAAAAGCCATATCAATCGTATAATAAGTGGAAGATACACTATCACGGTAATAGTATTAGTGCATTTAACAATTGGCCAGCTCCAGTAGGCGTTGAAGGATAAGAATCAAGTGATATTACAAGGCGATATGCTACAAGCCGTAAGCGAAGTTGAAGACAACAGTGTAGACTTGTTGCTGACTGATCCTCCGTATAACATCAGCGACAGAGGTGCCAAGCCAGAATGGTTTCAAACAAACGAAGACGGAGAACGTGTAAACGTTAATCACATACACAGTCAGAAGTTTGACGAAACATTTGAAGACAATTGGGACAGTCAAGACAGCAACGACTTTAAACAACAAATGAACAACTGGGCAACAGCTTGGTTTCCTAAGGTACGCCCTGGTGGAACGTTTTGTATATTCATAAGTGATGTATACGTAAGTCACTTGTGGGAGAGTTTAGAAGCCGCAGGATTTGAACCCAAGCGTATGTTCAGTTGGAAGAAGCCAGCCGCAGTACCATTCAACAGACGTGTAAACCCAGTAAGCGGTTGCGAGTATGTTTTATTCGGAATTAAACCCAAAGGCAAACGTACATTCAATGCAGACGCCACAGTGGGTACTATTGTTGAGCGTTACAGCTTGGCAGACAAAGTCAGCAGTATTGTGTACAAGTACGTTAAAGATGATGTTGAAGGTAACTTGGATGCTTGTTTCTCACAAGCACTAGCAGACGCTAAAAAGATGTACAGCAAGCTAAAGCGCACAGATGATACAGTGCATTGCGTTGTACCTAATACTATTACATACAGTGGCGGCTTGGGCAAAAACAAAATACACCCAACACAAAAGCCTGAAGAAATACTAGAATACTTTATATCATTGTGCAGTAACCCTGGCGACACAGTAATGGATACTTTTGCAGGAAGTGGAAGTACTGGCATAGTAGCACAGCGATTGGATAGACAGTTCATACTCATTGAACGTGATCCCAAGATGTTTGCAAAAATGAGCGAACGATTTACTGCAACACAATTCGATACCTTATTTGAATAACACAGAAAGAAAATCAATGAAGAAACTATTAGCACTCGCAGCAACAATTGTTGCACTCGGCACTACAACAGCATCAGCTGACCAAGCCAGTGATATCAACCTTTGTGCAAAAGCAGTTAAAGCGTACACAGGCAAAACAGTAGACCCGTTTGGCGCACAATGGAAAAAGAATGGATTGTTTAGTTGGGGCTATGTTAAATGGCCAGGCATTCACTGTCGTCCACTAACAACACTAGGACTATCACACATTGAAGAACTAACAGTCGATGGCACAGTGTACATTATTTCAGGCTATGCTGGCACACGGGCAAAAGCGGCGTCAGAAGCTATTGAAGCTACAGTAGATGCAGAAGTTGCTAAACTACGTCAAAAGATTTCATTGTTGGAAGCAATTGGCGATGATGCAGACGATGCACTTAAAGTTGCAGGCGTTGATGTTGATGAAGTAATAGCCACAGTACAAACAGCCGTAGACAAAGTAAACTAATGCGAAAACGTTTAAAGCATATATGGAATAAAATCCGAGAGTTTCAACAAAACTATTTTGGATAAAAAATACAACCCATTGAAAACACTAGATTCTTTTCTAGTGTTTTTTCTTGACAACCAAGACTTCTTGTAGTAATATATTAGTAAGAGTTAAGCAAAACGGAGTTGCAAAATGGTACAGATTTATAAAGTTTATCAAATTCAAATCGATTCTAAACTAAGTGAACTAATCAATCGTGAAGGTTGGAACTGTCACGAAAAAGCAACTGCATACCGTGATGCAACTTGTGGCATATTTACATATGCACTTGATAACTTTGACAGTGTTTACACTCACGTTGCAGACGTAATTGCAGATGATTTAGACCACGTGTTTGAAGTTGGTAACATTGGTCCAGAAGACCGTATTACACGACACAGCAAAATGACAAGCATCAGTGTTGGCAATGTAATTGAAGACGCAGATGGCGTTCGCAGTGTTGTAGCAAACTTTGGTTTTGAACCAGTAAACAAAGAGATTGTATTTTAATGGATAAGCTAGTACACAGAGCCCAAGTGTTTGCTACTATAGCACACGGCGAGATAGGACAAATGCGCAAGTACAGTGATGACCCGTATATTGTTCACCCTGTTCGTGTTGCGGCTACTGTTGCAGACTATGGCGGAACAAATGCAATGATTTCTGCAGCTTTCTTGCACGACACAGTTGAAGATACTCTTGTTACTATGGATGAAATTCAACATTTGTTTGGCAGTGACATTGCAGTTATAGTTGAAGGTCTTACTGATGTTAGTTTGCCCGAAGATGGTAACCGAGCAGTGCGTAAAACAATAGATCGTCAACACAGCGCAGAAGCAACCTTTGAAGCACAGTTTGTAAAGTGTGCAGACATCATTGACAACAGCAGTGACATCAGTGCTATGGATCCAAGCTTTTGGAAAGTATACAAAGCAGAAATGTTGTTGTTGCTTGAAGCAATGACCAAAGTAAAAGACACGCCAATATATGCGGCGGCACTAGCAAGTGTAAAAGGAGAAACAGTATGTGGGAATTGAGAACAACATTCAGTGAACCAAATCCAGGCTGGCCCGAGCTTGGTCTTGAAACAAGCAGTATGTTACTTAGCACTCGTGCTGAAGCTGAAGAATGGTTTAAGACACGTACTAAAGGACAAAGCACAGTAAAGCGAACTTGTGTTATGATAGATCCAAATGGATATGTAATAAAGACAGTGTTTTGTTAGAATCTCAATAAATAAATGTAGGAGAACAAGATGGTAGAGTTTGATAAAATTGGCGAAGGCTACGTTGCAGTATGTCCACACGATATCGTTACTATCAGCAAGCAACACAAGCTATGGGTTCTCAGCAGTGCTAACTTAGGCAAGATTATGTGCTTTATGAGATTAAGCAGTGCAATGGATTTTGCCGAAGGCGAATTTGGAAATTAACACTTGACAAACTGCAGATCGTAATGTATATTATAACTGTAACAAGGAGTTAAAGAAAATGACACGCACACAATACGAAAACTACTTTGATGAAGCAACAAAAATTGCAGACACTATGCTGGGTATGACAATGCGAGAAGTTAAACTTTCCAAAGAGTTTGACAGAGCAGAACGCAACGAGCTACGTCGACAACATTCAAAATTGTTTGAAGCGTACTGGAATGCAAACTTCCCAGCTATCCCAACAGGGTGGTTGTACGCAACTGCAGAACATTAACCAAAAGCTTGGCACTCACACTGCCAAGTAGATCAATAGTTACAGAAGAAAAGATTAAAGATGAAGTATGCAATTAAAATTCCGTTTGGTATCGACAGAGTTACCAAGGAACCAACAGATTGGATTTTCGTAGTTGACGTTAGTGGTTCAGCAGACGAAGATCCTGCTGTTGTAGTATATGACACTGAAGCAGAAGCAGAAGCCGTAGCACGACAGTGGCGAGTAAGCAAAGTAGTAGAGTACACCGAGGATGAATAATAGAATATTTGTTTTTGATGTTGATGGTACACTGACACCAAGTCGTAGTACAATGGACTCAGAGTTTAAACAGTTCTTTGATACATTTTGTCTAGACAACCGTGTTTATATTGTTACAGGCAGTGACAGACCCAAAACTGTTGAACAGCTTACTGAGTCAACATACAAGTTGTGCAAACGTGTTTATCAATGCTCAGGAAACGATGTTTACGAAGGCAACCAGAACATTAGAGCCAACAGTTGGAAACTTCCACACAGTGCATACGTTTGGTTAGAAGACGCTCTAGAACAAAGTGACTTTAGCATACGCACAGGTAACCACATTGATGTACGCCCGGGTATGGTAAACTTTAGCATTTTAGGACGCAACGCTTCGGTAGAGCAACGCAAAGCCTATGTGACATACGAAACCAAACACAACGAACGCAGGTTTATTGCAGACTTGTTTAATGCACGTTTTGGCGAATACGGCATTGTAGCCAATGTAGCAGGTGACACTGGAATTGATATCCAGCCTATTGGTGCAGACAAAGCACAGATTGTACCAGAACTAATTGAACTCAATCCCAACGCAGACATCTTCTTTTACGGAGATAAAACACAACCGGGCGGCAATGACCATACTATTGCGTCAGCACTACTTGAACTAGGACACGCAGTATTTCCAGTAGACAGCTGGAAAGATACATTCACACTACTAAAAAACACAGTGGAAAATTAAAATGAAGAAATTACTTGTTGCCGCAATTATTGCACTAGCAGGATTGTCAACACCTGCACTTGCACTAAATGTATATCAAACTTTGCAAAAGGAAATACGACAACAGTTGCGAACAGCATCAGTTGATGATGTAGACGCAGGACCTACAATACGTTTGGGTGATGCAGGCATTCGTGTGCTACAACTAACTCGCAAACTTGATAGTTTAGGGTTTGCTGTTAAGATTCGTGCAGTGTTTTCAGAAGACACTCTTGCAAGTGTATTAGCATTTCAAAAGGCCAATGGTCTCGAAGCAGATGGATTGGTTGGACGCAAAACCATAGCAGTTCTAAACTTTGACAGAGAAGAAAAACTTGCCGCATTGCGCTATAGTCTAGAGCATTGGAAAAAGCGTGAACTAGACAATCGCAGTATTGTAGTAAACATTCCTGCGTATGATTTGGTTGTAGTTGAAAACAATCAAGAAGTAATGCGCAGTAAAACTATTGTAGGACGCAACAGCAAGCGAACACCTGTTTTTAGCGACACAGTATTTTCAATCAAATACAATCCCGAATGGAATGTTCCACCTGGTATCTTTCGAAGCTATATGGCTAAGATCAACAATGGCAATGAACAGTACTTGATTGATCACGGAGTTGAAGTTATTCGCAACGATGCCGGTGACGTAACACGTATGTGGCAACCAGCAGGAGCAGACAGCGCACTAGGACTTATGAAGTTTGAAATGCGCAATGATATGAATATCTATATGCACGATACAAACGAGCGTTACTTGTTTAACCGACAATCACGAGCATACAGCAGTGGTTGTATTCGTGTGCAAGAGTTTAAACAACTTGCGGCTTGGTTGCGCAGTGAAAGTGAACAGCGTATTCAAAGTCGTATCGACACTACAAAAACACATTGGACTGGGGTAAATGAAACACAAGTCCACGTGGTGTATATGACAGCTTGGCCTAATGCCGATGGTGTTGTAGAATATCACAAAGACATTTATGGTTATCAAAAGGAAACTAAACTATGAAACTAATGAACTATGCCGCTATTGGCACTTGGATTGCAATTGCACTAGGCTTTCTTGTTAATCCAGTATTCTTCGTAATTGGACTAGCACTATTTGTAGTTGCCGCAGTTATGTGGACGGCACAAGCATTTGAACAAGGCGTTAATCCTTTGCAAATTCTAACAGTATGGGCTATCCCATTGGGTATGATGTTTGTACTTGGATTTGCAGTAATGTTCTTGCCAAGCTTGCCAAGCGAAACAGAATCAGAAGAATAAACTATTTTATAAACTATTGAAAACACAAGATTCTTTTCTTGTGTTTTTTCTTGACTTCTGTACTGAAATAGCATATATTATATTTACTAACAACAAGAAGATCAATATGACACCAGATTATACTTTACCCTGTGATCACCAAGATGATCCCTGTGACGATGTTACTGCTTGGCTAGTTCCATTGCGTGATATAAGAAAAGCCAAAGAAGCTGCAGAGGCAAAAAACAATGAGTAAGTATGGCCCACGAGTTTATCCAAGCGAAGTTATAAACACAAAGGATCATTGGGCTGTTGGTACCGTATGGCAAGCTGAAGGCAGTCGCGGCACTTATGATATTGAAATGACAGTCAAAGGGTTTACTTGCAATTGTCCGGCTTTTAAAAAGTGCAAGCATATCAAAGCAGTTGAAGAAGGATTTTGAGGTTGACAAACTCTATCAAGTGTGTTAACTTGTTAGTATGAAATTAGATGAAACGAAGACGAAAGACGAAACGAAAATGTTTAAACCAGAATCAAAAATTATACTTACAGACTGTGACGGAGTACTGCTAGATTGGCAAGCTTCATTTATGGATTGGATGAAAGCCAAAGGTTATGTAGCCGGAAGCGTTATGGAGTATGATATTAGCAAGGTGTATGGAATTGATCCTGCACAGGGAAAAATACTGGTAAAAGAATTCAACCAAAGTGCGTATATGGGATACTTGCCAGCAATGCGTGATGCACGTAGCGGAGTAGCTCGATTGGTAGAAGCAGGATATAGATTCCATTGTATTACTAGCTTGAGCACAGACAAAATGGCAAAACGTCAACGTTGGATGAACTTGAATCAAACATTCGGACACAACGTGTTTGTAGGACTAGAATGCTTGGACACAGGTGCAGACAAAGACGAAGCACTTGAACCATACAGAGACACAGGACTTTGGTGGATTGAAGATAAAAGTGAGAATGCTGTCTTAGGCGCAGATTTGGGATTGCGCAGTATAGTGATTAATCATATGCATAACGCTAAATTAAAAGACGAGCGTTTGGCTAGATTCGATACTTGGGTAGGTATCGTAGACCACATTATAGACAGCGACAAGTAAAAGCAAACTTGGCTCACAGAAGTTAAATTAACTTTCGTCGCCGTAGATGAATAGTACTTCTTTAACAGCAGGGTGTCTTTCGACGTCCTGTTGTTCAAATTCAACAAAGCCAATGCGGCGTGATCCGCGATGGTTAAGTCGTTTCATAAAGTCTTTAAGACCGTTGTTTTCAAACCCCCTATCGTGTTGGGCTAAGTCTCCTGTAAGTATGATTCGGCTACCTTCACCGATTCTAGTAAGCAACATCTTCATTTGGGATGGAGTTGCGTTTTGCATTTCATCTGCAATTATACAAGAGTTTTTAAATGTGCGTCCACGCATATACGCTAGTGGAGCAACTTCAATGACGTTTTCTTCAAGCATACTAGAAATTTCTTTTGTGGAATAGTATTCTTCAAAAACATCAAAGATTGGGCGTGTCCAAGGTGCCATCTTTTCGTTTAGGTCACCAGGTAGGAAACCGTGCTGTTCATCAACACTTACAGCAGGACGGGTGATAACAACTTTGTCAATCTCCCCTGCTTTAAGCGAGCGAATAGCTGCAAGTACACCTAACAGTGTCTTACCAGTACCAGCTGGGCCTGTTGCAAAAATAATGTCTCTTGAATCGTCGTCAAGCAGTTCTACATAATCTTCCTGAGCAATGTTTCTCGGAAGAATAACTACTTTACTTTTTGTTTTGCGAAACTTGTTGTAGTCAACAACGTTGTCGTTGTTGTACTGTTTGTTATCGCGGTTCTGCTTATTAAACCTGTCTTTGGTTTTACGAGCTCTTTTTGTCACTATGTGATCTCCTTATAGGTTGATTGGTGTGAGCCAAGTTTGCCTACACAAGTATTTACCAAAACACAACAATCTTGCTTGACAACGAGGATAAATTAGTATATAATTATAACAACTGTTTTGGTAATCTACAGGCATAAATAGTAGTATCAAAACACCAAGGAATGTAAAAATGATCGATCCAACCAACATTAGAAGCGCAATTGAAAGCGTTTATGAAAACAACACAGCATTAGATATGCTTATTGACTTTGAAGGCGTACTAGACAACGTACACATCTATGCTTACAAAAACTGGAGCAAAGGTGAAGTTGTACAAGGTCCAGATATTTCAAAGTATTGGGTAGAAGTTACACTTATGTATAACGCTAGCCAAATGCCTGATCCAGAAGGTGCAATGCGCATTATTTCAAAAGGTGGATATGTTAGTTTCAAAAAAGACACATACATTGAACCAGTACGAGTTATTTCACACAGCGACACAGAAACAGTTGAAGGTGAAACAAAAGCAAAGAAAGTTGAACACGCAGTTTGGTTGGTGCGCATTTCAATTCCACGTACACTACTAGATGATTTAAACACAGAGCGTATGAGTGTTAATGGTGTTGACATTGATATGACAGATGTTAATGATGCATACGACCAAGGTTTAGATGATACTACTTCAGGTGAAGAACTAGGAGACGACGATGAATAAAATAGTTAACGAAGGTGTACGCCACGAAGACTTAAAAGGTCTAGTACTTGACATTGTAAGCATTGATCAGTATACTCCAAAAATTGGCAGTGCTAGCGAAACAGTTGTACTTGCTTTTACTGTAAAACAAATTGAATCAGCAGCACACGACTTGAGCAACTTTATTGAAACCAGCAATGCAGAATTGTTGGACGTTGATGTTAGCCAAGCGCCTGATGTTAAGGGCGACTATATTGTATTTGTTGAGTTTGAACGCAACAAAGACTTGTACAGCAATATCAAAAACATTTTAGATGATGTTAGTCGCATCACAAGCGAAGACAGTGAATGGACTTTCACTGCATACAAATTACCAGAAGCACGTCCTTTTGACAAAGCACGTTTTGATCGTGATGTACTAAGCTCACCAGAAGAGTATGATGCAAAGTGGAATCAAACCGAAGCAGATGAAGTCAAAGAACGTCTAAACTTTATGATAAAGTATTAAGGATACACAATGGGTAGATTATATGGATTACTAATACTAGCAGGCAGTTTTGCAACTGTGGGTTGGCTAGCTTATGCATATTACACCAACACACAAGAAACAATACGAGACCTAACAATTGATAATGCACGTTTGGAAACAGCTATTGCCAGTAACGAACGAACAATTGATGAAATGGAAACAAACTACGAACGTCTAGCAGAAACGTTTGAACAAACAGAAGCAGACTTTCAAGACAGTCGCAACAGAGTTAGAAACCTAGAAGAAAAACTCAGCAGACACGATCTTGGTAGCTTGGCTGTTAACAAACCAGGACTAGTAGAAAAAGTTATTACAAATGCAACTAAAAATATCAATCGCTGTTTTGAAATACTAAGCGGCTCACCAAGAACACCAGAGGAATTGGCTGCTACTAAGCCTAGCGAAATTAATGCTGAATGCCCTGGTATCGCAAACCCTAATTACACGGAGTAATACAATGCGTATTAAAACTATTGCACTTTTAAGTGCCACGGTCCTTCTAGCAGGTTGCTTAGGATCATCAGAACCAGTTAATGTAAGCTACACACCAGTTGAAAAGCCAACATTGTTGTTGCCAACTGTTGATCAGTTTGGCGGACGCAAAGTTGAGTGGATTGTTGTAACAGAAGAAAACTTTGCAGAAGTTATGCAACAACTACGCAACGACGGCAAAGCACTAGCATTGTTTGCATTAACAGAAGACGGCTACGAAGAACTAAGTGTAAACACTGCAAACCTTCGCAAGCTAGTAGAACAACAGCAAGCAATTATTGCGGCATACGAGCGTTACTATGAAGATGTTAACGAAAACATCGACAGCAGTAACGAAGCCAACGGAAATTAATGCGACCTTACCAAGTATTGGGCATAAGCAGAAGTGCTACGCCTCAACAAGCAAGAGCGGCATACACTGCTCTTGTTAAACTGCATCATCCTGATCGCGGTGGCGATGCTGAACAATTACAAAAGGTAATGCAAGCATACAAAGACTTTATTCCGTCACGAAGCTTTGAATTCAGTATACCAGAAAATCCACACAAAAATAGAAACATTGTTATCAACTATCCAATGACACTGGACCAAGTTGAAACAGGCGTAGACCAAGATATAAATGTAACTACACCAGATGGTACCAGTAGAAGTGTACACGTAATAATACCTCCGGGTGTAGGTGATGGACAAAAAGTAGTGTTCAAAGGATGTGGAGAAAATGCAAAAAGTAGGTTGCAATCTGGAGATCTTCATGCTATAGTAAGTATAACAAAACATAAAAGATTCAAAGCATTAGGATTGGATCTACAGTACACACTAACAATAACAGAACAACAAGCTCGTGAAGGAGCTGATTTGGAAATAGAAGGTTTGAATAAAGTTCGATTGGCGTTGCAGATACAACCAGGAACACAACAAAATACAACCTACAGAATATCCAAAGCAGGACTTCCAAGCTTGAGTAAAAAACACCAAGGCGATTTGGTAATAACTATAAAACTAAAAAGGTAAGACACAATGTCACATATGGAAACAATTGTTACACGAGCGTTTAAAACAGCAGAAGACTTTCAGCACGAATATGTTACGCTTGAGCATATGCTTAGCGCACTATTAGAAGACGAAGAAGTTATTGACTTCATTGCAGATCTAAACTTAGCGCCCGAAGACATTCACGATGAAATCAACGAGTACATTGCTACTGAAATGAATGACATTGTTGTTAAGGAAAACTTTGTCAAGCCACGTAAAACAAACACACTAGAACGTGTTTTCAATCGTGCTTACACACAAATGATTTTCCAAGGCAACACAGAACTAGATCCAGTAGAACTGTTGATTAGTATTCTAGCAGAACACGACAGCTGGGGAGCATACGTTTGTAACAAGAATGGTCTTACTCGTGAAACTGCACAAGAGTACAACCAACTAATGAACAACCTAACATCAGACATTGATATTCCTGCCGCTTGGCAATCAATGGCAGACTCACGTGAACGTGGCGTAGGCACAGGATCTAGATCACCTAACCTTGATGAGTTTACTGTTAACCTAAACAAAGCCGCAGCTGATGGTAAGATTGATGAACTAATTGGACGTGGTGAAGAAATTGAAGCAGTGGTACAAACACTTGCTCGTCGTAAAAAGAACAATGTTATTTTAGTTGGTGATCCAGGTGTTGGTAAAACAGCTATTGCCGAAGGACTTGCTAAGGCTATTGTAGCAGGCACTGTTCCGTCAACACTAAGTGATAGTGTTATCTATAGTTTAGAAATTGGAGCTCTACTAGCAGGTACCAAGTACCGAGGTGAGTTTGAAGAACGTATTCAAGGACTGTTAAAAGAGCTTGAAAGCAAACCGGAAGCTATTTTGTTTATTGATGAAATTCATATGCTTATGGGCGCAGGACAAACAGCAGGAGGTGGCGCAGATGCCGCTAATATGCTTAAACCAGCACTACAAAGCGGCAAGCTACGTTGTATGGGTAGTACAACATACGAAGAGTACAGACAGCGTTTTGAAGACGATGCTGCACTTACACGCAGGTTTGCAAAAGTAGATGTACCAGAGCCTACAATTGAACAAGCTAAAAGCATCTTACGTCAAAGTGTAAATGTCTATGAAGAATATCACGACTTGACATTTGATGATGCCGCAGTTAATGCCGCAGTTGAACTTAGCGCACAATATATGCACGATAAGAAACTGCCAGACAAAGCATTTGATGTTATTGATATTGCAGCCGCTAGACAGCGTATACTTCCAGAAGATCAACGTATTACACACATTACAGAACAGTTGATTCGCAAAGAAGTTAGTAAGATTGCACGTATTCCAGAAGAAACATTAACCGCAGTTGAAGACAAAGAAACTGCTCCAATTGACATTGAAGTTAGACTTAAAGAGCGTGTGTTCGGACAAGACAAAGCACTTACAACACTAGCTGATGCAGTTTATATTTCACAAGCAGGATTAAAGCACAAAGAAAAGCCAGTTGGTTGTTACTTGTTTACTGGTCCAACAGGTGTAGGTAAAACAGAAGCTACAAAAGCACTTAGCGATTTGTTGGCACTGAAACTTGTACGCTTTGATATGAGTGAGTACCAAGAGCGTCACACTGTTGCAAAGCTGATTGGTGCACCTCCAGGATACACAGGTTATGGCGATGGTAAAGCAGGTAGCGGACTATTGGTTAACGAACTTGAGCAAAATCCAAGTTGTATTTTGTTGCTTGACGAAGTTGAAAAAGCACACCCAGATGTATTAAACGTATTGCTACAGCTTATGGACAATGGTATGGTAAGTGGCTCAAATGGCAAAAGTGTTAGCGCACGTAATGCTATTGTAGTTCTAACATCAAACTTAGGTGCCGCTGACAGTGAACGTGCAATTATTGGATTTGGTGAAACTGAAAACAACAGCGCACAAGATGATGCAGTTAAGAACTTCTTTGCTCCAGAGTTTAGAAACAGACTAGATGCAATTGTAAAGTTTGGCAAACTAGAGCGAAACAACATTGACAACATTACAGTTAAGTTCCTTAATGAACTAAAAGCTATGGTTGAAGAACGTGGATTTCAGTTTAGCTGGACACCACCTGTGGTTGAATATCTAAGCGAACACGGATTTGATCCACAGATGGGCGCTCGTCCAATGGCACGACTTATTGCAGACACTATCAAGAAACCACTAGCACGAGCTATGGTATTCGGTGGAGCGCAAAAGAAAATACGTATTCGTGTAATAGACAATAAGATTAATGTGGGATACGACCTGCCAGAGATTACCCGATAACTCCTACTGTGATAAATAGTATTATACAAAGATAACACTATTGTTATTCAAGGAGAAAACAAATGGCAAAAATCGCATCTACACACGTAGTGATTAAAGCTAGCAAGCTTGTACGTGACACAGCAGAAGAAAGTGCAGTACTATCAGCAGAAGTTCTAGCATCTATTGAAGCAGTTATTCAAGAACTTGCAGGCGAAGATATCATTATCGAAATCGAAACGTTAGAGGAATAATCCAATGAGCACAGTCAGTTACACAATGCTTACTCACCAAAGCACACTAAACTATACAGGTGAACAAATTCGCGGAGACGCAAGCTACGGAAGTGGTGACGGATTGCACACAGTAAGTGTTCAGTTAACTGACTTTGTTGGAAGAATCTATATTGAAGGTACACTAAGTTCAACACCAACTGAAAGTGATTGGTTTCCAATTTACTTAACCAGCAGTGGCACTTATGTTGAATACCCACTAAACAGTTCAGCGCCAACTGGTGACTTAGGACGTGGTGATACAATAACATCAGGCTTTACATTTAGAATGAATGCTATGTATCTACGTGCAAGAGTTGATCGCAGTTATCTGATTGACACTGTTTACTCAGCTGATCAGCACGGTCAAGTAGACAAAGTACTACTTAACGTATAATTCAAACATTTTATTGAAGTAAACCGCTTGCTTTACTATGGCTATCTGTTGATAAATAGTTGTAGTTAAGAAACCTAAAAGGAAGTGCAAATGGCGATTTATGCAAGCTCATCAACTATTACACAACAAACAACTCCACAGATAAAAGTGGATCCGGCAACAGTTCAACAAGGTTGGACATTACAATGGAACGAAAGCGAAGGCTATTTTGAAGCCGCTAGCGTTGACTTTACATTTGCTGGAACAATTGATTTTACAATTACTACTGCGGCAGCATCAGGCGCTGGCAGTTTAGCGTATGATAACTCAGGACTAGAGTTTACTTATACTCCCCCAGATTTAAGCAACTTGGTTTCACTAACAGACCTTGGTGTAACAACACAATCTGCATCGGGTGCCGGTAGTTTATCATACAACAATCTAACTGGAATGTTTGATTATACTCCAGCAGACTTGAGTAGTTTCATAACAGACTACACTGTAACTGAAGCAGATGTAACAGCACACACTTCAGCACTTAGCATAACTGAAAGTCAGATTAGCGACTTAGGAAGTTATATTACAGCAGACAGCACAAGCACACTAACAAACAAATCAGGTAACATCAGTCAGTGGACCAACGACAGTGGGTACATTACAGACTACACTGTAACCGAAGCGGATGTAACAGCACACACTTCTGCACTATCACTTCCGTGGAGCCAAGTAACAGGCGCTCCAGCGTTTCTACTAACAGTTGGTGCAAGTGACATACAAGCGCACCAAGCTTCTTTAACTATTGACTGGAACCAGCTTGCAAACGTTCCGTCAAACGTAACAAACGCTGCTGACGAAACAAATGATTTAACAAGCGCAGTTGTTTGGGCAAACATTCCAGATGCAAACGTTCCTGCAAGTGCAGTAACACAACACCAATCTGCACTAGCAATTGATTATGCACAACTAACAAACGTTCCGGCTACACCAGACCTAAGTGGTGTAAGCTTAACAGCAATGGGCAACGTAACAACAACAAGTCTTTCAAATAATGAGATACTGTCTTACAATAGTGCTACGGGACAATGGATTAACCAAACAACAGCTGAACTAGGAATAGCTACAACTGCTGACTTGCCAACTGCAACAAGTGCGTTAACAAACGACAGTGGGTTTATAACAGACTACACTGTAACTGAAGGTGACGTTACAGCACACGAAGCGGCACTAGCAATTGATTATTCACAGCTAACAAACGTTCCAGCTGGCGCAGATTTAAGCACTTCAAATCTAACAGATGTAGGTAATATTACAACAACTAATTTGTCAGACAACGAGTTTTTAGCTTACGACAGTGGCTCAGCACAGTGGATTAACCAAACAGCGGCTGAACTAGGAATGGCTGCAATTGCTGATATTCCAACAAACAACAACCAGCTAACAAACGGTGCAGGATACATTACAGACTATACTGTAACAGAGTCAGACGTAACAGCACACACAGCGGCACTAACAGTTGATTGGACACAAGTAGCTAATGCTCCTAGCTTTATTGAAACAGTATCACAAGCTAGCGTAACACAACACCAGGCTGCACTAAGCATAACAGAAAGTCAAATTAGTGACTTACAAAACTATTTGCTATCAGTAAGCGAATCAGATGTAACTGCACACGAGGCTGCACTAACTATAACAGAAAGTCAAATTAGTGACTTACAAAACTATCTAACAAGTGTTCCTGCACAAAGCTTTGCATCACTAACAGGCAAGCCAACTACACTAGCAGGATATGGAATAACAGACTCGGCAACAGCGGCACAAGGTGCATTAGCTGACTCTGCACTACAAAGTTACACTGTAACTGAAGGTGACGTTACTGCCCATCAATCAGCACTAACTATTACTCAATCACAGATAAGCGACTTAGGTT
>Ga0115572_10000467_pt1 | contig 33949 bp, 40 predicted proteins | sample COGITO_mtgs_1206_FD_88681 | JGI IMG/M metagenome (GOLD analysis project Ga0115572, IMG submission 88681) | Pelagic marine microbial communities from North Sea - COGITO_mtgs_120607 | ecosystem: Environmental > Aquatic > Marine > Epipelagic | place: Germany:Helgoland, sampling site Kabeltonne... | reverse complement strand
GTATGTGCTATCTTCATTGTAGTACCGTATTAATAAATGCTACATCATTTGGATATAGCTTTAGTTTTCTTCTCCAAAACACAATGTCAATTGTATCTGCAATGCCCGTGATATACTCACCTGGCATTTCATCTAATACTGCTTGTGCTTTATCACTGCCAAACAATATCCAAGGACTTATGTTTCCAACTCGTATATCGTTGTATATAATGTGTACACCAGCTTTTGTAAAGTATTCGCTGAAGTGAGCATTGTGTGTACTAGCCCACGCTTCTGCTAGCTTTACAAAGCGTTCTAGCGCCCTGTCTACAGTTTCTTTTTTACTATAGTCAGCCAAGTAACGATCATACGTACTGTCTTTTGTCCACAGCATATCTTTAATTTGATTGTCAACTAGCCAACGTAAATATTGCTCTGGGTTTGTTGCACGTATTTCTAGTACATAAGTTCCCCATCTAACAAACATAGTATAATATTTGCTTTTGCTAAACTCTGCATAAGTCTTTTCTTTCTTATGCCCCATAGCCAACTTGTACCATAGATTGAATGCAGAAAAACCAGCCATAACATTCTTGTCATTCTTTTGCAGTGCCCGGCGTTTGGGCTCACAGGTATGTGCGAACATACTGCTTTCACGCTTAAACGTTTTGCCGCAGTATTCGCACTTGTTGCTATCGCTCATTTTTTCTTCTTTTTAGCTGCTGGTTTCTTTTTGAATATTTCTTTGATTTCTTTATCACTCATACCGCTTTCTTCCATCATCTGTACAAAGTCGGCTTCTGTGTTGTTGCTAACTACAAGTGCAAGCTCGTCGTCATTCCAGTCTGGATACATTTCCAGTAACCATTTTTCAAGTTTACCGGTTTTGCTTTTGTTTCCTTTGCCGGGTGCAATCCAAGGATGGTACATACTTTTGCCAATGCCAACTGTTTGCATTAGTCTAAACTGTAGTTCCGGATGATGACGCAATGCGTTGCTGTGAACATTAACCAGTTCGTTTGTCATAATCAAATAATGTGCATCAATGTCAGGTACACGACTTTCAACTGCACTGCAATATCTTGACATAACCCAAAGACTGCTAAGAACCTTTTTGCGATCTTCTTCGCTAAGAGAGTCTAGCCACTTGTGATTACGAGTGTCAATGGCGTGCATTTCATTTTTAACTGTTGCTTGTGTCATACTATTATTATACTACCAAAGATGACGTACGTCAAGTAAATCAGGAATCTTATTTGTGTCTTTAACAATATAAACACAATCACTTCCTGGTTGGTCTGTTAACGGAACACAAAGAATATGTCCATATTTTAGTTTAGGGAAGAACCATTTGACTTCGCTGAATACATTTGTAATTTCAAGTTCTTGAAAGCTTGGCAAGAAGCCGCTGATTGGATTAAACACAAACGTATGAAAACCTCTGTCGTTTAAGCTTGTTACTGGAACTACTTCGGGATCGCCTACCATTGGATCACAAATAATAATGCTCCAATCAAGCGGAACCTTAAGTTCGTGGTTGCCAACTTTAACAACTGCGGCTGGTGCATTGAATTCTTCTAAAAATACCAATGGTACAAAATAGTAGTCTGCATTGTGTTTGTCACTGTAGTCCAATACACAATATCGAACATCCTCGATTTCTTCAGGCACAAAATCTAAATCATATGTGCTGTTTTCATTTGTTAGAATTCTCATCGGTAATTTACTTTCTTAATAGTATATGGATAGTTTGCTTCTTTATAAAACTTTTTCCTTGCTGTTAGGTGCTTTTTTGAAAACTTAGCTGAACTTGTAATATCCCAAATGTTTACACTGTCTTTGTCTTTGGCTTTACGAATACCACGTCCAATACTTTGAATAACTCTAACAAAGCTCTTGCCGGGTTCAATCATAACCAAATTGAAAATACGTGGAATGTTAATACCAACTGCTGCAACACCATATGTTGCTACAATGATTTTACCATCTGCACTACTTACTGCATCATATTCTTCTTTACGTTCTGTGCTTTTCATAGCACCACGAATAAACACTGTATCTTCTGGAAGTCGTTCTAGTAAGCCTTCGCCTGCTTTAATTCTGTCTACTAGTATAAGTGTGTTGCCGTCTTTGGCCAAGTCACTTACTAGTTCAGCCATATAATCCAACCGCTTGCTGTCTGTTGTCAAAAACGTTAGTTCGCTAGCATAGTTGTCGTATGCGGCTGTTTCTTGTAACTGCATAACATTAACGTGACAGTTGGCTAGTACGCCTCTGTCTTGTAGTACCTTGGCACTAAGCTGATTAACAACTGTGCCCAAGCTTGTGTTCAATGTCATTATTTCGTGATCAGCTTTTGGAATAGTACCAGTAAGTCCCCAACGAATAGGAATGTTCTTAAACGCTCCTGTTAGTAGCTTTTTCAGTACTTCACCTTTGGCTTGATGCACTTCGTCAACAATAACACAGATAACATCTTCTGCAAAGTCTTCCAAGCTCATTTCGCTTTTGCCGTTTTTGAAGTTCTTTTCAATAACGTTCAAACTCTGCCACGTACAAATAGTATGTGTCTTGCCCAAGTCTTTTCTATCGCCAAAGTAAACACCAACGTCTAACCCAAGGTTAACGTAGTCTGCTTCTGTTTGCAATACCAAGTCTTTGTTTGGAACAATAACAATACTGCGTCCGTATGCTTCAACAATATTTGATAGTCCGGCAGTGATAAGTGTTTTACCAGCTCCTGTACTAATTTCTTGTAAGCACTGTGGGTTCTGACAAAACTGGTTGATTATTTCAACTTGATAGTCACGCAATACAACTGGCTCACCAGCAATAGGATGATTCTCTGGCCATAGCTTTTCACTGAAATGTGTGTCTGTAATTTCAGGAAACTTAAATGTGCCATAGTCCTTGCGTCTATCATCAATTTCAATTTCGTATCCTGCTTCAATAAGAATTGGAAGAATACGTTCTAGTAGATTAATGTATGTTGCTCCACCTACACTAAAGAAGTTAACTTTACCATCCCAGCGACCTAGTTTAAATGCAGGTACGTGGAATGCATAGGGAAGCATAAACGAAAATTCGTTTTGCAGTTTACGACGAACGTTTAAATCAAGTCCTTCGACTTTACAATTAACTTCGTCTCTGAGTATAATATTAGCTTTCATATTATTAGTATACAACACTTTCTATTTGATGTCAAGTGAAAGGGGAACCTAAGTTCCCCTTTCTTGTTTGATTGGGTCCTGTAGAGAGACAAAAAACAGAGGAGACTACCAATCAAATTCTATGTTAATTATGCACGGCGCATACAAGTACTTTCTGCGTATAGCTTCCACTTTGTTGGATTCATTTTACGCAAGTCTGCAACTTTAGTTACCATACGCAACGACAACTCACGCAAACGATTCTGGTTAGTATCGATGAAGTTTAATACTTCATCTTCGCCGGCTTGGTCAAAACCATATTCACGTAGCATACCATCTTCTGTGATTTGCTTACAACGCAAGAACTTTTCACGCATTGTATCCATAGTCAAATCCAAATAATGGCAACGTGACAAGATAGCATTTAGGTGCTGGTTTAGCTTACCACGTGTTGCTTCAAATTTTAGGTTAGTGATAAAGATAACACTACCTTTGAACTCAAAGCTATCTGGAATACCTTCACGACGCAATAGTGCGCTATCTGCTAACCAGCTAAGCTTACGCTTTTTGCTTGAGTCAAGTGCCGCTTTAAGCAAGTTAAGTGATGTTTCATCATACAATACTGTATCACAATCATCTAGCACAAGCACACTGCCTTTGTCTGCATATTCATACAATGTTTTGTACAAACCAATTGCACTTGAGGCACCTTTTACTACGCCATATTTTTCTGCGCTGTTTTGAATCTTGCTAGCAACTTTTGCTTCGTCTAGTACCTGTTCAACTCCAAAGCTTTTGCCAACTCCTGGAGGTCCTGTTACTACTAGACCACGTACTACGCCGTCTACACTAGCTTCTGCCATATCTGTTAGGATATCAAAACGTTCACGCAAACGTTCTATTACTTGTTCATCTGTTTCGGTTTGTGCAACAGTATTAGATACATCTTCTTCTGTGTTACGAACCATTTCTGCAGACTCTACTGTTATACGAATGTTACGTGCTGGAAGGTTAGCGTGTCCTTCTGCATTAACTGTTACGAACATACCTTTTTTGCCAGACTTGATAGGCTTTACTAACTGAAATGTTTGGTTAGCAATAGCAATGTCTCGGTACTGGCCTTTTGCGATAGTTACGTTTGTCATCTTGTAAACCTCTGTTTTGTTTTTGTCTATAATATAATATACGACAGGTTTGTTCAGATGTCAACCTTTGATACCATCTTTTTTCAGATTATTTGGTACCTTTTATGATTCTTCAACGATTATGGCTTGTCTACACACAATATTGTTGGTTTCAACTGCTTTAATAACTTCCAGTGGGTCAGTAACCAATGTACCAACTGGCATATATGCGTTGTACTTGAGACTGTGGCTTTTAGGATCGTGTCCTAGTTCTATTAGCTTTTCTTCATTGTCATCCAAAAACTTTTGAAATATAGGATGATGATCGTATTGTGGCTTATCAGTTTGTCCAAGTTGGAAAACTGCTGTGAACACAGGATGTGTTTTCCATTCAACAGGTCCTCGTGCTAGAGTGTCCACATTATCGTTATTTTGTGCATACTCGATAGTTTCGACGTGATCATAATCCAAATGACTAATAGCGTCCCACTTGTTGAGATACAAGTCTCCAAACTGTGACTTACCTCGTAGACTTGATTTCATACTGTCTTCGCTGATGTTTTGTACTTCAAAGTCTCTAAATGGTATTAGATTCTTATAGTGCATTTTAACTTCAAAGCTTTTCATATCCGGTGCCATAACAGTAGGCCACTCGGTCCAGCTTACCATATTTAGGTGCGGAATACGAACAGTTTTTTCCCAGGCGTCCATTGCACCCTTTGTTACTTCGTTGTCCAATAGTTCCCAGCGTATTGTAAACTTTTCCAAGTCAGGTTCCATTACACGCACATTATAACGTAGTTCAGTTACGCCATCTTTTTCTAGACGTTTAGCTGCATATTCGTCTTGAGTTGTGTCTACATACAACCCGTCATACATTTGGTCAGTTAAACCAAGTTCAAAATATATTTTATTTCCCATCAGATAGTTTTACCCTATTGACCACTGTTTCTTTACAACCACTAAACTTACTTGTTTGTTGGTCCTTGACAGTAGCTATAATCTTAACTTGCCGGCCCTCTATTAGACTAGCAATGTCTGGATCCTTGTTCCAGAAAAATGTAACAATGTTTTCGTCGCCAGTTACCGATGTAACCAAGTGAATGTTGTATTTGCTAATGTACTTTACGTCAACTACTTCAACTGTAAATGCACTACGCTTTTTGATTTCGCCTACAAACTCACTCTTGCTACGCATATCGTCATAAAAGTTTTCCAACTGGTCACGCTTGTCTTGTATGCGTCGACTGTTAGGAATGCTTGCTAGTATACTTATCCCAAATGCATCTGTAGTGTCTTTGGCAATAATCTTAGCTACTGTTTCTTCAAAACTGTTGGCTGTTCCTAGCATTTTCTTTTCAACAATTACATTGCCAAAGAACTCAATCATTTCGCTTGCTGTTTTTGCATCTTCTTTGCTTGGCGAAACATTGTCATCCATTTGTTTCTTAACAACTGTTTTGTTGTCGTACACTGATGTTTGGTTATCGTGGTCCCAGTATCCGTGTCCACTTTTAATAAAGCCTTGTTGGCGGTCAATTGCAATTGCAAGAGCCAAAACTGTTTTAACTTCGTAGACACCAGACATATTAGTTTCCAATCGTGAATTGTGAAATTTGTGCTTGCACGTATTTGAAGCCTTGACATTTAGTGCATAAGCACACATCGTCTTCAAATTGGTTGATGTAGTATTCAACTGCTGATTCTAGTTTTTCTGTTCCGCAGTTGTCGCAAATGTGTAGTTCTGTATTTTCCATAATCGTTCCTCTTTGTTTCAGCTTATACTTATAATATAGCGGTTCTTGCCACAGAAGTCAACCTTTTGTAGCAAGTTATTTTTGTTTGTTTTCAATGACTTGTAAAATAATTATTCTACTGGTACAACAGTGTGTTGCATATAAACGTGGTCTACGTGTTGCCAAGCAACAGCCTTCCAGTAAACAAGTGCATCTTCTTTTGATTTGAATTCTTTGAGTAGTACGCTTTTCTTGCTAACTCTTGTGTCAGCTTCACGTACTTGCCATTTGCTTATTTTCATACGGTTATCCATCTTTCTTTAAGTAAATCGTTTTCTACTGCCCAACGATGAAACAATCCTACTTCGCGACCATATGCCTCAATTTCCCAAGGTAAGTCCCAGTAGTCAGTTTTATCAGTTGATACTTTCTTTCCACGCCAAGTTGGTATTCGCGAAGCCATTCCTAGTTCGCCTTTGTTAACTTGCTTAACGTGAACCATTTCGTGTGCAACGGTTTTTAACATTTGTGCTAAAGGCAAATTCCGACTAATTTCTATCTCGTGAACTTTTTTATCAACGCTAAGGCAATATCCTTCGGCATTGTGAAGTGTTTTAATTGTAATATCAATTTCAAGTGTAGTTGTACGTGGCATAAGCTTTTTGATTACATAGTTAACTATGCTTTCAATAAGTTCACGCTGTCGGGGGCGTCCGCCTTTAACGTTAATATAATTCATTATCGCATCAACCCTGAACGCACAATCGGGTGACCTGCTGTTGATAGTTCGCTGTGCAATGCACGGCTCTGATCTTTAGTTAACCCAACATACTTGAGTTTCTCGCCTGTGTGAATATCAAGTGTTGCTTCTACATACCACATTATTGTTTTCCTTACTAACAGTTGTGTTTAACTTATACATACGTTATAGCATCTGTACAAAGGATTGTCAAGAAAAAACACTAGAAAAGAATCTAGTGTTTTCAATAGGTTATAAAATAGTTTGAAAAGTTTATTAAATGTTGCCTTGTACTTCATCTAAGAAGTCAAAATAACCTTCGCCCATAGCTTCTAAACACTTACGAGGGTCTCCACCGCCAACACCTGCACCTAGTAGAACACTGCCTACACGCTTAATGCCAGCTTGCTGTGCCGCTTTCATAAAGTTGTATGTGCCTTTGTGTACAATGTCAAGACTTGGTGTTTTGGTTTGCATTTTACCAAAGCTGTCATTTTTACCAATAACTGTTGGAACAATAATTACCCAAGGAATAGTTCCGCCAACTTTGATTGCTCTAGCTTGTCCAACTACCATTGGCTTTTCTTGTATGCTCTTTTGCACAATTTGTTGCAGTGGAATCTTTTGATACTTTTCAAAGTATGTGCGAATCTGCAAGTCGTATCCGCCTGACATTTCACCAATTGTATTAGCAGGGCTAACAATAGCGTCAAGGTTAACACTCATTGGATCACCGCGGACCCATTCGTCCCCAATGCCCATCTGTTCTGCTAAATCGATGATATGTGATTTTGTATCACCTAAAATTAAGTCTGGTATCATAGTGCTTCCTTTATGAATACGTCTAGATTAACTGGAGCAAAATCTGTTTGCTCTACACATACACATCTATAGTTTGGTCCAGCAACTGGATTCTGATGAATGTGTCCGTGTACGTTTAATCTTATTTGTGGTTGATGTTCTAAAAATCTCTTTCCTGGGTGTCCACGATTTAGTGCAAACATTTCTTGTGGCGTGTGACTTAGCAATACGTTATCTTCGTGTAAGTCTACCCAAAAATCAATGTGTGTCCAATCCAATGTGCTTTGGAATCGTATGTCGTCGTGGTTACCAACTATTAGGCGTTTCTTGCCATTTAGTCTAGGATGTATGTTGTCTCTGTAGTGTTCTTGCTCAGGAATATGACACACGTCACCTAAATGATAAACTACATCATCAGGTGCAACTGTGCTGTTCCATTTATCAATAATAAACTCATCGTGTTCGTGAAGGTTTGCCAAGCCAGGACGAATTAGTTCGCCGGTGTAGCTATCAATAAATTTTAATACTGTTTCTTGTGTAAAGTGAGTATCACTTATTACCCAAACGTTTGTCATCTCTTATCCTCGTATACTTATTTATATAACTGAGGTTTTCTGATTTGTCAAGAGGTTTTTAAAGATTACGGACTCTTTGTCCTAACCACGGATAAGGACCGTTGGCTGTTTGGAATACTGCGTCTCTGTTCATTATTGAAAATGTTTTATTGGAATCGTCTACATCGTTGCTGATAACACTGTCATATTCGGGTGTTAGTCTTTCAATGGCTTCGTCAATCATTGTACTGTTTATGCCAAGTGTTTCGCCTTGCAACAGTACAACCACATCAATTTTCTGATGTATTTCTTTTTCAATTTCAACTACTGCGTGTTTGATTACTTCGTGATGATTAGGGTTATTACCCGACAAGTGACTAGGACGCAATACCAGTTCGTATTCGTATAATTCACTAAGTTCCATAATCTTACTATCGTCGGTGCTACAGTAAATGCAATCTATGTGATCGCTTCCGTGTGCAGCAATTATACCGTGTGCAAACGCTGGATGGCCTTCAACTTCTTTAAGAGTTTTCTTATGTGCTAACTGGCCTTCGGCTTTAGCAGTTTGTATCGCTACTATTGTTTTTGACAAAATAGTCTCCGTGTTAAAATGAGTACGTGTTATTTAGTATCAAAAGTGTACATTTAATTTGTTATAAATACTAGTATGGAAAACAAGCCAAAGTGTTATGCACCTTACTTAGGGGTGTTTTATCGCACAAACAACAATAGAATTTCACCTTGTTGCCAATATCTCAAACATTCAGATCCAGAAGAATACAACTGGCAAGAAGTTGCAGATGATGTTGAACTAGGCGAAGAAAGCAAAAACTGTGTAACTTGTTACGACAGAGAAAAGTATGGTAAAACCAGCTTGCGTCATAGCTTTGACAAATACAAGGAAAGCTTTGCACCAGACTGGAAGTCAGGCTTTAAACCAGTGTATGCTGATGTTCGTACCAGTAACTTTTGTAACTTACAGTGTAATATGTGTAGTCCATTGGATAGTAGTAAGATTGAAAGCTTTGTTAAACGCAATCCACAAATGGAAAAGTATTTCAAAGAAGTAGGCAAAGACTTTAAGAACCAAGCTGTAAATGTTCCTGTAGCAAACTTAGAAGATTTAAAAGTACTCAAAGTAGCAGGTGGCGAACCTACTATTGATCCTATGTGTAAGAAGTTCTTAGACGAGGTTTGTTACGAACACAACACTGCTGATATGGATCTATGGGTTACAACAAATGCTACTAAGATGATACCATTTTTACAAAGCTACAAACCAAAGTTCCGCAAGCTGTGTGTTACACTTAGCTTAGACGCCACTGGTGATATACTTGAGTTTATACGCTATCCTGCTCGATGGAAAGACATAGAAGAAAACATAAACGATGCTATTGAGCAAAAACTATGCGACGATATGAATGTAAATATTGTAATACAACCTTATAACTTGCTTACGATAAAGCAATGGCTTCCGTGGTTCAGTGAGTTTAGAAAACGTGTGCCACGTACTAAGATTGTTTTCCTTGAATGTACTACGCCTAAGCACTTTAGCTTACGTGCAATGCCAAACGTTGCTAAGGACGCTGTACGTGCTGATATAAGCGAGCTGCGCACCAGTTTAGATAATATGCACGACAAGCTTGACGAACTAGATAAAATGCTAGATAAATCAGAGTACAAAAAACAATATCACCAGATACTTTTACAGTATACTGATGATATTGCTACTACTCGTGGTATAGGTAGTGTTTACGATAAGTTTCCAGAATTCAAAGTGTTACAAGTTGATATCTTCAAGTCCAGCGGCACGTAGTTTCACAATATTGTTAATCTGAAACTGCTTTGCATCCAGTGCTTTAATAACACCCATCATCTTATTTCTTACAAGAGCAAACTCATTAACTAGATGTTGTAAGTCGATTATTTCACTTTCACCATCTACGTACTTGTCTGCGTCTCTGCTACTTAGAGCACGATTATAATGCTCTAAGAATTTTTTATAGTGTTTTGTGCGCTCTTTGCGCAGTTCGATATTTAAGAACTCTAGTATAGCTTCAATTTCCTGAAGTTGGTTAAACCTGTGTGCTACTACTCCTGGCATCTCTCGACTGTGCTTTTCAAGTATGCCTTTAAGGCTAGTATCTTGTTTAGCATTTTCGATTTCTGCTTCAAAGTATAGTATGCAGTCAACGATTTTACTCAAGTCGTCACGTACTGAATTATACCATCTGCTCATTTATTCGTCCCAGTCGTTGTTGTAGTCGTCTACGTCTTCACATAGATCCAACTCTACTGCCAAATCTTTAAGTGCTTTATCAAGAACTCCACAGGTACCAAAAAAGTCGTGTAACTGTGCTTCTACATCAACTAGTGTTGAATCTGCAAGGGTTGCTACAAATTGATCTGCTGCATCTTTACGTTCCTTAACAGGAATGTATTCACGCATTGCAGTCCACAAATCAAGTACTTCTGATGCTTCTGACATTACTCTTCACCACCTGCATCCATAGGCATTTCAACATCGCCCATTTCGTCAATGACTTCTGGACCTTGATGATCCCATTCCATCATAACAGTGTCAAGACAATCGTCTTCGTTCTTTGCCCAAGCTTTACGGAACTTGAGTACAACTTCGCCAGTTACCGGACTAGTATACTCCAAGCGGTTACCAACTTTCTTTAGTGCGCCTTTAGCATCAAAGAAGTCAACTAGACCACTGTAAGGACTCATACCTGTTTCGTATGGAATTTCAATCTGTACACTTTCAAACGGCTTGCTGTAACGTGTTTTCATTACTTTACAAGCGGCTCTAATACCGTGTACTTGTGATGTTTTGTTTCCATCTGCGTCAAGTTTTAGCTTTAGCTTTTTCATTGCAACAACAATACTTGATGCATAGATCATACCTTGACCACCTGAAATCTTATCATCAGGGTCAAACATATCCTGTGATGCATATGTGTGGTTTGTTGCTACTAGACCGATGTTGTAGTTACCAAACATATTAACACAGTTTGTTACCAATGATTTTAGTGCTTTAGCTTTACGCCCCATATCACCTTTCATATCACCTGCATCAAACTGATTTAGTTCTGTTGGTGACATCATCATACCTAGTGAGTCAATTACAAACAATACCTTAGGACGATCTTCGTCTGGTGTGTCTGAATAGCTGTCTTTGTAGTCTTTCATAAATGTCGAGATTGTTTTAGCAACATCGTCAATCATAGCCATATTAAGCTTTAGAAGTTTTTCTTCTGATGTGTCTACATCTAGTGCGTGTAGCCACTTTTCATCTAGTGCGTTTTCTGAATCGATAAGAACAACAAAGATACCTTGATCCTGTGCGTTCTTAACAATATTACCAGATGCAATAAATGATTTACCTGCGCCTGATTCGCCTGCTAGAACAGTAACTTTACCTAACGGAATACCGCCTTGGAAGTTGTCACTGATTAGTTTGTTTAGTGTGTAATTGCCCGTAGAAATCCAAGTGTCTGGATCACGGAAACCGGTGCTTAGTCCGGGTACGCTTTTCGTAATAGTTTTACGAAACTTCGTAACGTCAAATGGTTTTGCCATATGTCATTTCTCCATAATTAATTTGTAAGAGGTAGTATAGGTTGCGCCTATCGCGACGCAACCTTTTTTGGCTATTAGCCTTCTTTACGTGCTCTGATTGCTGCTAGAATATCTTGAGCTGATGCTTTTGATTCTTCTGCAGGTGCCGCTGGTGTCGGAGCAGGTGCTGCCGCAGGAGCTGGAGCTGGTGCTGCCGCTGGTGTCGGAGCAGGTGCTGCCGCAGGAGCTGGAGCCGCTTGTGAAGGTGCTGTTGCTTGTGCGCCTGTTGGAGCGTCTACACCCCAAGGACGATAGTAAGAGCCCCAACGTGCTGGGTCGTATGGTTGACCGTCTACACTTGCTTCAAACATTTCAAAGATTGCGTTAAGTGCATCTGCGTCTGGACGCTTAGGCATAAACTCGTCTAAGTTGAACAAGCCGTTTGTTTCGATAGCTGAACGCTCTGTGTCGCTCAAGCCACGCTCACGACGAGCCCAGTTTGATGTTGTGTAGTCAGCGTACTGACCTTTTTGAGTTTTAGTAAGTTTAAAGTCTGTACCTTGCTCAAAGTCTGTTGGAATCTCTGGAAAGTCTGGGTCCATAAGAGCCGCTTTAATAATGTTGAAGATTGATGTGTTAATAATGAATCTACGAATTGGGTTTTCTGGGTTGCTTTCAGACATTGGGTTATCTGTTACAAAACCTTGGAACAAATAGCTACGCTTTTTCCAATACTTACGTGCTGTATCTTCAAGCGATGGGTCTTTAAACCAAGGACGAATTTCTGCGTGTACTGGGCAAGACTCGCCCCACATTTCAACACAAGGAACTGTTACAGTTGTTTGCTTGTGTTCGTCTACACCAACGATTCCGTTAAACGGGATACGAATCATCTGGCGTTCTTTCCAGAAGTATGTGTTTGTTTCGTCTGCGTCTGGGAGGAATCGTAAAGTGGCTGTTTCGCCTTCTTTAATGTTCCAAAACGGGTATACTGCGTTATCGCCACCGTTTTGATTGTTATTCTTGTTACCTTGTGCTTTGCTCTCTTGCTCGAGAAGTTTCGCACGAATTTCTGCTAGTGATGCCATAGTTGTTTTCCTTTATTAGCCTATGTTAGCCTTTATTAGCCAAAATGTAAGCAAACATCGTTGCTTTACAATACTTATAATAACACCTTTATACGGCAGTGTCAACCTCTCTTTTGAACTAAATTTTACTTTTGTAAATTATAGTTTAAAGATATGCTCCGCAGTAAAAACTGCAAGCGCATTTTCAATATCCTGAGTAGCTTCACAAACTGATTCAGTTTCAACTGATTCAGCTACGTTTGCTTTTTTAAACACATAATGTACTGCTTTGATTGCAACACTTTGTTCTTTGGCGTTTAACTCGTGGATGTCATCGCTTAGTTGTCCTAGCATATTAGCTAGTTCGTCGTCTGCAATGTAAGATGCCAAGTATCCAGCAATTATGCTTGCTTCTGCTGTAGGGGTAGCAAAATTCATATTTGCTGGATAACTTGGATCTGTTGTATCTAGAGCATTGCGAAGTGCAATGCTGTTTGATGATGTGACTTTGTTTATTAGATTGTGTAGAGCTTCTGTTCTACGTTTTTTTGCTTCGTTCTCATTAACTAGTTGGGCAACGTGCGGTAATGCATCGGCGACATTTTCGTCAAAAAGTCTTACTGTAAACTGATCACGTAAATCACTTACAAGATTGTCGTCAATCTCACTTGCTTCATTAGCGTAGTTTTCAGTGTAAGCTTTATAGCCTTTAGTGCCACTTAGTTGTTTAAAAGTCTTACGGATTGCTTTTATGCGTTCTTTCACGCTGTCATAGACTTCAGCGGTGTCTTCACTTACGAGTGAATGCTGTTTTGCATACTTGCTGAAATTGTGCAAGTTTGCTGCCTCAGATACAAGTGCATTAATGTGTTCAGCAATCTCATCTAATAGACTGCCTCCTTGCTTAACGTGCTGTAGTGTTGCACGAGCTGCACTTAAATTTGTATGAGGTAATAGTGTACGTTCGTTATCTGCTTCAACGTAAATAGCTTTGATGTTACGTGAACGTGCGCCACGCTTTTCTTCATCAACTGCTACACGGTGCTTGATAACAAGACGTGCATTTTCTAATGCTTGGTAACTGCTCTTTTTACTTCCGTATGCTTTGCTGATGCTTTCGCTTACGTTAGCTGATGCTTTTGCTTGGTATGCAAAGTCTTTTGGTTCAAGGTGTTTACCAAATGTACGCAATGTGTATTCTGCTAATGCTTTGCCAGCAACAGTGCGCAGTGTATCTAGCATTGGACGAATGTCTGAAACTTCGATGCCTTTGCCGATATTAACTTTAACTTCAAACGGGCTTTCTTCATCTTCAACAGTAATCATTGTGTTAATGTCTTTGATGTAAAAGCGTCTAGCATTACTTGGATCTACTTCGTTGGCACCTGCTGTTGTAAACAACTGTACATTATGTCCAAAGCTCTTTGTAACTTTGAATATGTCATTTGCTAGTGCTGAAGCTGATACTGCCATTGTAGTTCCTTTTCGTTTGTTATAGTTATTTATCTATATTGTGTTATAGAAAGCCCATTGGCATTGGTGAAAAATCATCATCGTCGTCATCAAATGCATCACGTAGTTCTTCAAATGTTTGGTCATCGTACTGACTAACAATCTGTGTCATACGAACCACTAGCATAGTTGCCATTACCAAATCATCGTGTTCACCTTCTTTGGCTGCATAACTATTGCCACGAGCTACAAAGTTCTTTAGTTCACGCAACAAGTTCTTACTTGCAACAGTTAGCCTGTCTGTTTCGATCCAGTTCTTAAACTTAGTACAAGCTTCAATTTTACTTTTGTGTGTTGTTGTGAATCCACGTCTTCCTTTGGTGCCTCTTGACTTTGGCTGACTTAGGAATGTGCCGGCAATATTTTCCTCGCCCATTTCTTCAATAACTACAAGTGCCGCTTCTCCAAGTGTGTTGTTTTCAACACTCCAGTATATTTCACTGTCTGGTGCTTCTTCTTGTATGTAATTACATATTTGTCTAAGAACTTTAATTTGTCCTTGCACTGTTGTTTTATTGTGTTGCCATTCAGCTACTTGAGTCATACCTGGCAGTGCATACACTTGGATAGCTGACGCATCGCCACCTGTACCCAAACTAGGATCAAGTCCAATTATATATGTGTATCCGTTTTTAATTTGATCGAACCAACGTACCTGTCCAGTTTTTTGGAATGGCTCTACACCTTCCATATCAGTTAGTTTAACACTATTAATAAGTGTTTCGTCAAACGTAACAAACTCACAGTTGTGTTCACGTCTAAATCGTTCTTCGCCAATTTTACCTTGTTCTTCGCTTGCCCAGTCTTCATCTCTATCAGGGTGACTGCGCCAATCGCACAAGTAATGTTTGAATCCGTTTATCCCTACTGGGCGTTTGTTTCCAAACTCGTCTACTGTTTTGTTAGCTTGTTTCCAAATACTAGCAAACTGGTCATCGTCATTGTTTGGTGTACTTGTAATCAAACACTTACCACCTGTTGATAGTGTAGGTGATAGTGAAGTCCAGAACTCACTGGCAATACGTGGTTGTACAAATGCAAACTCGTCTAAGTATACTAGCGTAAGAGACATACCACGTCCGGTGTTTTCGGTTGTTGCTTGTGCTACAATACGACTACCATTATCAAACTCTATACTGCCTTTGTTGTAAGCTGTAACACCCGCTCTAACGTGGTCATCGCAACTTTCGTACATATAACGAATACGTGACATAATCTCCTGTGCGCCGCTGTATTTGTGCGCTGCAATAAGTATTGTACTGTCTGGCATAAACATAGCATACCAAAGCAAGTATGCTCCAGCACAAGTTGATTTACCCATTTGACGTGCAAGCATACTAATGCTATAACGATTTCCGTGATAAACGTCAATTAGTTCTTCTTGAAATCCAAACAGTGCAAAAGGAACACGTCCTTTTGTTGGGTGTTGAATAAAGCAAAAGTTACGAATAAAATACTTTGGATCCTGCGCACTGTGTGCCAGTTCAAGCATTTGCTTTTCTGTCAGACTGTCTTTCTGATAGGGTTTCTTTGTAAGGTCTGTATTAGCTGACATTGTGTTTGATTATTTTCTGTTAGGACGCTTGCGGATTGTAAGCGGATTTGTTGATGTTGCATCTTTGAATACGTCAGAAACTTCTTCTTCTTCTTCGGTTTCAACAGAGTTAGCATTATTAAGTGATGATAACACTTCTAATTGTGTATGCAGTATATCCAACTGTTGGTGTAGTAGATTATTTTCGTCTTTGATAACTTCTAGTTGGCGCATTAAACTTTCAACAGTATCACTGAACGCACCTTTTTGTAACCTGGTTGCTCTAAACAAGCCCATAAAGCCGGCTCCCACAATCAGGATGATTATGCCAATTGCTGGCGGAAGGTATTTGGCTAGTAAGCCTTCATCAAAGAACATTTACTTACGTTTGCCTCTCGTTGTGTCGTATACACCTGTTTGATAACCAAACAAGTAAAAAGATATTAGAGCCATTGGCAAAGCAAATGCCGCAAGTATATTCCACTGACCAAGATGAACCAAACTGCTAAATGCAATTGCTGTCCAGGCGCTGCTTGTTAGTAAGTTAAAAAGTCTACGCTGATCTAAGCCGCTGTAGTATAATTGACAAATGCCTATTACTATCAAAATGTACCCGATAAATTCTGATTCGAGTAAAAGTTTTGAATCGTCGATTAGTGTTGTTGCTACTGTTCCTGTTGCTATTGTAAGGGCAACAAGTACAAGTGCGAAGCCAGATAGTTGTTCAACATATCTTCCTGCCCAACACATTCTTAATTCTTTACGTCTTTTTGCTAGTGCGAGATCACTTGTGTCTTTTACTTTTCTTTCGATTTGTAAAGTACCCATATAAATATCACCATTGTTGTTGTGTTGAAGAAGAACCATAAAAAGTTAGCTATGTCTCTTCCCCAGTCGTTTCCAGCAAGCCAGCTTGAGAACCAACTGCTTTGCGCAACTAGGTAGAGAAATGTTGCTACAATAATAACACTGTTTTGCAACGGTGCGTGGCTGATATTTCCAGCCCCCCAAAGTATAACAAAAGTAGCCAATACAAATGGTACGATGTCAATTATGTGTACAAATAGCGTCATTTCTCTCTCCTAATTACTAAGTCAAAATATTCTAATTATTTGTCTTCGTTTTCTTCTTTGTCCTCTGCAGCGTCTTTCATTGACTCTTCTTTGTCGCCGTCGCCATCAATGTCCAAAAAGTCTGGCTTAGCCGCTTCTTCAACGTACTCTGCACAACGAGTTTCGATTTCGTATACAACTGCTTCACGCACTGCTGTATCTTCTGCTTCTTCGTGTACTTCGCCAAGTTCTTCAAGTGCGCTCATAGCCATATCAATTGCTTCTTCAACTGACATTTCGCCTGCTTTACATTTATCACAAGCTGCATCAACAATCTTTGCTACTTCTGCATCGCCTGCATCTGTGAACATTCCGTAGTCTTTAGCTTCTTCTTCGTTGATGTCGTAAGCTTCTTCTTCTAGTTCAGGAGCGCCTTCGATGTCAGCCCATGAAATCATCATAGCGCCAGTTTCTTTAGCAATCAAGTCTGTAAGGTAAGCGTCTAGCTTTTCTTCGTCACGTAGTAGTGCAGGTGGAATCATTAGTTCCAATGATTCAGGAGCAACGCCACCAGCTTCGTATTCGAGGCCAGTTACTGTCATTGGAATGCGTGTGTCTGCTTCTTCAACTGCTTCTTCTTCAACTGCTACTTCTTCAACTGCTACTTCTTCAACTGCTTCTTCTTCGTAAACACCTTCTTCAAGGTCTTTAAGTTGTTGCTGGCGTTTTGCTAGCTGACGTAGTGTACCTTCATCTGATTGACCTGAACGAACCATAAGTTCTAAGCCAGCAATGTCACGCAAGATTTTTTCTTTGTTATCTTTTGTTTTCATTGAATGTGCTTCTTCCATATCAAGTGTTTCTTGGTCTACGTCTGTGTACAATGAATCTACTTCGTCAAATTCGTTGTCAAGTGTTTCTTGATCCATATCATCAAATTTTGGTTCTTCTGATGCTTCTTCAATTTGTACGTTGTTTAGAAATTCTTGAATAGTATCAGCGTGTAATGCAGTTAGTAGCTCGTGCATTACTTTTTCATAACCATGCTTTTCAATCATATCGTATACTGGTTGTGTATAGTAACCACCAGCTTCAACTACTTCTTCTGTTTCTTCGTGTAGGTTACCAGCTTCTAGTTCCATCATCCAGCTATCAGCAAACTCTTTTGCTGCCGCTTTACGTACTGCTGGACTAAAGGTTGCAAAACCATCGTCGTTACCAAATTCTTTGCCGTATGCTTTAGCAGCTCTGTCTGCGTGATACTTCCAAAGTGTAATTGCTTTGTCGTGGTCGTAAATGCCTTTTGCCCATTTCTTAGAAAGGTTCTTTTGAATTGGTGCTGTGCTTTGGTTGTATAGTGTGCCGTCGTTTTCAGCGTAAAGTACTAGTTCACGTACTTCATCTTCGTTTACTTCTTCAAGTAGTGATTCATCTGCTGATTCAACTAGTTCAGTTTTAAATGCACGGTATGAGTCCATCATTTCTTCAACTTTAACTGGCTGTGCGTTTGCACCGATGTGGCGGCGTAGACTTGTGTCAACGTTTTCACCTGGAATTTCAACTTCTACAGGTTCGCCTTCAACGTGGTCTCCGCTGTTAGCCCATTCTTCAATTTCTTCTGCTTCTTCGTCTTTAGCAACCCAATGTTCGCCTTCTGCGTCATAGCAATCGTGTTCACAGTCTGTTGTTGGGTGACCTTGTGTGTCTCCGCAATCTTTGCAGATCATCTCTGCTTCATCACTTTCTGGTGCTTCTGCGTCGATTGGACGAGCTTCAAGACCAGCTAGTTTTAGGATGTTGTTTAGTTCTGAAATATCCATTTTAGCTTCCTTTGTATTCTGTTTGCACTGGCGTGCGTGTTTTTTCTAGCTCGTCTAGAAATTTAGTTGTATGCTCATTGCCAAACGCATCTTTGTGGTCTGCATTTTCAACTTCGCTATAATCAGGGTCATTAAGTACTGCATTCTCTGGGTCTGCCGCTACTACTTCTTTTTCTTCCATATTGGCTTGATCAAGTATTTCACCTGGTTCATTTACTCCTCGTACACGAATGTCGTGTTCGCTAATTCCTAGCGTTTGAATCATTTCGTTTACAAGTATTTGTGGTACTACTGGCAAACGTGTTTTGAAGTCAATAATATAAACTTCACGTGCGCCTGTGTTGTAAAAATCAAGTGGTGCGCTTTGAAGAATTGTTTTCTTTGGTGCAGCCACGTCAAATGCATCATACTTACGTAAGTGCGTTTCTAATTTGTCAATTTGCTCATCTGTAAGCTCTACGATAGTTTTCAAGCGAAACTCGTATTCTTTTGCAGATTCTGCAAGATATTGTGTCAAGGTTTTCATTTCATATGCTCCTATACTCTACTACTATTTATGCAAGTAGACTTATTCTTTCTCGTTACTGTTATTGATCTGGTCCATTACGGCACTAATTATTTCGTTTCTGTCAACAATTATTTCTCCAGCACCCTGTACATCGTCTGGATCGTCGTTGTTTTTCATTTTATCTTTGGCTATAGCGTGCTTTAGTTTTTGTTGTTCAAGCTCTAGCTTTTGCTTTTGCAGTTGCATTTGGATAACTTTTAGCTTCTTATCCATCTTAGCTGTTTTAGCAGTTAGTGCATTTGTCATCATCTTACTAGCACTATCAAAGATAGTTGCAGCGTGACGGTCTTCAACATTTGCTCCTAGTTCCATAAGATCATCAAATGCTACCATAGCTCTGTCTGCATAGTCGTCCATATCAGTGTCTAGTGCTTCTAGTCCACGTACTGGTGCCAGTGCGTCATTTACTTTGTCTGCTGTTGCAATTGCTGTTTCAATGTCGTCAATGCTGTATTCTTTTTCTTCTGGGTGTTGTTTTTCTAGACGGTCAATATCAAGGTTGTCAATATCAACATCAATAATATTTTCTTCAACGTCTGGTAAGTTAAACACTTCTTCTAACTTCTTTGTCATTTTCTTTTTCCTTTGGGTCCTGGCTTTTTCCTGCGCTTGCTACCCTGAGGTTTATTAAAAATCTCATTCTCTGTGATAACTCTAAACGCAATGCCCTGTTGCTTGCACCATTGTTGTGCAATCTTCCACTTGGCTTCGTTAACCATTGCTGCCGCTTGATCACTTGCACTCTTAGCATTTCCTTTGATTTGCTTGCTTGGCTTAACTTCTATAAGCTCAGCGTGCTTTCGATCATTTTTATCAACATACACAATAAAAAAGTCTGGAACATAAGTTGTTGCCTTACCTGTCATTGGATGGATATAAGGTATGCGGTGACTTTCACTTGCCCATCCTAGGATGCCTGGGTGACTGTCGCACATACGCATAAATGTAAGCTCCCACCCGCTACGATAGCGTGGTGCGTGTTTACCTATATATTTTTCTGGGTTCTTGGGTACATATACCCCTTGTTGATACTTTGGCATACTGCTATTTATCAACGCATAATATTCAGCTTTAGCTCTGCTCTACAGAAGTTGATTCTGGTTGGAATTGTACTGTAAATTGTGTAGGTGAGCTATCTGAATATGCTAGTGTATCTGATTGTACTGAAGTTATAATTGGATTCTTAAGATTCCAAGTACGCTTTTTCTGTCCTTCTTGTACAAGTTTAATATTCTTGATCATATAACGTTTTGCGGCACTAGTAACATTAAAACCCATCTCTGTAGTAAACTGTGGGTCAATTACTTCTGAAGTAGATCCTACATCAACAAATGTTGATATGCCGTTATTGTTATTATAATAGTTTTTGTTATAGCGTTCGATGAAGTTTACAAATTGATTATCAAAAGTATCAATAAAAGTAACTGTAACTGGATCATAGTTAATTTTAGATTGTATTACACGTTTCTTATTGTACTGATTAGCAATCATTGTATCGTAGCTATAGCTTGGAATGCTTGCGCTTACTACACGCAAATATGTTTCTGTTATGTCTGTTTGCTCAATACTCAGAGTAAAGTTAAATCTCTGTCTTGGTATTAAATCAAGAGTGCCCTCCGCATCGCTGCGGAAGACATCTTGTGCTTTATTGAGAATAGACATTAACCTATACTACCTTAACCTGTTGTAGTTGCTGTTGTAGATTGGCTAGTTGATGGAGCGCCACTGAATAGATCATCAGCACTATCGCTACCATCGTGATGGCTTGCATTGTCATAACGCAGGCTAACTGTGATTTGCTGTGCGTCTGATGTTGAATAATTGCTTTCACCGTATGCTACGTTTTGAATAAAGCAACCGTCTAGGCGCCAAGTATCAAGTGAAAGAGAACCTGCATTACCACCGTCTAGTGTTTCAATTTTAGTAAAGAACTTATATGCGCCGCCTGCTAGTGGTGCGCTTTGGTCTGCCATATCAATTTGCTTGTTCAACTGTTTGTTGATTTGTGTGATTACGTTGTTGTTTACATCATCACGGATTGTGATGCTTACTGGTTCCCAAGTGTGCTTACCAGCTAAAAAGATTTTTGAGTTGTAAACGTCAACTTGTACTTCTTCGTGTGAAAAAGTTGGGCGTGTAACGCTCATTACGTTACTGGTGATGATTTCAGTTGAATCAAAACCAAAAGTAACACGGAAGCGATATTGTAGCTTCGGCATTAGTGTAGTTTGTGCAACACCACCTGTTGATGGTACACCTAGATTTGTCAAAACGGCCATTGTCTATTCTCCTTATATAATAACTCAGTTTGTTGTTTCGCTGTATGTATTTATGCAAATAAGATAAAAAAAGAGGCAACCGAAGCTGCCTCTCAGGTAGTTAACTACCCTTTTATTAATATTATAGTGTACCTGTGTTAACAATACGAATTGGAATGTAAATAAACTCAACACTCTTAGTAGGCTCAATAGCTACATCGATGTAAAGTTCGTTACGATCAATACGTGCAGGTGTGTTGTTTGATTCATCACAAACAACAGCAAAGTCTGTAACACCACGCTTAGCTAGGATATCTAGAAGGAAGCCTTCTACAATAGCTTTAGCACGATCACGTGTTTGCTTGTCGTTTTGTTCAAACAAGAATGGACGTGTAATTTCGTCGAAGCGTTCACGTAGGTGAGCAACTAGGCGTGCTACGTTAACACGATCCAGAGCTGAGTCTGCTGCGTGTAGTGACTTCTGACCAAATAGTACAACACCTTCTGCTGGGAAGTTAGCAATTGGGTTTAGCTTAGCTGTGTACATAGCATCACGTTGACCTTGGTTTAGTGAGATTGCTTTGAACTCTTCTTCGCCTGTGATATAACCAACAGCACTACCGTTTTGTACAACACCACGTAGTAGACCAGCTGGAGCGAACCAAGGGAAGCTTACGCTGTCACTATATGCATATTGATAAAGCGCCATATGTGAAGCTGGAACAGTTACAGTGTCACCTGCTGGAGTTGTTGAACGTCCTGCTGGATAATATACTGCGCTGTACGTGTTCTTTGTTACAAGACCGTCTTCGCCATTTTCGCTTGCGCCTACGCCGCCAACCCAAGCAACTGCTTCTGTTGGTGATTTACGCATTGGTGTGTCGATGATGATGAAACCAGTTTCGCCACGATCGCTGTTTAGTGTTACTAGTTCGTCTGTTAGCTCTGGGAAGTTAGGAGCAACAAGAAGTGTAAAGTTACGAGCTGGATCACGTAGATCGTCGTTGCCTGTAACTGCCGCTTGCATTGCTGTTGCAATAACTTTACGCTGTGCCAAACGTCCAAATGCACCTGAACCGTCTGCGTGGTTAGCCGCTGCATTTCTCCAAGCACTGTCTGCTACGCTATATGAACGTACAGTGTTACCACTGTTCAACATATTGATTGCTAGCATACCTGTTGGATATAGTTGGTAGTCTGGACCGCCAGTGATAGTTGAAGCTACAACGCCACTTGCTGTTGCTGAGTCATCAGTGATGTCAGCAAATAGAACACCTTCGCTAGTTGACTGGTCTGTATTGTCACTTGCTGCCCAAGCTGTACCATTCCACTTATAAAGTGCTGGGATAGCTGTTGCGTCTGTGTCAATCCAAATGTCACTAGTTGTTAGGCTTGCGCCGCTTGCTTTAGTAGTTGGAGCTGATGTTGCGTACTGGATGTCTGCTGTTGCAACACGTTCCCAACCAGTTGAACCAACTGTTAGAATGTCGTATGCTGTTGCTGTTGCGTCAAACCATAGTGCGCCTTCTGCAGGAGTACCAACTGGTGCTGCCGCTTGTGCGTATACTGTACCAGTAATTGCCGCCGCCGCATTTGATGCAACTTTGTCAATTGTGAATCCGCCAGTTGCGTCATCTAGTAGAGTAACTACTGCGTTACCATTTGTTAGGCTTGCAATGTTTGTGTTTGAGCTACCATCTTGTGGAACATAGTTAACTGAACCTTGGTTTCTTGAAACACCTTCAATTGCTACTGCACCCATAACACCAGTTGCGTTTGCAACGTTTAGTGCTAGGTTGATACCGTTACCTGGTGTTGATGTTTTAATCCAAACATCGCCAGTTGCTACAATTGATGGAACTTTGTGGTGACGATCAAATGTTACTGTTGTACCATCTGAGATTGAAAAACGTTCGCCATCACCAACTGTTGAAAATACATCGTATGCTGTTGAATCAACACCAAGGCTATAGCTGTTAGGGTTAACAACTGTAACTGTAAATGCTTTACCGTCAATTTGTGAAATTCCTGTGCCAGTGATTTTAACTTTTTCACCGCTTACAAGACCGTGTGTTGCACTTGTTACAACCGCTGGATTAGCGTTTGTTACTGCTGTAATGTCTTGTGTTTGTGCTGAACCACCGTGTGCTAGTTTAACCCAGCTACCGCTTACGCCTTTGAAGTAAAATACTGCAATGTCGTTGCCGTCGCTTAGAACTGCTACAAGGTATGTTCCGTCTACAACTGTTGCTGATGGAGCAAATGTTCCTGCTACTTCGCCTGCTGTTGCTGACATATCAACTTCTACTGTTACGTCTTTAACAGTCCAAGTGCTACCATTGTATTCGTGAATACCGTATGAACTTGCGTCTGTGTCTAACCAATATGAAGCTGCACTTACAGGACCAGTTGGTGCTGTTGTTGATGCTACTAGTTCAGCCAAGTCAATGTCTGCACGAGTAATGTACGCTTGTGAACCTTGTCCTAGGAAGCTGTAAGCTGCCAATAGTCCGTATTCACTTGTTTCTGCGCCTTCTGCGCTATCGAAAACTGCGTTACCGAAGAACTGTGTTAGTTCTCTTTGTGATGTTACTGGAACAACTTTTCCAGCGTTAGTTGCTTTGGTGTATTTTGCAATGTTGTCACTTTCAGTGCCGGTTGGATCTGCTTTATCTTGTCTTGTGGCCACAACGACAAAAGGGATCGTGCCTGCACCTGGAGAAGCGTATGCGCTCTCGTCAGTGATTGTTACATCTACACCTGGTGATACTAGGGTTGCCATAATAATAGTCTCCTCTGGGTTTTTGATATCAAATACTTAGTTTTTGTAACTAGTAGTATTTACCAGAGATGTACTTATACTCGGTGGTTACGGTGATAACTACGCAGTTATCGACGCTTGTACCGTGCTATACAAATATTCTATTGTGCTGTTGTTGTTGATTATGAGGTCATAATTTGAATCAGGTAAGATCCATTCCCATTCGCTAGGGTGTACGTTAGCTACTGCTCCGCCATTGTCGCGGCGTTGTGTAAACCAAGCAGGTAACTCGCCTCTACGTACTTGCCAAATTTCACCATTAACGTCTTTGATTGCTTGCATTTCATTTTCAAAGCGAACATCAGGAAGAACAAACTTCTTACCAGGGTTGTCAATGATAGTTTTTTTAACTAGGCTTACCCACACTCCATCAAAGAACCCATTGCGCATACAATCTGTTCCGAAAAGTTGTAGAACTAGTCTAGGAGTAACTTCAAATCCGGTTTCGCTTGTCCAGTACGCATCAGTAACTTCACGCCACTCGCGACTCTCCTTGGTAGCGCCTTCTAGCATCTCTCTATCCCAATCAAAGATACTAGCCACACCGTCTTTGAGTTTATCAGCAAAACTTAGTTTAGTATATCCGAACTCATCTACTAAGATGTCGCCAACTGTACCTTTACCGCTGCCTATTAGTCCGCAAATACCTACTACGTCTTTCATACTGAAACTTCTCCTAAGTTGTCTTTTAAATGTAAAATTATTGTAACACATTTTTACGTGTGCGTCAACACGGTCAGTTGTACTACGACTGATTTAATCCAAGTTCTTTGTATACCATTTGTACACCTTTGGCTTGGAAGTACGAGTCAGCAAGAGCATTGTGTAAATCACTTTGCATTGCTTTACGTGGATCTACTTTTGCCATACTAAACAGTGTACGGCTATCACGGACTTGCCAAAAACGCCAAGGAATAATTTTTCCACGTTGACGAAGCATATTTTCCATAATAGTAGCATCAAAGCCGTAGCCTTGTCCCCACAGTACATCAACACCTACCATCCACTTTGGCAAACTGTCAAGAAATACATCTTGGTGTACACGTCCTTCAGTTCCAAACGCTTCTTCTTGTATTTCTTTTGACTGTGTTCCCCACCACGCCACTGTGTCGTCGTTTACACTACGACCGTCTTGTGTGTCAATATCAAGTTTAAAATAAAACTCGCTGTGTGGTTCTGCATCAGTGTGAGGATTAAACTTTACGCCGCCCACAGTTAAAACAACAGCATCTGGTGTCACGTTTAGTGTTTCCAAATCTATCATTGCGTGTAGTGGCATAGTTGTATCCTTTTGTGTTAATATACTCTACTAATATAGCACGTACAAACTTGGTTGTCAACCATTAAAACAAAAAAAAGCAACCCTAAGGTTGCTTTTTAATTTGGAGTATATTATTGTTATTATGATTTAGGTGCAGTGATAACGTTGCCGCCACCGTTAATTTTGTTAATCTTGTTTGTAACGTTATTGATTTTCTTGTTAACGTTACGGCGCTTTTGCTTAAGAGCTTTCTTCTTAGCGCCACCTGACATAGATTGAATTTTGGCAGTAAGATTAGATTTACGTGTCATTAGGTTATCTCGGCGTGTAGTAAGCTTTTGAAGTTTAGTTGGCTCAACTACTACTGGAGCAACTACAACTGGAGTTTCTACTACTTCTTCTTCACGGTCTTCTGAAGGGTTATTAGCATTGTAAGACATTAGCTCTAGCATTTTTTCTGAAGCTGGTGCTTGGTCTCCACACTGTGAATATGTGTAAACGATTTCACCGTTGATACGTTCAACTGTATTTTTACAAGTGTATGCTGATGCAGACGATGCTGCTACTGTTGCTGTTACTAGGGCGATAGCTGTTACGATAGTTTTGTTCATTGTAAGTTGTTCTTTCATTGTTGCTTAACTTATGTAACAGTTATACGACATCTTTGTGTGGTTGTCAAGCATTTAGTGCATTTTTGTTTCTAATGTTTTCAATGACTTATAAAAAAGATACAAAAAAAGCAACCCTAAGGTTGCTTTTTATTAACTTTCAATGTAGAAAAACTTAACCGATTGTGAATCCGTAACCTGTGCTACCTTCTCTGTGTAACATAATGTCATCTTCAAGTTTTTCAATTGCATCTAGTGCATCTTGTCGCAAGCTGTCTGCGTTTAATGTAGTACCACCCTGTGGACCAGCAATCTGTGCAAACTTACCACGTGCTTCTGCTAGCATTAGTTTTGATTGTGCAAGGGCGTATTCTTTCAACCAAGGCGATGCATAAATGTCAGCAAACAAGCTTTCCTCTGGACGGAACATATAAGCGTATAAGAATACCGGCTCTTCTACTTTTGGACGTCTGTGGATAGTTAGCAAGTGTGTGACGTGATTCCAAGTAAATGTAATTTCTTGTCCAAATAAACGTCCGAGTGTTTCTCTGTGTTGTGCAAGTGCATCAAACGTAACAAGACCTCCGCTTTTGCCACTGTTTAGCAAATAGCTATTCATATATTGTGCTTCAAATGGTTCAATAGTATTTGAACCTTGTCCTAGTGTACCTGTACCTCGACGATAAATGTCACGAACTTCAATAATTTCGTTTGGTAGTGTATAAGTGTTGGTGTCAACAATAAAGTTGAGTTCAACAAATGCTTCTTCGACTGCGTTTTCACTGCGCTGTCTAAATTTTTCTAGTGCTTTATCAACTGATAGGTTATAGTGTTCTGGGTCGAGTTCAACGTCAACCATTTGTCCACCTAAACGTAGTTCTATCTCGCGGATAACTTCATCACGTGCTGCCATCTGGATTCTCCTTGCTAGTATTATTTATGCCTTCCGGTAGTGATAAATACTAGTATCAGGAGAACTATAAATGCCCCGTTTAACAACTTGGAAACCAAATAAAACTAACGATTACTATTTTTTAGATAAATCTATCGGCGAACAGTTCCGTATTGGAGGCTGTGGCGCATACATTCACAAATATCTTGGTCCTAATGTTGACGGCAATGACGGAAGTGATCCAACTAAACCAACAGGTGATATTTTTGATGGTGGTGAAATATCTGGCAGTGGCGTAGACGAACTAACTATACAAGACGTACTGTTTATGGAAAACCGTGACAGAAAGTATGACAAAGACATTTACGAAATGCGTGGTGTTTATAATGTAAGCGACAATGACTTTGATTTAAGTCAATTTGGTTTGTTTCTCAGCAACGATACATTGTTTATGACTTTCCATATGAATGATATGGTTGAGATTATGGGTAGACGTTTAATGGCAGGTGATGTTATTGAACTTCCACACTTGTTAGATGATTTAGGTTTAGATGCTGGTAAAGAAGCTATTCCAAAGTTTTACGTGGTTGAAGATGCATCACGTGGTAGCGAAGGTTTTAGTCAAACTTGGATGCCGCATATTTGGCGTGTTAAATTAGGTCCAATGAGTGATAGCAGAGAATACAGTGATATCCTTGGACACGCAGAAGATGAAAACAGTCTTAAAAATGCTATAAGTACATATAGCGCAGAGTTTGATATTAGTCAAGCTATTGTTGAAGCAGCAACAGAAGCTGATCCGTCAACTCAGCCATTAATTGATCACTTGTTTGGAGTTGAAGAAGAATCAAACGAATATGATCACGGTGAAACAGTTGCTAGTGGAAATAGCTTCCCGGTTACTGCAAGCGAAGGCGAACACTTTATTCGCACAGACTTTACACCAAAGCGTTTGTTTGTTCGACGTGGTACTAAGTGGCAACGCTTGTATGATAACGTTCGTCCTGAAACGTGGACTGAAAAAACATTCAACGCATCAACATTTATTGAGAACCCAGAAGATACAATGGTTACAAAAGAAGGTCAAGAAATCAAAGTACGTCAAAGTCTAGAAGAAGCTGTACGACCACGTGCAGACTACGGCGATAGCGACACTGATCCACTTGACGGAAACATTTAAGGTAGAAAATATGAGTCACAGTTACTTTTACGATCAACAAACACGCAGATACATTCAGCAGTTTATAAGACTGTTTAGTGGGTTTAGTGTAGAGATGGGCAAACGTGATGACGGAACAATTGTTTATCAAACTGTTCCTGTACGTTACGGAGATATAAGCAGAATGGCAGCACACGTTCTCAAAGAAAACAGCGAAAACTTTATGAGTGCTGTTCCTTTTATTAGTTGCTATGTAACTGAATTTACTATTGCACCAGAACGCCGTAGCAATCACAATTACAAAAATACTGCACAAGTTTATGAAAAAGCTGTTGATCCAGTTACTGGCGATTACATTGACGGCGAAGTAGGTAATACTTATAGCGTTGAGCGTTATCAACCAGTTCCTTATAATATGACATTTAATGTAGATATTTGGACAAGCAGTACAGAACAAAAACTACAGTTGCTAGAACAAATTCTAGTATTGTACAATCCAAGTATTAACATACACACAAACAGCAATCACGTTGACTGGACAAGTTTAAGTTATGTTGAACTAACAAATGTAACGTGGAGCTCACGTAGTATTCCACAGGGCATTGATGACCAACTTGAAATTGCAACACTTTCATTTAGTGTTCCTATCTTTATTAGTCCGCCTGCAAAAGTACAACGTCAAAATCTAATACACACTATTATTAACCAAATGCACGTTACCGATACAGGTGACATTGACAACGGCTGGGATATTACAGAAAACTTTTCAGCACAAACTACAACACATAGTATTGTAACACTAGAGCAGTATCGTTGTAAGTTTTTAGATAACAAAGCAATTATTTTAAATGGACAAGGTGGTGATGCCAACACAGATGGCGGGACACTAGCTTGGGAAGAAGTACTCAAGCCATACGGTGATCTCAGAGAAGGTGTTAGTCAGATACGCTTTAGAAGAAGCAATGACGTAACCGATGCTAGCTTGGATATTATTGGATATCTAAGTCACGATATAAATGATCCACAGAAACTAATTGTTACAGTTGACGCAGATACATTACCAACAAACTCACAAGGAATTGTTGATGCTATTGTTGATCCACAACGTGCTTATCCTGGAGATGGAAATTTACCAGTTGCAGAAGCAGGACAACGTTATTTGGTACTTGAAGATTTACCAGGTGGCAGTGCGTGGGGCGGAGCAACTGCTAATGTAAACGACATTATACAGTACAACGGATCAAGCTGGATTGTTAGCTTTGATAGCAGTGCAAGTACTGGCAGTGAATACTTTACTAATACAACAGACAGTAATCAATACGAATGGACTGGTGTACATTGGCAAAATAGTAGCGAAGGAGTGTATGCTCCAGGTTACTGGAGATTGTACCTCTAATGACTACGCAAGCAAGTGGCTGTTTATTCTTGTCACTAAATACCGGAAGAGTTTGTATGCAACTCAGAAGCAACAAGGGAAGTTATGCAAACACTTGGAGTTTTTGGGGAGGCAAGTGCGAAGGCGACGAGCGTCCATTTGAAACATTACTTCGCGAAGTTCAAGAAGAAGCTGGCACTGTAAGTATTAACAGAGTTTACCCACTTCATAAATTTACAAGCAGAGATAAAAACTTCGAATACAACGCATATGTAATTACAGTTGATAGCGAGTTTGTTCCTACTACTAATCACGAAACAAATGGGTATGTTTGGACTGACGTTAGCTACGTACCAAAGCCATTGCACCAAGGTGCTAAAATGGTATTACAAAACAAAGAAATGGTACGCAAGATACGTACCATCGTAGAACTTCATAATCAACAAACTGTGTAAGTTATTTGTGATTCCTAAACAAGTCTTTTAGCTTTTCAATATTATCACTGTCTGCAAGACGTGATTGATCATTCCCAAACTCATTTGCAAATTCAATGCCTGCTTGTGTGCCTTTGCGCACATAGCGTTTTAAGTTACCGCTGTCAGCGTTTAGCGAAGCTTGTATAATCGCATCACTGTCAGTGTATGTGATGTCATTTGCAGTATAATTGACAGCCGTCCTAAACGCTCTGCTCCACGTTCTAAAAGGATCAGCAGTAGCATTTAATGTGCCGGCAATTTCATCAACAACTTGAATATCACTTGCATTAAAGCCAGTTCTTAGTAAGTTGCGTGGCACAAACATAACAGCGCCAGTTGGATGGGCAATGCTGTGTGCAGTTGTATTTGTTTTCCACATATACACACTGTCGTTGTTTGGTGGCACAAAGTCTAAATCAAAACCTTTGCCAAATTTAAAGTCAATATCAAACAGCCAAACAAAATCAGTTAACGCTCTACGTCCAACAGTTTTATAAAGTGGAGTAAAGCCTGTTGTATTTTTAATTACTTGTAGCTCTGACCATACTGCGTGTTGTGTTTTTAGTTTGCGCATAGATGCACGATCATCAAAGCTATAACTAAACATTTGACTTTTGTTTTTGTTTAAGCTAGCAATAATTGGTTGCTTTATTTCTTTTTCAATTCGTTTGCGTGAACTTGTAGGAACTAAACGAACCATATCCCATTTGATAGGTTGTCTTGTTCTTTCAACACAACGTGGAAAGCTGTGTATATGAAACATCTTATCAGCAGGTGGGCGCCAGCTAAACGGAAAGTCTTCCTTGACTTTATAGTTAGTATTAACTAGCCACACATACGGAACGTTGTCTGCATACTTGTCAGCTTGACTAAAGTCTTCCATTTTTGATGTTCTAATAATTGGCCACTGATTAAGAATTCTGTTTGAAATATTTTGAAATGCATTAAACATCGTATACATCTTTCATAGTAAATGTTTTACTTCCAGTGTGTCCAAGTTCTTCGCTTAGTTCTGCATCAACATAAACCGGAATGTCATAATCACTGGCTAACTGACAAAAGTAAATATCTTCGCCGCTGTAACGCTTTATTCCGTTGTCCCATATGAAACTGAACCAAGGACTTGGCAGTGTAGTTAATACACTTGTTTTTATAAGCATACAACCCATACCAACACTTGCAACATTGTGAATTCCTGTGCGTTGTGTTAGTCGTTGTGATGCATCGTCGTCTGACATAAATGCAACACTTTTATGAGGTGCATAGCGTGTACTGTATGTTCCTGCAACAATATCTTTATCGTGCTGTGAAAGCTTTTCAAATACTGTTGCAGGGAATACCATATCGCTGTCTAGCCACAAAGTCCATTTACTTTTAGATTTTACACTTTGATTTCCAAGTGCTTGTCGCTGATCGGGCAACACACTTCCGCTTTGAAAAAACACACTGTGGCTTACAGAATGTTTTTCAAGTCTTGCTGTTAACTGAGCAAGGCAGAAGGCAAAGTTGGATTTTACAGTGTCCCCACAAGGGACACATATGGCTAAATCAATCATACTATATTATTTTAGCATATCAGCAGGAACAGTATCAAGGTTAACTGATTGTTCTGCGCCTTGTGTTGTTTTGTTCAACTGATCTGCAAGAATAGTAGCACGTTTGACACATTCAGCAAAGCTTTCAGTTGACAAGCAAGTCATTTTAAACATAGTGTCTGATGATACTTTACCTGTGCTTAGTAGCTCAACTGCTGAACGTTTAGCTAAACGATCAATCCAGTACATACGTTCTGAATCGTCATTGCTTGTTAGTTCTGAAAGTGTGTTACGCTGATTCCATTCAGCTAGTACTTTTTTTAGTACCTTAACGTTTTCCTTGTTGCCGCGGAAAAAACGACCAGCAAGTGCCAAGTCGTGTGTGATTTGACGATACTGCGCAAGAGGGTGCGGATGCTCGCCGAGTACAAATGTAGTGTACTCAAAGTGTGTGATAGTTTTCATTGTGTTATAACTCCATAGATTAATCTAAAGAGAGTTTTATTCCGGTTGTCCACCAAAGCTTTCACTTAGCTTAACTGTATTTCCTGCAGTAATTCCTACATAGGCACCAAGTTGGCTCATAGTTCTAGTACTGCCACTTGTTAATCCGTAATGTATCTGAACCTGGTTTATTGATATCTGTGAACCGGTTGCTGGTAAATCTGCCATTAAAACTCTCTCTTATCTATTTTATTATACATACTTATCATCGTGATGTCAACCATTATTTTCCATCACTTAGTAGCATTTTTTCAATATTAGCTAAACGAGCTTTTAGTTCATCGTTTTCAGCTTTTAGTTCTTTGGTAGCTTCAATAAGTACCGGAACTAAACGATCATACTGTACAGTTTTATAGTCTGTGCCGTGTTGTCTATTAATTGGTGCGTCTTTAACAACGTGTGGTAATACTGCTTCTACTTCTTGTGCGCTAACACCTACTTGTTGAGTTTCAGTATCGTATCCTAGTTCACCAGCTGTTTCGTTACCAGTGTAGTAGTAACCATTAAGCTGACCAACAATATCCAATGCATTGTTGATTTTTCCACTAAAGTCTTTTAGACGTTCATCTGAGTAGTAAGCTGTAATATCGCCTGCTGATGTAACAGCACCGTTAAAGTCTACTTGGTCTCCGTTATAAGAATAGCTAAACACTTCACTACGGCTGCTAGATGAAATACGATAGAATGTAACTCGATCAGAGGTTTCTCCGCTAACAAATGCTGGTGTACCATCACCGTTGTAGCTCATCCCGCCGCCGTGAGCGCCATTATCTTGACTTACTTCAAAAGCACCTGTACCTTGGCTATCGCCTCCTGCTCTTACAATAGCATTACCGCCGTCGTCACATTTGACATTTAATAATGTGCTAGTACCATTATCAATTGTTAAATCAGCAGTCATTGTATCAGCAGTGTCACTGCGTAGGAAACTTGCGCCGTTAATACCATCAAGTGTTTCTGCATCAATACCTAATGCATCAATATCAGCTTTAGTTTGGTCTGCTGTAGCGTTAGTTTCGCCTGTGTAACCTAAGTTAGCTAGTGTTAGTGTTCTTGTAGCTACTGTAGCGTTTGCATCAGTTACGTGACCTAGTGTGTCAGTAGTAATGTTAAAATCTAAGTCACTAATAACAGTGGCACCTGTTAGCGCACCTGTGTCAACACTAGCATCATCGCCTGGATGTGTTGGGTGTGTATATGTAAAGTTGTTAGCATCAGTTGCACCTGTGTACCCTAAGTCACCTAGTGTAAGTGTTCTAGTAGCTACTGATGCATTTGTGTCAGTTACGTGTCCACTTGTATCTGTTGTAATGTTAAAGTCTAGGTCGCTAATAACAGTGGCACCTGTTAGTGCGCCTGTGTCTACTGATGCATCATCACCTGGGTGTGTTGGGTGTGTGTAGTTGTTGGCATTTGTATCGATAGTATCTAATTTAGTACCATCTGTTGCTACGTCACGTCCATCAAATGTACTTGTAGTTGTTACTGCTCCTGTTAAAGCACCACCAGCTTTTGGTAGAGCCGCATCTGCAGTTGTACCTTGTGCCGCTGTAGCGTAGTCTGAACTATCAAATGCTTTTACTTGTGCTAGGTTAGTTACTTCCGAATCCATTAATGCGCCTGCGGCTGTTACATTAGTTGTATCTGTAACATCTGCAGAAGCTTCAATGCCGTCTAGTTTTGTTTTGTCGCCATTAACAAATGCACCTTCGCTAGGTGGTTGTTGTGCTGAATCAGCTGTAGCACCTTGTGTTGATGTTGCATAATCACTCGAGTCAAATGCTTTTACTTGTGCTAAGTTAGTTACTTCGCTGTCCATTAATGCGCCTGCGGCTGTTACGTTAGTTGTAGTAACTGT
>Ga0115572_10000463_pt1 | contig 34066 bp, 32 predicted proteins | sample COGITO_mtgs_1206_FD_88681 | JGI IMG/M metagenome (GOLD analysis project Ga0115572, IMG submission 88681) | Pelagic marine microbial communities from North Sea - COGITO_mtgs_120607 | ecosystem: Environmental > Aquatic > Marine > Epipelagic | place: Germany:Helgoland, sampling site Kabeltonne... | reverse complement strand
GATAAAACTGCCGAAATCTGCTATCGCGCAAGATGCCTGGGGCAGAGATGTGCCCAGCATTGCGCTGGATAACGGCGATATTGATGGCTGGTGTCAGGCGGTCCCGGGATCACTAAAGCCCTTATTAGGCAGTAACGGCGTTGATCAGGCCCAAGTGATACTTACCATGTTCAAGGATGATGGCTCGCCACTATTGTCTGACCCACGACAGGTGCTCTCTCGCGTCGCGCAAGCGTTGAAAGATCGGGGTTTATATCCCCGCGTGGCGATTGAACTGGAGTTCAACCTATTCGATCGCCAGACAGCGGGTCAGTCTATCCGCGACGCGCTGCCCAAAGAGAGCCAGACGGGTGGCAATCTCTATGGATTGAGCGCACTCGATGAGCATCAGCCATTGCTGGACGCTCTGCGCGAGTATTTTGACACTCAGCAGCTTCCCTATGAAGGCGTTCTAAAAGAAGCCGCTCCAGCGCAATACGAAATCAATGTGGCATATTCTGACGACGCGCTGGCCTACTGTGATCAGATTGTGCGAATGCAACGCGGCATCAGTGCCGTAGCGACCCGGTTCGGGGCACAGGCAAGCTTCATGCCTAAGCCCATGGAGCATCAAGCGGGAAATGGGATGCATATGCACTGCAGTTTGCTCGATAAGTCGGGGCGTAATCTATTCGATAGTGGTGACACGTCGGGCACGCCCTTGCTGCGCGAAGCGGTAGCGGGTTGCCTGCAGATTATGAGCGATACACACCTGATTTTTGCGCCCAGTTACAACGCTTATCGTCGCTTTCAACCGGGCAATCATGCACCCACACAACCCAATTGGGGTTTTGACAATCGCACCACGGCGCTGCGGATTCCCGCCAGTGACAGCCAAGCGACGCGAATCGAACACCGGGTAGCCGGCGCCGACAGCAACCCCTATCTTGCCATCGCAGCGCTACTGGCGGGCATTCTCATGGGTATTGAGCACAAACTCAGCGCACCGACACCCATTAGTGGAAACGCTTGGCTGGAGGATGATCAAACCCCATCACTCCCCAGTCATATGGCCACCGCCATTTCACAGTTCTCCGCTTCCCAGCGCGTACGTGACTATCTGAGCGAGCCCTTTCAAGCGGCTTTCACGGCAGTCAAAACACAAGAGTTGGTTGAATTTGAAACCCGCGTCACAGACTTTGAGCTAGAAACGTATCTCGCTTCGTCATAAGGTTTGCGCCGCCATAATTGGATTAAAAGGAGTAGCACATGAGTACTGTTATGGAGTTTTCCGCCACACTGAACAATGGAAACGAAGTCGCGTTAGGCGATTACGCCGGTAAAGTACTGCTGATCGTCAATACCGCGTCTAAATGTGGCTTTACGCCGCAATACACCGGCCTTGAGTCACTGCAAAAAACCTACAGCGCCAACGGTTTCTCAGTACTCGCCTTTCCCTGCAATCAATTTGGTGGTCAGGAGCCGGGCACTGAGCAAGATATTGAGTCCTTTTGCGATCTCAATTACCAAACCACGTTTCCGCTGTTCAGCAAGATCGAAGTCAATGGGGCGTCGAGCCACCCGCTCTTTACACACCTGAAATCAGAGGCGCCAGGCGTACTGGGCAGCAAACGCATCAAATGGAATTTCACTAAGTTCTTGATCAACCAGCAGGGAGAAGTGGTCAAGCGTTACGCCCCCTCCACCAAGCCAGAAGCAATTGCAAAGGATATTGAAGCCCTGCTTTGAGCGGCCTCAGTGCTCCCGCGTTTCACGAAACCGGATATCCGGCCAGCGCTCTTCCATCAGCGATAAGTTGACTCGGGTAGGTGCCAAATACGTGAGATAGCCCCCGCCGTCTTCCGATAAATGCTCGGCTGCCTTCTTACGGAATTCGTCTAGCGTTCTTGCGTCGTCGGCCTCAACCCAGCGCGCCGTGTAGACATTAACCGGCTCGTACAACGCCTCTACCTTATACTCATCAGCAAGGCGATACGCCACCACGTCAAACTGCAGCTGTCCTACCGCACCCACGATCAAATCAGCATTATTGAGGGGTGAAAAAACCTGAGTAGACCCCTCCTCGGAGAGCTGCTGCAAACCCTTTTGTAGCGCCTTGGCCTTCATGGGGTCTTTGAGCCGAATGCGCCGAAATAACTCGGGCGCAAAATGGGGTATCCCTGTAAACCGAATCGCCTCGCCCGTCGTGAACGTGTCGCCGATTTGGATGGTTCCATGATTGTGCAGGCCAATAATGTCACCGGCCACCGCCGTCTCCACCAAAGTGCGATCTCCCGCACGAAAGGTCACCGCATCCGCAATCTTAATATCCTTATCCAGTCGGACATGGCGCATTTTCATCCCTTTTTCATACCGACCCGAACAGATGCGCATAAAGGCAATGCGATCACGGTGCTTGGGATCCATATTGGCTTGTATTTTAAAGACAAAGCCAGAAAACCCCGGTTGCGATGCTTCAACAACACGGTCGTGACTTTCCCTAGATTGGGGGGGTGGCGCCCAGTTAACAAAATCGTCGAGCATTTCTTTGACACCAAAGTTACCCAGTGCTGTGCCAAAAAATACGGGGGTCAATTGGCCAGTCAAAAAAGCCTCAAGGGAGAATTCATGTGAAGCCCCGCGGACCAGCTCAATCTCATCAACAAACTTTTCGTATTCTTCCCCTAATAGTTCCCTCGCCTCAGCACTCGCTAGTCCAGTAATGAGGTCATCCTGCTCTGACGGTGTTTCACCTCGGGGTCGGTATCGCTGAATCGTATCGTTGTACAGGTTATAAACGCCCTTTAGCTCACGTCCCATGCCAATCGGCCAGTTAATCGGGGCGCCGGCAATACCGAGTACCTCCTCGACTTCATCAACCAAATCAATTGGGTCACGAATATCGCGATCAAGCTTATTCACGAAGGTCATGATCGGGGTGTCGCGCAAGCGACAGACGTTCATCAATTTTATGGTTCGATCCTCAACACCCTTGGCACCATCAATTACCATCAGGGCAGAATCCACCGCGGTCAGCGTGCGATAAGTATCTTCAGAAAAATCCTCGTGTCCTGGTGTATCTAATAAATTGACCCAACGATCTCGGTAAGGAAATTGCATCACTGAAGAGGTCACCGAGATGCCCCGCTCCTGCTCCAATGTCATCCAATCAGAGGTCGCATGGGGCCCACGCTTTCCTTTGACAGAGCCCGCTACTTGGATCGCTTGCCCCAATAAGAGGAGCCGCTCAGTCATCGTCGTTTTACCCGCGTCGGGGTGAGAGATAATGGCAAAAGTGCGACGGGAATCGATGTCGCGTTGTAATTCAGGCATGGTGACTCCTAGACGGACCCGCGATTATGCCAGTCAACGCGAGGCTCGTCAGGTTGGTCTGGGCAATAGGTCTTGTAAATGCCGCACTAATAACGCGCCCACCGCCTCTAAGGAGGGGCAGCGATCACCCAGTAATGCTGCGATCGATGTCACCCTTAGGTCTTCATACCCACAGGGATTGATGCCGGTGAACGGCGCTAGATCCATGTCAGCATTGAGCGATAATCCATGGTAGCTGCGCCCTCTACTGACCCTTAAGCCCATCGCCGCGATCTTACAACCGTCAACGTAAACACCTCGTGCCTGTGGATCGCCATTCGCCACAATATCCAACTCAGCCAATAGGTTAATCACGGCGGTCTCTAACAGCGTCACCAGCTCCCGAACATTGACGCCAGCGCGTCTGAGATCATACAAGACGTAAGCAACCCACTGACCCGGTCCGTGATAGGTCACCTGGCCACCGCGATCAATCTGTACAACCGGAATGTCTCCGGGATCAAGCACATGCTCTGGCTTGCCAGACAAGCCTTGCGTGTAGACAGGCGGATGCTGTAACAACCAAATTTCGTCTTCCGTGGTCGCAGTTCGGCCCGCCGTGAAGGCTTTCATCGATTCCAATGTGGGCTGGTAGGCCACCAAACCCATTCGACGACATTGCATCGCCCTAAATCACCATCGAAACCAGACCCGTATCCATCAGGTCCTTGTGAATCAGGGTCAACTGCTCCTCGCTCTTCGCTTCTATCGTAATCGTGATCGATTGAAACGTGCCTTTACGAGAATCCTTCACCACCACTCCAGAGGAATCGAATTCTCCTGCGCGGGAACGAAAAATAGCCAACACGGTTGGCTGAAACGCCTCACACGCCCTGCCCAATACCTTGATCGGGTACTCACAGGGAAAAATAATTTTTGGGGGTTGGTCTGTCATGTGGTCTTAACCGAATAGCTGCTGAAACCAGAGCACGATGCCATCCCATAGGCGCGCAAAAAATCCTGCCGGTTCTACCGTCTGCAATACTTCCAGGGGTACTTCCCCCACTTGCTCTCCAGAGCGACTGAGTAAAATCCTCCCCACGCGATCTCCGACGTTAAGAGGCGCTTGCAACGGCGCGTCCACCTCGATGACCTGCTCGATCAGAGCGGTACTCCGTGGCAGTGTCATCACACGATCCATCGTCACCCCCAGCACCACTCTTTCTGTCTGGCCTTTCCATACGCGCGGCTCAGCCAGTGGCTTACCTGCCTTTAGCGGCCGCACTGTTTCAAAAAATCGAAATCCATAATTGAGCAGACTGCGCGTCTCAGCTTTACGGCTAGCGGTTGAACTACTGCCCATCACGACGGAGATCAATCGCATGCCTTCACGCTGAGCAGAAGCGACTAACCCATACCCCGCAACCCGTGTGTAACCCGTTTTAAGCCCATCGACCGAGGCATCCTCTCGTAAAAGGTGGTTACGGTTGTACTGCGTAATCTCGTTATAGGTGTAGCTCTGCTCTTGATACACCGCATAGCGATCGGGATGGTCGCGAATGGCGGCGGCGGCGATCGCGGCAAGATCGCGGGCTGTCGACAGATGGTCTGGATGGGGCAGCCCGTGACTGTTTTCAAAGTGCGTCCCGGCCAAACCCATTGTCTCGGCATATTGGTTCATCAAATCGGCAAACGCCGCTTCGCTACCCGCAATATGCTCGGCAATCGCAACCGTGGCATCGTTACCCGATGAAATCACGATGCCCCGCTCTAGCTCCGCTACCGTCACCGACTTTCCAGGCTCGATCCACATCAACGAGGAGCCCTTAAAAGTCGGATTCTGAGACCACGCATTGCGGCTTACCGGGACGACATCCTCAAGCTGTAAGCGCCCCAATGCGACCTCTTGCGCCAAAATGTAGGCGGTCATTAACTTAGTCAAACTCGCCGGTGGCAAACGTAAATCAGCGTTGTGTTCGACCAAAACCGCGCCCGTATCAAAATCGATCAAGAGGTAAGAATCAGCGTTAATCGAGGGCGCAGAGGGGACTAATGGTGAATTAGCGATACCGCTTTGCGGAAAAAAAAGCAGCAAGGTCAAGCAACACATCAAACGCTTCATATTGTCTCTCATACTCATTACGACAGCGCTCTCGCAGTCGCGGGACTGTTTCGGGAGGTCAGTGTAACAATCCCTGAGGGACCAGCGGTAACGCCCCTGTCAGGGTATGCGTAACAGGGGACCGTAACCGCCCGCTACTAACCGACTACTGGCCTGGTCCAATGCCGCTATGTGTTCAAAAGGACCGACGCGAACCCGATGCACGCGAGCACCATTGATATCGACTGGATCGATCGACACAGGGTAACCCCAACGTTGCTGCACGGCTTGCGCCAATTCAGCTGCAGTCTCCTCAGACTGATAAGCGCCTAACTGCAAAAAGCGATAAGTCGATCCGGGCAACGATCGGCGATCATCGATCCCGGCTAGCTCAATAGCTTTAATCACGACACGAGTGGTGCCTTGCTCAGCAAAACCCAATTGCACCGCCGCACCGTAGGAGAGATCAATTAATCGATCTGGATGAAAGGGTCCACGATCATTGACGCGCAAGACCACACTCCGATCATTATTGAGATTCGTCACCCGGACATAAGAGGGGATCGGTAATGAGCGGTGGGCAGCGGTCGGCGCGTAAACGTCAAAAATCTCACCATTTGCTGTCGGTCTACCCTGGAATTTCATCCCATACCAGGACGCAATGCCCTGCTCTTGATACGCCTCGGCAGACACCATGACCTGATAGGTTTTACCCAAAACTTGATACGGCGTCGCGTTGCCGGCGGGCAACAATGGATCGGGCTGCGGAACCGCATCCTGCCAAACCGGGACCTCCGATAGCGCCGGTGCATGATCGTCAGGCGCGGGCGCACCCGCGCACGCCACTAGGAGCGACAGCACAGCCGCCACCCTGATCCAATGCAATGAATTCAGGAGACTGGCCGCGCCGCCACGATCGCTTGACTCAGCTCCCAGACAGCCATTGCGTACATTGCACTGTGGTTATAGCGCGTAATCACATAAAAATTCTGTAGCCCCAACCAGTAGCGCTGTCCGTCAGTCGTTTCAAGCTTGATGGGCGTCACCTGAGTGTGGGGATCGACGTCGACCTCGGTCGACAGTCCCGCTTGCGCGAGCGCGTCGATCGATTGAGAGGGTTTTAACCCAGCCTCAAACAGTGAATCGGATGGTTGATTCGCAACCGCATCCAGGAGCACCCGTTCGTCTGCTTGCCATCCATGAGCCTGCAAATAATGCCCAACACTGCTGATCGCGTCGGCGGGATTATCCCAAATATCCGGTACGCCACCAGGCTCAAAACTACGCGCGTAAGCGCGATAGCTCGATGGCATAAATTGTCCGTAACCCATCGCGCCCGCGTAGGAGCCTTTGAGCGCTAACGGGTCCTTGCCAGACTCCCAGGCCAAGATCAAAAACTGCTCTAATTCTCGAGTGAAAAAGGGTGAACGTCTCGGGTAATCAAAGGCGAGCGTCGCCAACGCATCGATTACTCGGTAGCTGCCCGTAATTCTGCCGTAGAAGGTTTCGACGCCAATAATCGCCACCATAACCGCAGACGGCACCCCTGTGCGTCGGCTAATCTCTTCCAAGACAGCGGCATGGGTATCCCAAAAGACAATGCCCTCGCGAATGCGCCGCTCTGTCAAAAATATGTCTCGATAGTCATACCAGGGTTTGGTTTTTTCAGCCGGGCGCGCAATGGCGTCCAGAATACTTTGCTGTCGCTTGGCGACCGCGAGTAACTCACCCGCCCACACCACATCCACACCTTCATTTCCGACTTCGACAAGAATTGAGGCCGCTTCTTCTCGGCCACGATAATCATCAGCATGAGCGCCTACTACCAGCGTGACACAGACCCACGCTACTGCCACTCGGCACAGGCGCCACCCGTGGGAGGTGAGGAGTTTTCCGCCGCGGTGTGTTGCTGTTTTCATCGAGAAATAATCCTTTTTTCAGTGCTAATGGCCATCAAAATGCCGAAACCCAGCATCAACGTGACGACCGAGGTGCCACCAAAACTCACAAAGGGCAGAGGCACTCCAACCACCGGTAGTATCCCCGCCACCATGCTCATGTTGACAATAATATACACACAGAAAGTGAGCGTAATCGCGCTCGCTAATAACCGACCGTAGCTCGTTTGCGCGCTAAAGCTTATCCAAAGACCGCGCGCCACTGCCGCCCCGTAAAGCACCAGCAAGCAGAGGACGCCACGGAAACCCCACTCCTCCGCCAGCACGGCGATAATAAAATCGGTCTGGCTCTCCGGTAAAAAATCAAGATGCGATTGCGTCCCTTGCAACCAGCCCTTTCCAGACCACCCACCGGAACCGATAGCAGTTTTAGACTGAATGATATTCCAGCCCGCGCCCAGCTTGTCAGCCTCGGGATCAAACAATGTGAGGATGCGCTGCTTCTGATAATCCCGCAGCAGAAATAGCCAAGCCGGCCAGATGCCCGCGAGCGCCACGAGCGCACCACCCAAAATCTGGATCCCGCTGATGCCCGACATAAAGACCACAAAAAAACCACTTGCAGCAACCAGTATGGCCGTCCCTAAATCAGGTTGAAACGCGATGGCAACCGCGGGGACAACAATAATCACCATGGCGGCCAGGGTGACACTCGGTCGGGGCGGTAAACCCCGTCGAACCACCCAAGCAGCCACCGCCAGCGGCATCGCAATCTTCATAATCTCCGAGGGTTGGAAACGGATAAATCCTAAGCTCAGCCATCGCTGGGCACCTTTCGCCCCCACACCCAAAAAAGGCACCAATAACAGCAGCAATAGCGCCGCCAAATATAAAACAGGCGCCCATCTTTGAAGGGTATCGACTCGGACTTGGGCCACAGCCAACAACACACCAAAGCCGATGATGAAGTTTCTCAGCTGGCGATTAACCGTACCCCAGTCCGAATCAGAAGCACTGAATAAGACAAACAAACCCAGCACCATAATTAAGAGGACCGGCAACAGCAGCACCCAATCGAGATGCAACCGTTCAGCCGGTGTCTTGGATCGCGCAAATCCGTGATGAGAATCGGTCAGAGAACGGCTGTATTCAGGCATCCTCAGTCTCAGTGAGCCAGGCATCGACGATACGGCGTGCAACAGGTGAGGCAGCACGGCTTCCCCCGCCATTTTCGGCGATCACTGCGACCACGATGCGCGGCTTATCAACGGGGGCAAACGCAATGAACAAGCCATGGTTACGATTTCGCTCACTGATACTGTCTTCGTCGTAAATCGCGTCTTGAGCGATGCTAATCACCTGAGAGGTTCCCGTTTTTCCTGCCATTTGATAAGGAATATTATCGGAGATAAATGCGGCGGTCCCTTGAGGCGAATGAACGACATCCACCATCCCCGCTACCACCGCCAGCCAATCCTCTTCCTCTATCGCGATCGGCGGTCGCGGGACGCCACCCACCGTAAGATCCCCAACGCGATGAACCAGCGATGGCACAAAGCTGTTCCCTTTGTTGGCAATCACCATTGCCGCCTGCGCCAGCTGAAGCGGGGTCATTAGCATATATCCTTGACCGATACCCGCACTGATGGTTTCCCCAGGGTACCAAGGTTGCCTGAGTTGGGCCCGCTTCCAGTCAGTGCTGGGCAAAATCCCGGACTGTTCGGCGGTGGTGTCGATGCCGGTGGGGAGACCTAGGCCGAAGGGCGCCAGCACGTCTGCCATGGTATCGATCCCCATTCGATGCGCCAAATCATAAAAATACGTATCACAAGATTCAGCGATGGCCATTCGGAGATCGACTGTCTCAGCATGACCACCGCCTCTGACACGCAACGTCCAATCTCGATAACGCCTGGTATCACCGGGTAAGCGATACCACCCTGGATCACGCACTGCCGTCTCGGGACTAATAAAATCTCGCTCCAGCGCGCCCAAACCCAGCAGCGGTTTGATCGTTGAGCCCGGCGGGTACTGTCCCTGCACGGCCCGATTCAAAAGCGGCGTGTCGAGCGATCCGCGGAGTTGTGCATAGTCGACGTAGCTAATCCCTCTCACAAATAAATTAGCGTCGTAACTGGGATTAGACACCATGGCCAGTACGCCACCCGTAAGGGGATCCAGTGCAACGACCGCGCCTCGTTGATCACCGAGGGCCTCGGTGGCAACGCGCTGCAAATCAAGATCCAAATAGAGCTGTAAATCCCTCCCCGCCTGAGACGGTTCTTTCTCCAGCACTCGCAGTAGGCGACCATGAGCATTCGTCTCAACGTGTTGGAAACCAGGCTTGCCGTGCAGAAGCCGCTCGTAGCGCTTTTCTAGCCCGACTTTACCCGTATGCAATGTGCCACGATACCGCTCCGCATCGAGCGCCGCGAGATCCTCCGTGCTGATGCGACCCACATACCCCAGTACATGACTCAAGGTGTTAGCAAACGGGTAGTAGCGGGTGAGCTGAGCATCAACCACCACACCGGGCAAGGAATGCAAGTCCACGGCGACCCTGGCGAGCTCGGTATCGTCTAGTCCGAGCTTGATGGGAACGGACTCGAAAGGTCGCCGACGAGAGGTTCGCTCCCAAAAGGCCTCAACCTCTCTATCCGATAAGGCAAAGCGTTCTCTTAAAATCGTGACCAACGTCTCGAGGTCTTCGCTACGTTCCTGCACAACGCCCACCACAAATGTGGGTTGATTAAGCGCCAGCACACGACCTTTGCGGTCGACGATTTGCCCTCGCGTCGGGGGAATCACCTCGACACGAATTCGATTGCGATCAGACTGGGTTAAAAAGTCATCATGCTGCGTAATTTGCAATGAGTAGTAGCGATAGATGAGGATTAATAGCAGCGCAAAAATACCGATGAGCGAGGCGATCAACCGAGAACGATTGATCATCCACTCTCTTTGCGTATCGCGCAGCGCATCCAGTGGTCTAGCCATCAGTTGCCTCGGTGATAAGGGTGGCCCGCCTGAATGGACCAGGCACGATAGAGTTGTTCAGAGAGAATCACCCGAACCAGCGGATGAGGCAAGGTAATGCGGCCAAAAGACCATTGCTCTTGGGCCGCATCGAGAATGCTTGGGTGCAGCCCGTCTGGCCCACCAATGACAATAGAGACTCGATTACCTGTCATCTGCCATTGATCAAGACGCTCGGCAATGGTCTCTGTTGTCATCTCTTGGCCCAGCACATGCAGTGCCACAAGATAGTCTTCTGTCGACAGTTTGGCTCGAAGGGACTCTGCTTCAATCTGCTGGTATCGCAGGCTCGAATTGGTGCCTCGTTTGGCCGGCGCGATATTTAGCCAATCCACCGTGACGCCCTTGGGCAATCGCCTCGCGTACTCGTCTACTCCTTGATCAATCCATGCCGGCATTTTCTGCCCAACGGCCAGCACGCGGAGCCGCATCAGCTTTCCTGTGGTTGCGCAGCCTGCACTGACCACAATCGTTCGAGATCATAAAAGCTCCGCGTGGCCGGTTGCATCACATGCACCACAACATCGCCGAAATCGACCAAAACCCACTCGCCAACGCCCGCCCCTTCGACGCCCAGTGGCCGCGCGCCCTGTGCCTTCGCTTCCATCAGCACGCTATTTGCCAGCGACTTCACGTGTCGGCTCGACGTACCACTGGCCACAACCATGTAGTCCGTCACCGAACTGAGCTGCCGAACATCCAGCACAATGGGATCAACCGCTTTCAAGTCCGCTAACGCATTTTGGGTAATACCCAGTAAATCAGCACCTTTCGGAATGGCGGCTATCGGCAGTTCAGTGGTCATGATGTGTCACGCATAAATAGGTTGTGTCGCTTAATATACTCCATTACGACCTCGGGCAGCAGAAACCGCGGATCTCGACCGGCTGCCAGTAGCCCGCGAATATCTGAAGACGCGATGTCCAAAACGGGTTGGTCTAATGTCATGACGCCCCCCGCTGCTGCTGCGAGCAATGCGTTTTGATCGACCCGATGCTGGTCCAGCCACTGTCTCACTGCGAGCGGCGGCGAATCGGCACCCGGACGCTTCACTATCACCAGGTGTGCCAACTCGAGCAGCTGCCGCCACCGCGACCACCTTGGCAGTGCCGGCAGAATATCGGTGCCAACAATCCAAATCAGTGGGCGCGAATCACCGACCTCATGCCGCAGCTCAATCAGTGTATCCACCGTATAGGAAGGTCCTTCCCGATTAAGTTCGCGGGCATCAACACCCAACCCGGGCACCCCGCACACCGCTGCCTCCAGCATGGCCAGTCGATCCGCAGCCGTTACCGTGGCGGCCGCTTTTAACGGTGACTGTGCCGCGGGCAATAAATCAACTCTCTCTAGGCCTAATTGCTCGCGCACCGCAATAGCGCCACGCAGGTGACCCATGTGGACAGGATCAAAAGCGCCCCCCAGCATACCGAGTGCGCGCGCGTCAGTCACGATTGAGGCACTCACTGGCGAATATGGCCGTCACCCTTGACGATATATTTTTGCGACGTCAGCCCCTCCAACCCCACAGGACCCCGCGCATGAAGCTTGTCTGTCGAAATACCAATCTCGGCGCCCAGTCCATATTCGAAACCATCTGCGAAGCGCGTCGACGCATTGTGCATGACCGAACTGGAATCCACCTCACGCAAGAATCGCGTCGCCGTCGCCTCGTTCTCGGTAACGATACTTTCAGTGTGATCAGAGCCAAACGCCGCAATATGCTCCATGGCAGCTTGAACATGATCGACCACTCGGATGGCTAAAATGGGCGCCAAGTACTCGGTCCCCCAGTCGGCTTCCACTGCGTCAAGGGTAATAGCGGGTGCTGCTGAGCGCGAACGAGCACACCCTCGGACCTCAACTCCCTTGGCCTGCAGTGCCGCCACTAACTTCGGTAATAGCTCGGTGCGCTCGCGCGCCACCAGCAGCGTCTCCATGGTATTGCAGGTCCCATACCGTTGGGTTTTGGCATTGATGGCGATCTGGTGTGCCTTATCAGCATCGGCATCCACATCGATATAAACGTGACAAATACCGTCCAAATGCTTGAGCACCGGGATGCGAGACTCCGCCGCCACGCGCTCAATCAAACCCTTACCGCCACGCGGAACAATCAAGTCAAGATACTGCGACAACCCGAGCAGCGCCCCCACTGCAGCACGATCCGCTACCGGCACCACCTGCGCGACCGCCTCGGGCAAACCCGACGCCAACAGCCCGCTCGCCAGCGACGCGCCGAGTTGCATATTGGAGTGAATTGCCTCGGAGCCGCCGCGCAGAATCACTGCATTGCCCGCCTTCATGCACAGAGCAGCCGCCTCGATGGTCACGTTCGGCCGCGACTCATAAATAATACCAATCACGCCCAGTGGCACCCGCATGGTGCCGACTTTAATACCGGACGGCATTGTCTTGAGACCCGACACGTTGCCAATAGGGTCTGCCAGCGCCGCGACTTGGGCCAGCCCCTCCTCGACCGCATCGAGCCGAGCGGGATTCAGTGCTAGGCGATCAATCAACGCCTCATCAAGACCCTTGATACGCCCTTGTTCCAGATCCTTTTCATTGGCCGACAAAATGGCCTCTCGATCCTCGGCAATCGCCTCCCTAATGGCCAGCAGCGCGGCATTACGCTGATCCACTGGGGCATTGGCCACGAGTGGTGAGGCCGCTCTTGCCGCTCGCGCCATCTGCTCGATGTGAGTCGCAATCTCCATGATGTCAAACCCCTATCATCAGGGCTCTCGTCAGCCCTCTGCATCCGGTGAGTCGCCCGCGGACACCAGCTCTTTGAGCTCACCCGAGGTTTCCATGTCACAGACAATATCGCACCCGCCTATTAGCTCGCCCTCCACCCATAATTGGGGGAACGTAGGCCAGTTAGCGTAGGTCGGTAAGTTGGCTCGGACTTCTGGATTACTCAATATATCCACGTAAGCAAAACGCTCACCGCACGCCATCAGTGCCTGCACGGTGCGCGCCGAAAAACCACATTGAGGTTGATTGGGCGAACCCTTCATATAAAGAATGATGCGGTTTCCCTCTATCTGCTCGCGAATGGTGTCCATGATGTCCATAAATTACTCCCTCTTGGCAGTCGCCTGCCGATCCTGTGTTGGGTTCACTACCTGACATTGTAATACGATGGGGCCGCTCGCGGAGATTCCCGACAAGAAGATTTGACTCGGGGCGCCGCTCCGCTAATCTTGGCACCCCGCCGCCTTGTTGTGGACAACAGATTCATGCCAAACGCACCCACTGCGATTATGCCAACCTATGGCCGCTTACCCGTTACCTTCGCCCGAGGAGAGGGCGCGATGTTATACGATACCGCTGACCGCGCCTATCTTGATGGCGTTTCGGGCATCGCAGTAACCAATCTAGGGCACAATCATCCCCGAGTCACCGCAGCGGTCAGCGAGCAAGCGGCGCGACTCGTGCACACATCGAATCTCTTCCATATAGGCTTGCAAGAAGAGGCGGCAGACTTACTGCGACAAGCAACCGGCATGGAAAACATGTTTTTTTGCAATTCGGGGGCAGAAGCTAATGAAGCGGCGATCAAACTGGCACGACGCCTCGGGCATCACCGACAAATAGCAAGACCCCACATTATTGTCTTGGACGGCGCCTTTCATGGCAGAACCATCGGCGCCTTATCGGCAACAGGCAACCCAAAAATTCGCGAGGGATTTGGTCCGTTATTGGACGGTTTTCTGCATGTGCCTGCCAATGATTTAAGCGCTATTCACTCACTCGGCGACGCACTGGCCAACGTGGTCGCCGTGCTGGTGGAACCGATTCAAGGAGAGGGCGGCATAAGACCGCTCGATCTCGACTATTTGCAGGGCCTGCGCGACTTGTGCTCACAGAACCAATGGCTGCTGATGTTCGATGAAGTGCAGACAGGCAATGGACGCTGTGGCAGCACTTATGTGTGCGAACAACTCGAGATCGAACCCGATGTCCTGTTGACGGCAAAGGGGCTGGGCAATGGCCTACCGATTGGCGTCTGTATGGCGAGAGGTGAAGCAGCGCAGCTACTGGGTCCCGGCGATCATGGCTCTACCTATGGTGGTAACCCCTTATGTTGCGCCGCTGCCATCGCCGTACTGACAACACTGTTTGAAGACAATGTAATGCAGCGCGCGACCACGGTGCGCGATGCGCTGCTGTCCGCATTACATCAACAATTGAGGGATCCGGGTCTGATCACAGAGGTGCGGGGCAGGGGCTTAATGATTGGTATTCAGCCCAGTGTGGCCACTAAAGAGGTCGTTCAACGAGGCCTTGATCGCGGCCTGCTCATTAATATTGCGGGGGGGGATACCATACGGGTATTGCCGCCACTGGTTATGACAGACGAGCAGGCGGGCGAGCTCGGTGCCGGTATTGCCAACATCATCAACGACATTGCTGAGCAGGAAAACGCACTATGACTCCCCCAAGACATTTTCTAACGCTAATGGATCTCTCAGCGAGTGAACTCCGAGCGTTGATTCATCGCGCCAGCGCCTTAAAAGCGCAACGGCGAGCTGGCGATACTCAACGCAGTCTGGACGGCAAGATTCTAGCCATGATTTTTACAAAAGCGTCCACCCGAACTCGCGTCTCCTTTGAAGCGGGCATTACCCAGCTCGGCGGTAGCGCGCTATTTCTCTCTGGCTCAGACACGCAGCTCGGTCGCGGCGAACCCATCGAGGACAGCGCCCGCGTCATTTCTTCGATGGTTGACCTGGTCATGATCCGTACGTTCGCCCATCGTGATGTCGAGCGCTTCGCCGAGCACTCTTCTGTCCCCGTCATTAATGGGCTCACCGATGATTACCATCCCTGCCAACTCCTTGCTGATATGCAAACGTTTTTTGAAGTGCGCGGCGACATCAGCGGCCATAAGGTATGTTGGCTGGGCGACGGCAACAATGTCTGCCACTCTTATATGAATGCGGCACGTCTGCTCGATTTTGAGCTGGTTGTGGCCTGTCCAGAGGGTTACGACCCCTCCCAGGCGCTACTCGAGGCCTGTGGTAATCGCGTCACCATCGAGCGAGATCCGGCTGTCGCGGTCAAGCAAGCACACCTTTTAGTGACCGATGTATGGGCCTCTATGGGTCAAGAAGCTGAACAGTCGGAACGGATTGGGCCACTGGCGCCGTATCAGTTGAATCAAACGCTGCTGGATCACGCCGCACCCGACGCGGTTTATATGCATTGCCTGCCCGCACATCGTGATGAAGAAATTACCGCAGAGCTCATGGATGCGCCCGATACCGTTATCTGGCAAGAAGCGGAAAACCGTCTGCACGCGCAAAAAGCGCTGATGGAATTGCTACTGAGCGCCTAGTCACTCGGCGGACCGCCCACCCTGCCTAGGTGCCACAAGCAGCCTTCCCACCCGCAGCGTGTGGCAATGGCCCCCTCAGGAATCTCTGAAAAATAACGCACCCTCTCGGTACTGTGGCTAACGGCCGCCCATTAACAGCGTTTTTTCTATTTTTAAGCGTAAAGTCATAGGGTTATCGTAACCGAACCAGAAAAAAGCCGGCGTTACACACAGATTGTCCACAAAAAAGACCCAGCATGCTCCGCTTGCATTGTGCTCCATACCCGCCTATCTTGGGGTAGTCGAGACCTTGACCCCCTAGATATAGGTGTTGAGCCCCAAAAAGAGAAACAGCTCAACGTAGCGATTTGGCCGGTAAAAATCTTCAGTAAACGGCGTTTCAGAGGCATTCTATCCATGCAAACAGGCAGTGAGTCATTAGAACAAAAAGACGTTGCACCCACTCCAGCAACGACAAGAGAGACCCCTAACCCTACCCGACTTTCAGCGACCGCACCGGGACAGCTGAGAGTAATCAAGCGCAACGGGACAGTGGTTCCGTTTGAAGACAGTAAAATTACCGTCGCCATCACCAAGGCTTTTTTAGCCGTAGAAGGTGGTACGGCAGCGGCCAGCAGCCGCATTCACGAGATGGTGGCTGACTTAACCGTGAAAGTCGTAGAGACCTTCGAGCGCAGAATGCCCTCGGGCGGCACGCTCCATATTGAAGATATCCAAGATCAAGTGGAACTGGCACTCATGCGCGGCGGAGAACATAAGATTGCGCGCGACTACGTTATCTACCGAGAGGCACGGAGACAGGAGCGCGCAGCCAACGTAGCGCTCTCCCCCGAGTCTCAGGCAGCGGCGAAAGGGATCAATATCGTTCAAGCTGACGGCAGCAAAGCGCCGTTGGATATCGACAGAATCGGCACCATCGTTGCCGAGGCCTGTGCGGGGCTCGCAGACGTCAGTGAGTCGGCCATTATCGACGAAGCATTACGCAACCTGTACGACGGCGTTTCTGCCAAAGAGTGCAGCACCGCCTTAGTGATCACAGCCCGCACATTAATTGAGCAAGAGCCCAATTACGGCTACGCCGCAGCCCGACTGTTACTCGATGATTTGCGCGCCGAGGGGCTGTCTTTTTTAGGCATTGCCGAGAGCGCGACGCAAGGTGAGATGGACACCTACTATCCAACCGCTCTGAAAGCCTACATAGAGCGCGGTATTGAGCTTGAGTTACTGGCCCCCAACCTAGCAGATTTTGATCTGACGCTGCTGGGCGAGGCGCTAGAGGCAGAGCGCGATCTACAGTTCACCTACTTAGGTCTGCAAACGTTGTACGACCGCTACTTTATCCACAGCGATGAAGTGCGGTTTGAACTGCCACAAATCTTTTTTATGCGTGTCGCGATGGGCCTAGCAACCCGAGAGGACGACCCCAATGCGCGAGCGATTGAATTCTATCGACTGCTGTCTTCTTTCGACTACATGAGCTCGACGCCCACGCTCTTCAACTCGGGCACGCTCAGACCACAGTTGAGCTCTTGCTATCTCACCACCGTCCCAGATGATCTGTTTGGAATTTATGGTGCCATTCAAGACAATGCCATGCTGTCAAAATTTGCGGGCGGCCTCGGCAATGACTGGACGCCAGTCAGGGCGTTAGGCGCTTATATCAAAGGCACTAACGGTAAAAGCCAGGGTATCGTGCCTTTCCTTAAAGTCGTGAACGACACGGCGGTGGCGGTCAATCAAGGCGGCAAACGCAAAGGGGCCGTGTGTGCTTATTTAGAAACCTGGCATATGGATATCGAAGAATTTCTAGACTTGCGTAAAAACACCGGTGATGACCGGCGTCGCACCCACGATATGAATACGGCCAACTGGATACCTGACTTGTTCATGAAAAGGGTATTTGAGGACGGCGATTGGACGTTGTTCTCGCCTAATGATGCGCCTGACTTACATGACCTCTATGGCAAAGCATTTGAAGCACGCTACGAGCAATATGAGCAAATGGCCCGAGACGGCGAACTGAAATTGCATAAAACGCTCAAAGCGCAAAGCCTCTGGCGGAAGATGCTGGGCATGATTTTTGAAACGGGGCATCCCTGGATGACCTTTAAAGATCCTTGCAACCTGCGCTCCCCGCAACAGCATTGTGGTGTCGTGCATTCATCCAACTTGTGCACTGAGATCACCCTAAATACAAATGCGGAAGAAATTGCGGTGTGCAATTTGGGCTCCGTGAACCTTCCTCAGCACATTGAAGACGGGGTGCTTAATTTAGTGAAGTTGCGCAGCACGGTACGGACAGCAATCCGTATGCTCGACAATGTCATCGATATTAACTATTACTCTGTCCCGCAAGCTGAGACCTCTAACTTCCGTCACCGTCCCATTGGCCTAGGCCTGATGGGCTTCCAGGATGCACTCTATAAAACCGATACTTCCTACGGCTCTGATGGCGCAGTGACGTTCGCAGATCGCTCAATGGAAGCAATCAGTTATTTTGCGATTGAAGCGTCCAGCGAGTTAGCACAGGAAAGAGGAGCCTACTCGTCCTATGAGGGATCGCTGTGGAGCCGGGGTATTTTCCCACTCGACTCTCTCGATATCTTGGTCAAAGAACGTGGCGAGCAATATATCGACGTTAATCAGGACAAAACTCTAGAGTGGGATGACCTCAAGGCCAAGGTTGCACAGGCTGGCATGCGTAACTCTAATGTCATGGCCATTGCCCCCACCGCGACGATTGCCAATATCACCGGGGTATCGCAATCGATTGAACCGACTTATCAAAATCTGTACGTCAAATCGAACCTATCGGGAGAGTTCACTGTTGTGAATCCCTACTTAGTTCAGGATTTAAAAAGCCGGGACTTGTGGGACAAGGTCATGGTGAATGATCTGAAATATTACGATGGCAGTGTACAAACGATTGACAGAGTGCCCGCAGATTTAAAAGCGAAATACGCCACGGCGTTTGAAGTAGAACCCAGATGGCTGGTGGATAGCGCCAGTCGGCGACAAAAGTGGATAGATCAGGCGCAATCGTTGAATCTGTATATCAACAATGCCAGCGGTAAAAAACTGGATGTGACCTACCGTATGGCCTGGTTTAGCGGCTTGAAGACGACCTATTACTTACGATCACTCGCCGCGACAGGAACCGAAAAATCAACCGTCGACACCGGTAATTTAAATGCTGTGTCAAACGCGACCGCAGCGCCACAACCGGCGCCAGTACCGCAAGCTTGTTCACTGGATGATCCAGATTGTGAAGCGTGCCAGTAAAACCGTACTGCAACAGGAGATAAGACAACATGCTGAATTGGGATGATTACAACCAAGACGACAGTCATAATCTGGCAGCGCAAACGCCTGCGCCAGCGGTCGTGGCTGCAGCCGTCGCCACGGAGCAAGTCGCCGAAGTGACTGAGGAGCCGACACCGGCAGAATCCACAACGAGCGAAGTCTCAGTAGCGGCAATGAAGGCCGCAGAGGCCGCCATCGCCAATATGGACGCGTCGGCCGGTATCGAGGAACTCGAAATCGGTGCGGCCCGCGTGTCAGTTGACGAAAAAGCGATGATCAATTGTCGTGCAGATTTAAACCAGCTTGTGCCATTTAAATACGACTGGGCTTGGCAGAAATATATCGATGGCTGCGCGAATCATTGGATGCCGCAAGAAGTTAACATGACGGCTGACGTCGCCACGTGGAAGAGCAAAGAAGGCCTAACAGCCGACGAGCGAAGAATCGTTGAGCGCTCACTCGGTTACTTCTCAACGGCTGACTCACTGGTTGCCAACAACTTAGTACTGGGTATTTACCGGCTGGTCACGAATCCAGAGTGTCGACAGTACTTGCTCCGACAAGCCTTTGAGGAGGCGATCCATACTCACGCTTATCAGTACTGTATTGAGTCACTGGGCATGGACGAAGGTGCCGTGTTCAATATGTATCGCGAAGTGCCCTCTGTGGCTAAGAAAGCAGCGTGGTCAATCAGTCATACTCATATCCTCTCTGATCCGACGTTTGCAACGGGAACCCCCGAAACGGACCAGCAATTACTGCGCAATCTGATTGGGTTTTATGCGGTAACAGAAGGTATTTTCTTTTACTGCGGTTTCACCCAGATCCTGTCTATGGGACGGCGCAACAAAATGACGGGGGTCGCCGAGCAGTTCCAATACATTTTGCGAGATGAGTCGATGCACCTCAATTTTGGCATTGATGTGATCAACCAGATCAAACTGGAAAATCCGCATCTTTGGACCCCGGAGTTTAAAGAAGAAGTCACGCAAATGATCTTGGAGGGCACCGCCCTAGAGATTGAGTACGCCCGCGACACCATGCCACGTGGCGTGTTGGGCATGAATGCGGCCATGATGGAAGAGTACCTCCATTTCATTGCCAACCGACGACTCACTCAACTGGGATTGGTAGAGCAGTTTCCAGGGGTACAAAACCCGTTTCCATGGATGTCGGAAATCATGGATCTCAGAAAAGAGAAGAATTTCTTTGAAACCAGAGTGATCGAGTACCAAACAGGTGGGGCACTCAACTGGGATTGATCACGTCTGTGAATCGATTCACGAGGGCGCACACAGAGCGCCCTTTTTTTTGCTTGCTTAAGGGGTTATTGCGGCGCCATCCTTGCCGCTCTCAGGCACACTACTCACACCTCTCGCACTAACAGAAGGAATCGATATGTCTTTATGGGATCGCATTGACGCGGAAAGTAAAGAACCTCTAGAGGGTTTATGGACGGCTCTTCCCGGTGGATTGAACGGTATCGCCGATATCGTGGCTCGCCGACAGGCGATGTCGGCTTTCCGCAATGCCGCACCCAAAGCCGAGTTTCCACAGCTCCACGTCAGCGAGCATACTTATCCAGGACCCGGTGGCGAGCTGAGCTTGCGCTTGTATCAACCACAGTCAGCCAAGACACCCTCTCCGGGACTCATTTACATTCATGGCGGCGGCATGGTCATGGGTGATCTCGACACCCAAGATGAAAATCTCCGCGAGATGGCAACCGAGCTCCAGATCCCCATTGCGTCTATCGATTATCGAAAGGCCCCCGAACACCCTTATCCCGCAGCGCCCGAAGACTGCTATGCCGGCGTCTGCTGGGTATTTGAAAATGCGGCAGCCATGGGAATGGAACGTGACAATATCGGCCTCATGGGCGCATCGGCGGGCGGTGGCCTCGCATTAGCCGCAGCGCTGATGTTGAGAGACCGGCAAGGTCCTACCTTGAACTATTTATTACCCATCTACCCCATGATTGATGATCGGCACCACACCAACTCATCCACCGAAGTCGTGGATATTGGTATTTGGGATCGCGAGGGCTCTATCGAAGCATGGCAGTGGTATCTCGGTGGCAACGAGGCCGATGCCTATGCGGCACCGTCACGCGCTGAAGATCTTGCTAATTTACCGCCCACTTATATTGACGTCGGGGACTTAGACCTTTTTCGTGACGAAGATATCCTCATTGCACAACGCTTGTCAGCCGCGGGCGTTCCGGTTGAGTTTCATTTGTGGCCTGGCGCTTACCATGCGTCAGAAATGTTTGCGCCCGGGGCAGCGCTGAGCAAACGCATCTGGGCCACACGATATACGGCAATTCGGCGATTGGCCGGATTAGCATCGTAATATTCGCGCTGATGCAGATAAGAAGGTTATGTGGGGTGGGTGATCATTAGAGCGGTCAAAAGCGAGCGGACCCTTCGGCCGCTTGTGTCACAGGTCACTGGCCAGCACCCTCCAGCCACTCTCTTTTTGATCAACATGGTCCTGTTTATCTGGTATTTTTGATCATCGATTTAGAGGAGTTTCACTATGCAGAACGGCCATTGCTTGTGCGGTGACGTGCAGTACCAATTTGACGAAACGCAGGCGGGATTTGGATTGCATTGTCACTGCAAAGACTGTCAGCGAGTCACCGGCTCGGGTAAGGCGACCGTTATCCTGTTCCCGATGGACGCCGTGACCATCGAGGGAGAATATAAAACCTTCGCGTCACTGGGTTTCGAGGGCTCGCATGTCAATCGTGGCTTTTGCCCAAACTGCGGCAGCCAGATGTTTACCTTTGTCGACGAGATTCCCGGCCAACTGTTCATCAAAGCAGGCGGAATGGAAGATACCAGCTGGCTCAATGTTGACACCACCTGCTGGACCAGCACAGCCCGCGACTGGGGTCCCTCTGACCCCCGCACCGCCGAATTCGAAAAAAATCCAGGGCTGTAGCTCAGCGAGCTGCCCTACGGCCCAGCCCCTTTTCGCGAGGTGACGCGCGGCCGTGAATCCGCCACAATCAATCGCGTTAGCCCGGGCATTCATGCTGATGAGGGCTCAAAGTGAAGACGAGAGCAATAACATGATGAACTCTGTAGTGCTGGCCAGACGGCCCGCTGGTAATCCAGTCGAAGCGGATTTTGCCGTTCATGAAGAACCTATCCCATCCGTGCCTGACGGCCATTTTTTGACCCGAAACGACTTCATTTCTCTAGACGCGGGCTTTCGCAACTGGATGAACGAAGACTCTGGCGATGACGTGTTGCCAGCAATGGCGTTAGATGCGCCGGTCATGGGCCTTGTCTTGGCGCAGGTCATCACTTCACGTCACCCCGCCTACTCAGAAGGTGACCGACTCATGGCACGGTTTGCCTGGCAAACTCATACCCTGAGCGATGGTTCAGATTTCATCGCGCCACTACCCAGAGAGCTTGAATTCAACGCCAGCGCTTATATGGGGGTCCTCGGTGATACGGGCATGTCGGCTTACTTTGGTATGACTGACATCGGCAAACCGACTGCCGATGACTGTGTCTTAATCAGTGGTGCTGGGGGCGCCGTTGGATCGATTGCGGGACAAATCGCTAAGCTGGCCGGAGCTCGAGTGGTCGGTATTGTCGGCTCGCAAGCCAAGGCCGAGTGGATTTGTAGCACCTTGGGCTACGATGCAGCCGTCATCAGATCAGGTGACCAACCCCTGTCAGAAGCGATCGCTGACGCTTGTCCCGACGGTGTCGATCTGTTCTTTGACAATGTTGGCGGGCAAACGCTGGAAGCGGCAATCAGCAATATGAACCACCGGGGTCGCCTCGCACTGTGCGGCGCGATATCCGGCTATGGCGTGGCGCCACACGGACCCAACAACTTGTTTGAACTCGTCACTAAGGAGCTCTCAGTAGAGGGCTTCATGACCCATTTTCGGCACGAACGCTATGATGAAGCGCGCGGCCAGCTGTCCGCCTGGTTACGGGCCGGCGCGATACAGTCTCCCGAGTATCAACTGGAGGGTATCGAACGCGTTGGCAAAGCGTTCGCTGATCTCTTCGCAGGGGAAAACTTCGGCAAGACGATCGTCGCGCTCTAAGATGAGCGCTTCGCATGCCGGACGACGCTACCGTCAGCGTGCTAGCCTGATGTCGCTGTGGCCTTTCAGCTGTGTCCTTTTAGCTGTGGCCGTATTTAAGGGCCAACCACAACGGCGGTCGTCTCTCTGAAGGCAGCATAGTGGCATGGATGCCATCAGATTCTGTCGGTGGTCCGTCATGCGGGCACCCCAAGACGTCTATCAATTCGCCGCTGAGTCACCGGCTAATCAAGTGTCACCTTGATTGGAATGGTATCAAGACCCATGGTCGTGCCGCCGTGCCCCGTTACCGCCGATTCCGAGACGAGCTCGAGCGAACTAATGCGGTCAAAAAGGGCCTCCAATACAACCCTCACCTCCATTTTTGCCACGTGCAAGCCGATGCACTTATGCGCACCCGCACCGAAAGCATGGTGTTGATTCTTCTCACGCTTACTCCGATCTGCATTAAAAGCATCGGGATCAGCAAACACTCGCTCATCGCGATCCGTCACAAAACTGGGCACCACAATATTATCGCCCGCGCGAAAGGCCACACCATGAAAGACCGTGTCACGTTCGCAAATACGATTCAAATTGATAAAGGCATGCATGCGCAGCAATTCGTCAACCGAATCAGCAATGGCTGTACGGTCCTCTTTTAGACGGCGAAATAGCGCCTGATCCCGCGCCAGATGCCGCACAATAAAACTGAGCATCGTCGCCACGGTGTCAATACTGGCCAAAAAGAGCAGGTAGCAAATGGACTGCACCTCTTCCTGCGACAGCCTCTCGCCCTCAACTTCTACATTGAGCAGCATCGTCACGATGTCATCTTTCGGATGCTCAACATGCTGACTGACCACGGCGCTCAGATAGGCCCCAATATTTTGACCGCACTCAATCCGTTCCTCCATCGTCGGTGCACGATAAAATCCCGACTCCCAGGCATAAAATTCGTCCAATCGCTCAGGCTCAAGCCCCAATTGACGAACAAACACCCCCATAGAAATCGGCTTCGCCACCCGCCACAGAAAATCAAATTCACCTTCGGGTAATACGTCGTCCAGTATTTCTTGTGCAAGCGTCTCTGCCCCTGCCTGTAACTGCTGCACCGCGGCGGGTTCAAAAATAGGCAGTAATAGCCGTCTATAGCGGCGATGCGCCGCCGCATCACTCTCTAATGGAATGAGACGAGGTCGTTGCTCCATATTGGCGGGAATGCCAATCGGAAATGAACCAAACAAGTCTGCGTTACTCAGAATTTCACGACCAAGTTCATGGGATGTCACCAACCAATGTCCCCCGTTGTGCGGGGTGTAGACAATGTCACGAGGGTCTTTGGCGAGCGTCTCCAGCAACCGCTGCTGCGGATCAGCGACCAAGCCCACATCTCCCACAATATCGAAATCGCTTAATAACGCTTCGGGGATATCTGGTAATTGTGTCGCCATCGATTAATCCAAAGTCACTAGGCACTTACCGCGGGAGATGCCGTGCATCATGTCGCAAAACGCACGTGGCGTTTGCTCAATACCATGGTACACCGCGTCGTAACTTTTCACCTCACCCCGGGCGAGACGCGCTCTAATATCCTCTGCAATAGCGGGAAACGCTTCAACGTAATCTGAGAACATAAAGCCTTCCATTTTGGCGCGCTTGGTAATCAGCTCCCAACTATTCGTTAAGGGCTGCACGGCGGACTCATACTGCGAAATGGCGCCGCAGAGCACCAACCTCGCCTGCTCTCGAAGCTGGCCCATGGCAACGTTGAGTGCGTTTCCACCCACATTATCAAAAAAGATATCGATCCCTTCGGGGGCAGCCGCAGCGAGCGCACTGGCCAGATGAGGCTGCGTTTCGCGGTCAATCACCCGGTCGTAACCCACTTCGGTCTCAAGCCACTGCGCTTTCTCTCGGGTGCTGGTGAATCCAATCACCCGGCAACCCTCAGACTTCGCCAATTGCCCCACCACGGTGCCCACCGCGCCGCCAGCGGCACTCACCACCACCGTCTCACCCGGCTTGGGTCGCCCAATCTCATACAGACCCACCCAGGCTGTCATACCCGTTGGCCCTAAAATACCCATGTACTGATGGAGCGGAATAGCCTCGTCGACGATCAATGCTGAGCAGAGATCTGAACCATCCAGCAGACTGGACTCCTCCCACGCCGTGCGGGCGCTGACAAAAGTCCCCACTGGGTACTCCGCATGCTGAGACTCGATCACCTCGCCCAACACAATACTTTGAACAGGGTCGCCCACTTGCATGCCCGTTAGATAATTATCGCCCGCACCGGCGGTCATCCACTGTCGAAACCCCGCGTCGAGTGATATCACTCGGTTACGTGTCCGAAAATACCCTGCCGGGCAGTCACGCACCGGCATCTCGATCACCTCAAAATCGTGCTCTGTCACTGCACCTTCAGGATGCCGAGCTAATACCACTGCCTGCGTCATAAACTCACCTCAAGGAACCGCCACTTCGATCATGCCATCGACTACCCGCACCTCATAGGTGGGCACCGCAACACGCGTCAACTGCCCCATGGGCGAACCATCCCGCAAATCGAATCGCACACCATGTAGCGGGCAGGAAATAAAACAGCCGCGTATTCGCCCGCCCTCCAGCTCTGCCTCTTGATGCGAGCAGCGGTTTTCGAGGGCATATAATTCTCCCGCCGCTCGACAAATAACAATGCTCTTCCCATTGATCGTCATAGCGCGACTCTTATTATCCGCGAGTTCTTCATCGGCAAAGGCCGACTCAAAGGCTGTCACAACACATCTCTCCTGTGGGTTTTTCATCGCGCCAACGGCGACGTGATAGAAGGGTAGCACCGCCGATACCCCGAAAAAAACCATCATGCTTGCTTATTTTTTGGGTGGTCGCTAGTCTCTCCAGCTCTGACTACCCAAAACAACGAGGTCTTTATGAGTCACGGTAATAAGCAGCAATGGATTCTGGCAAAGCGCCCACAAGACGTGCCCGATCCATCTGAAGTCGTGTTTCAGGAAGCAGCCATTCCAGAAACCACCGCGGGCATGGTCTTGGTGAAGAATCACTATATCTCACTCGATCCGGCGATCCGCCTCTGGATGTCGGATATCCCGAACTACCTGCCACCGATTCCTATCGGCGACCCCATTAGAGCCACCGTGGTCGGACAGGTCATAGAGAGTGGCAGCGACGATTTGGCGGCAGGCGACTTTGTCTTTGGCCTCGGCGGCTGGGAAACGCACAGCACCGCACCTGCTGAATTTTGGACCAAAATCCCGAGCGATAGCGAATTTCCGCTTCACTACTACGGCAACATGCTAGGCGCTGTAGGACTCACGCCCTACTTTGCCATTGTCGATGTCGGCCAAGCACAAGCGGGCCAAACCATGCTGATGAGTGCGGCGGCAGGCGCAGTGGGCTCTATTGGCGGGCAAATCGCCAAACTGATGGGGCTGAAAGTAGTCGGTATCGCCGGCACAGACGAAAAATGTCGGTGGGTCGTCGACGAACTGGGTTTCGATGATTGCATCAACTATCGCACGACGGGTGACATGGAAGCCGCTATTAGGGAGAAGTGTCCCGAGGGAGTCGACTTTTATTTTGACAACGTGGGTGGGGAGATTCTTGATGCCGCCCTCTTAAATATGAATAAAGACTCCACGCTATTGTTTTGCGGCACCATCAGTACTTATAACGCGACAGAACCGGTGCCCGGCCCTTACAACTATTGGCAAATTCTGGCCAAAACCATCACGGTAAAAGGCTATCTGATCAGTGATCATTTTCACCGCGTCGCAGAAGGACAGGTGGCAATGAGCCAATGGCTCAAAGACGACAAAATAAAGTTCAGAGAACATATCAACGAGGGAATTGAAAACTGCCTCGATACCTACAACCTCTTATTCACCGGCGGTAACGACGGTAAGTTAATGCTCAAGCTGTAAAGTATCGCACCCTCTGCACGCGTGCAGAGGGTGATTGACCGGAGACAATGTAACAGTGGCGGCGATGACCGCAACAAGGTGACGAGCCGCCCCAATAGCGTGCTTGTCACTGCCCTACTCTCTTGGGCCACCTGACCTGAGGAATGTCCTCAGTGAATCACCTCAGGACTGGCCAAGCCTGACGGCCCGACCCTTGCGCTCAATCTAACGCGCTAGCCTTACAGCTCTGGCTTTGGCGCGCTCTCATCGCCATCGGCAAACCACTTCACCCAGCGATGAAAGTATTGATTGCCCCGCTCATTGCGACCCAGCAAAACGCTTTTCATTAAGCCTGTCGCGAGCCCCTCCTGGAGCTTCAGGCCCACGTTGTAATCTTCCTCTTGCACCACATCGCGCAACCAATTAGCCATCTCTATTCGAGCGGTATTATCTTCCTCGTTTTCTGGCGGATTGGGATGCAAAAAGTGCAGAATAGTGGTGTTCTCCATGGGCCCAGGCCCCGGAATCATTTGCGCTACTTGCGTGATCTCTGGCGCGATGAAAATAGACACGTTGGGGAAAAACAGTCGGATAAAGTCATAGCCTCTTGTTTCATGCTGCCATAACTCGTTCTGCTCGACTTCTCCGAGTGTCAGCATATTTTTTGCGGCAAACCCAACCAAGAGATGGGGACCATGAGCGTCATACTCCATGATATTGCTGTGCGTGCGGGGCTCGATGGTCTCGGGGTGCGCTGCCTTGAAGTGGTAACCCTCAAGATAGCCGTCATACGCCACTTTCCAGTTAGGTCCGTGGATCACGCGATTGCCCACATACGTCCATTGATCCATGCCTTTGGCCGCGACGTCATCCATCATACCGCCCAAGTAAGCGCGAATATCCACATCGCTATCGGGCGTTAACACGGCAAAAATCAATCCGCCTTCTTCATGACTCGGAAATTGAACCAAGTCACGCGCACCCTCGCAGACCTCACCAAATTTCGGGGCGTCCGCAACCGCACGCAATGAACCGTCGGCCTTAAAGGTCCACCCATGGTAGGGGCAGCTAAACAGCTTCTGGTTACCGCAGGGCTCTGCCATTAATTGCATGCCGCGATGGGTACACACGTTCAAAAGTACCTTGGCACTGCCGTCTTTTTGCCGGGTCAGTAGTAAGGGGATTCCCAGCATATTCAGGGTCTTAAAGTCGCCCGCTTCCGGGATTTCTTGGGAAATCCCGACCAGTATCGGCTGCGACTTGAAAATCTGGTCCATCTCGCGCTGCCATTGATCTGGATCGGTATAGCTAGAGGATGGCACCTCCATCGTGTCAGCCGCCCAATCAGTCGTTCCGTTTTTCACATGATCAATCAAACGCGCACCCATACGGGCGTATTGCACCTTAGTATCGACAGTCATATTTCGCTCCCCAGCCTGCGTAATTATTCGGGCATTACCAGATCGCCCACTGAGGCCACCTCGTAACGCCGCACTTCCATATCTAGTATTTCTAGCGCCGCACATGCCTTCAAAAAGTCCGCGACATGAGCTGTCTTCAAATGGGCGTCTAAATCTGCCTGTGAAGCCCACTGCTCAGAGACCCAGATCACACAGGGATCGGTGACATCAGCTGCGATACCATACCACTGACAACCCGGCTCCTGCCGAGTCGCTGCTACGACCGGCTTCGCGGCTTCTGCGTAACCTAACGCACTCTCTGCACTTAGCTGAATACGAACAATAACGCTAACTGTGCTCATTTTTCCCCTCACTGAATTTCTGCATGATGTGATGCTATGTTGATATTTTGATGCGTCCTATCACCCTACGAGAGTGGCCTAGGAAGCGTGTGAAATTGAGCATCCAAACTATGTATCGGCAAAGAAAAAGTCAAGCGTGCTTGCTTTTTTCTATGGCGATACCTAATCTCAGTTCGGAACGGTTTTTAACCATAACGCCAACGTTAACGGCACTATTAACGCCCTATTAACGCCACTATTAACGCCTCTATTAACGGCACTATTAACGGCACTATGCGAGGCGCAATAAGGGCCTAACAAAGCGATAAGGCAGCGGGATACATCGCGTCGATGAACGTGCCCAGCCCCAAATTTGGCTTTTCACACGACGCCAACAGGGTCTCGGCAGTGCGATGGAAGCAGCTACTATCGCATCATAATAGCCATCAACCTGTAGAGGAGATAAGCGGTGACAGAGAGACTTCAAGGCAAAGTAGCCCTCATTACTGGCGGCACCAATGGGATCGGCAGGGCGGCTGTTTACGGACTCATCAAGGAAGGCGCACAGGTGATTTTTACCGGCAACAACACGGTAGCGGGTGATGAGATTGCCAAGGAAACGGGCGCTCACTTTATTCAACACGCGGTACAGGATGTGGCTGGCTGGGCAAACGTACAGCAGGCAGTTCGGGATCATGCTGGTCGTTTAGACATTACCTTCTCCAACGCGGGCACTAATACTGGCGACAGCGACATTGAGTCCGTCGAGGTTGAGGCCTGGAAAAATCTAGTGGATATCAATCTCACGGGGATGATGCTGGCCATTAAAGCCAGCATTGAGCTGATGAAAGAGAACCCTGACCAAAGCGGCGGCTCAATCATTTTGAATAGCTCTATTAACGGCATGTTAGCCCTCTCAGGCGATGTGACGTACTCCACTACAAAAGGTGCCCTGAGGCTGCTTGCTAAATCGACCGCAGTGCACCTAGCCAAAACAAAAACCGGTATTCGCTGCAACACCATTCATCCGGGTGTCATTGAAACACCCTTAATTCAAGGGGCGATTTCGGGCGCGCCTGACCCTGAAGCGGCGCGGAACATGCTTGAAGGCATTGCACCGATGGGTCGGCTCGGGAGCATGGATGAGATTGTGGCGCTGCTGATCTATCTCGCTTCGGACGACGCCCGCTTTGTCACGGGCTCCGAAATGGTCATTGATGGCGGTTCAACCGCCGGTCTCCCCGGCGTTTAAGCAGCCTCATCACTTACTCGCCATGTAACACCTTGAAGGTACGGCGACTGAACTGCCAGTGTCCCGCGACTTTGATGAGCTCATCGTCGTACTGGCCACGAGGTCTCAGCTCGGTCCCGTCTGAAGTCACCGCCACCTCGTCCGTGTAACTGCGCATCGTTGCACGATCTTGCTCGACAGAGATCATGCCGGGCATCGCCATCATGTTCACGAAAGGGAACATCTTCATTGCCTCGAGCCAAGCCCCCACAATGGTGTCGCGTCCCTTCAGACCATCCATACCCAAATGCGGTAACTCCCAGACTGCATCCTCAGCCCAAGTCGAACCCCACACGGCTGCATCGCGTTGATTAACGCCCTCACAATATCGCTCTAACAACGAACGGATGGCCAACTCATCTTCGCGGCTCTGGTCACTCATACTGCTCTCCCTCTCGGATCGGTAGATTTATTGGTTAATCAGACCGCCATCGATGACCATTTGTGCACCGGTCATGTAAGTCGACAAGTCTGACACTAAAAAGAGCGCGGCGTCGGCAATTGAATGCGGCGGTCCCATATAACCCATGGGTACCGCATCATTTAATTTGACATACTCCTCAGGGTTATCCACTGAAGATTGCCGCTGCATGTTGGTGTCAATGAGCCCCGGATGAATCGTATTGCAGCGGATACCCTCAGCAGCCGTCTCTGACGCGACGGTTTTGGTAAATCCGATGACACCGCCTTTTGCGGCGGCATAAGCGCTGCAAGCGGGGACACCCACCAGCGCCGCGACGGAGGACATATTAATAATGGATCCTTTCACACCCGTCTCCCTCATCAGCGCCACGGCTTTTTGCGTACCCAAGAAAACACTCGTCATATTGACTAGCAGCTGTCGGTTGTAGTCCGCCAGTGTGAGTTCCGGTAATGTTTTCAGCACCGCAATACCCGCATTATTAATTAATGCGTCGAGCTTGCCGTATTCCGCGCGAATGCGGCCTATCGTCTCGTCCCACAAGGCTTCATCGGTAACGTCCTGTGCCCAGGCCTGCGCTTGACCGCCCTGCGCATTGATTTCAGCCGCCGTGCGCTCAGCCCCCTCGCCGTCGACATCCGTCACAATCACACTGGCGCCCTCACTGGCCAGCTTATGCGCGATCGCGTGGCCTAAGCCTGGATTGGAGGCGCCGCCCGTCACCAAACATACCTTACCTTCCACTAATCCCATATCTCTCCCCTTCTTTATCGCTTAGTCGGTGGCTTTCGAAGCCAGCACACCCCATTACTTATGACTCATTAGCCGTATCCGCTAAATAAATTTTTTCTAAATGATCGGTGACGGTGTCAATGACCCGCCGCGCACGCTGCTCGCGTTGCGGAGAGCGATGGGCGACTCCCATGCCTTGCATCACAAATTGCACCAACTCATGGGCGGCTTTCAGCGACTTAACCTGCTTCCAATGAGGGAACACCGCCCTCACCGTTTTTAAAAACTCGCGCTCAAAATCGTGTTCAACTTCGTCTACCGCGCTTGCCAACTCTGGGTCGGTTCGCGCCGCACCCAACAATTCTTGGTACGCAATAAAGGAGGGCAAGTTGACGTACTTCCAAGCCGTCTCAACCGAGGTTCTGATGGCCGTCCGAGTCAGCGTTTGGTCCGGGGAGTCAATGTCACTCATCAACTGTCGATACTCATTGAGCCGCCGCACATGCAAATAACCGACGACCGCCTGCATGACAGCGGACCGCGACGAAAAGTGGTGCATCATGGCACCTCGAGAGACATCCGCCTCCTCGGCAATCATGGCTGTCGTCGTATTCGTGTAGCCATACTGCACAAAACAGCGGACTGCGGCTTCTAATATGGCCTGACGGGTCAACGCACTTTTTTCCGCCTGCCATCCCGCACCCAAGCCTGTTTTGCGCACACCATCTTGCGCAGACCTTGGTTTGGTGGCCTTACGAGCTGCTTTGCCAGTCAATTTACCACCACTCCTCTGTGAACCCATGTATCCCTGTTTGGGCACCATTAGCTTACACACTGGCGAGTCGCTTCAGCAAACAATCCGGGTTGCTTTTTTTATTCGCAATATCCTAGACTGAATTCATCGCAGGGCCTATGAGATAGCAACGTTGAAGCCAACGACGCTCGGCACTGCCAGTATTGCCATTGGAGCACGCATGTCGGAAGCCAAACCACTTCACGAGGGGCTGTTTAACTGGCCTGATCCAGCCGCCGGATTAATCGGGAGCCGTTGTCTAGATTGCGGAGAGCACGCTTTTCCGAGTCAGAGCTCGTGTCGCGCTTGCTCGAGTCAAAATACGGTCTTGGCTGATTTGGGTAGCGCAGGGACATTATGGACATGGACCATTCAATCCTTTATGCCCAAAGCGCCTTATGATACTGACGAGACGCCGGAAACCTTTACCCCTTATGGAGTGGGCTATATCGAGTTAGCGTGTGGGCTCAAAGTAGAAAGCAGGTTGCGCGAGAATACGCCGGAGCAACTGAACATTGGCATGCCCATGAAAATGGAACTCATTACAGTGCGACAAAACGAAGACGGTGACGAATTGCTGACCTTTCAATTCTGCGCTGCGAAGGAGAGTCATTAATGGACGTAGCCATCGTCGGGGTGGGATTACACCCCTTTGGAAGAACCGCCAGCATGTCAGGCCTAGAGCAAGGCGCAGCAGCGGTAAGAGCGGCACTCGCTGATGCGGGTACCGATTTTAAAGCCATGCAATTTGCCTTTGGGGGGAGTCAAGACGGCGGCAATGCGGACTCCCTAGTGAATCTGCTTGGGCTGACAGGCCTACAATTTACCAATGTGGCCAATGGCTGTGCGACAGGAGGCAGTTCGCTCAATGCGGCTTACTCGGCGATCAAAAGTGAGCAATACGACGTCGGCCTGGTGGTCGGTTTTGATAAACATGCTCGCGGCGCCTTCAATCCTCAACCCAAAGACTGGGGGCTAGAGGACTGGTATGGAGAGACCGGATTGATGCTGACCACCCAGTATTTCGGCATGAAAATACAGCGTTATATGCACGATCACGGTATCTCCCGCGACACGTTAATCCGCGTTGCCGAGAAAGCCTATCGAAATGGCTCACTGACGCCGACCGCGTGGCGAAGAACGGCACTCTCTTGGGAAGAAATCGATAACGCGCCCATGGTCAGCGAGCCGCTCAACAAATATATGTTTTGCTCACCTGCAGAGGGTGGCTGTGCGCTGGTGGTCTGTCGCAGTGACATTGCCCATCGTTTTCACCCTAGACCGATCTACTTAAAAACGGCGGTCGTTCGATCACGAAATTACGGTAGCTTCGAGGTGTTCAGTCCGTCGCAACCCCCCGAGGTCGCAGACTCCCCCACAGTGACGGCTTCGACCGCCGCATTTGAGCTGGCGGGCGTCGGCCCCAGCGATATTGATGTGGCCCAGTTGCAAGATACAGAGGTGGGCGCTGAAATCATGCACATGGCGGAAAATGGTTTCTGTGCACATGGAGACCAGGAGCGATGGTTAGCTGAGGGGGCAACCGATATTAACGGCAAACTGCCGGTTAATACGGACGGCGGCTGTTTGGCGAACGGAGAGCCTGTTGGAGCATCGGGTCTGCGCCAGGTTCATGAGATTTGTGTTCAGTTAAGAGGCGAGGCCGGTGAGCGTCAGGTAGCAGGGGAACCGCAAGTCGGGTATACCCATGTTTACGGCGCGCCGGGCATAAGTGGCGTTAATATATTAACGCGATAACAATTAATCATTGGGTTAACACTGCGTTTAAAGGGATAAACCATGGCAAATGCTGAGCAAAAAAGACAAGGCGATGGAGGTCGTTTTGTCGGGACGACCTGGCAGGATCTGCTGGACTTAGAAACCGTCGAGGTACCCGAATACCTGAGGGTCAAGAGTAACCCTTACATGGGTGATGACGACTTGTCGGTCGACCGCTATATCAGCCCAGCGTTTTTCAATGAAGAAAAAGAAAAACTATGGCCTAAAACGTGGCAGATGACCTGCCGTGAAGAGGACATCCCTGAGTCCGGTGACCACTTCGTCTACTGGATTATCGATCGCAGCGTGATTGTCACGCGAACCCCCTCTGGCGAGATTAAAGGGTTTAT
>Ga0115572_10000459_pt1 | contig 34256 bp, 27 predicted proteins | sample COGITO_mtgs_1206_FD_88681 | JGI IMG/M metagenome (GOLD analysis project Ga0115572, IMG submission 88681) | Pelagic marine microbial communities from North Sea - COGITO_mtgs_120607 | ecosystem: Environmental > Aquatic > Marine > Epipelagic | place: Germany:Helgoland, sampling site Kabeltonne... | reverse complement strand
CGTACCTATTGCAAATTCGTGCGTAAATTCCGTCCTTCGACGAAATAGTGAGCGATCTTGCCGCGGACCCTCGCACATACCCAGGCGCTCGGGTGACCGTCGTCAGCCACCGCATCCCGCCCGTTCCGTCGAAGGCGCGAGAGAGCTCCGTCGCGAGACCGAGCGACCGACCCCGATCCCCCCGCGTCGGCTCCAGGCCACGAGGCGCGCGCCCGATCTCACGCGGATCGATCGATCATCCACCCCGATCTCTCATCTCATAGACGGAAACATGGACGCCAAGTGGCGACTGGATTTCGCCGACGCGAGCACGTCCGGCAACAACGCACCGGCGAACCCACCGGGATACGCGTCGCTGCGAGAGCTCGGGGTGCGTCCTGAAACCGCCCCACACATCCACCCGCCCCCTCGAACTCTCACCGAATTTCTAGGTTTGACTCCACCTCGACTCCTCCCTCCACGCACACTCGGCTGACCCGACACACATCTCCGACACAATCGCAGGACGGCGATGCCTCCAACTCGGGCGGCGGCGGCGGCGGCGGCGGTAAGGGCAAGATCGACGCGCCGAAGGGCGGCGGCGCGGTCGCCGGCCCCCTCACCTCCGCGGCGCGCACGCAAAAGGCGTATCAGTTTGCCATGTCGCAGGTGCAGGCCATCGGCATGACGGGTTTCATGATGTACATGGCGGGAAGCGGCGTGCAGATCTTCTCCATGATGGTCGTGGGTAACGGCCTGTTCCAGCCCATCAAGGCTATCATGGCGAGCGGTAAGACGTTCGAGCGGTTCGCGGATGCCAGCACCGACGTCACGGGTCCGAGGCTCGTTTTCTGCGCCATCCAGCTCGCGGGTCTGGCGATGGGGCTGTACAAGCTGAACTCCATGGGGTTGCTGCCCACGCACGCGAGCGATTGGGTGAGCGGGATGAAGCCTCCCACGCCGGTGGAGCACGCGTACGGAGGGACGACGCTGTAGGGAGGGTACCGTAGTCTGTAACTCTTAACGTATTCGAGAGAAACGCGCGCCTGCCTGACTGGCTGGCTGCGAGATCAGATCCAACAACTCGTTTGCGACCGCGCAAAAACCCAGCTGACGCGGCGCATCTGTCAAAGGAATCTGATTTCGCCCGATTTTATTTTATTTCCGTATGGGCAATGAGACTGCCGTCATGTTTTGTTAGCCAAAAAATCTTCCGACGCGATACCTTTTCCATCTCGTTATGCGGCGCGTCAGAACACGCGCGCGCCATGCGGTACATTCCTCACAAAAGAGGCATGCCCTCGCGCTGGGTGCGCGAGGCTGCCGGAAACGACGACGTCGAGGCCATCGACTCCGCGCTCGACGCCGCGAGCGACAGGGACGCCGCGTTGAACAAGGGCGACATCTCGGGACGAACTGCGTTGCACTGGGCGGCTGGACGTGGCCGGGCCGACGCGGTGCGACACCTCCTGTCGTTGGGCGCGAGGGTACGGCTCTCGAGCACGCACCAGACCCCGCTCCACGACCTCGCCTGCTCGGGCGCGGCGTGCGCCCCCTCACTCGTGGATGATCTCGTCGCCGCCGCGCCCTGGCAGCTCACGAAGAAAGACATCACTGGTCGCATGCCCGTCGAGAGGGCAAAGAACGCGGGGTATACCGCCGTGGTTCGCGCGCTCGAGGCTGCCGCCATGACCGTCACCGGCGCGGAGCACGCGATGGCGAGCGACCGCACGTACTCGATCATGCCGTCGTGCCTCACCGTCGTGTCCATCAGCCTCAACTCGCCGGAGAGCAGCGTCCACAGGCCGCTGCTTCAAGGGGCGTGACGGCGACAAAACCGGGTCGTGAAAATGTAAAAATGTGTGGGAAAGGCTTCGTATACGAGTATTATGAACGAGGTCTGAGTGTGTTTGACGAGTCGAGTTTTGTGATGATTACGCAATTCGCTTTCGGAATAACGGTTTTTCGTGAGGCCATTCCATTTTTTCTCCAGTTGAACTGATGATCTTCGACCGCCTTTCACTGTTTCGGAGAGGCCAAACATCAATCACCACAACCAAACGCGCGCCATGACTTACGCTCGCCCTAGAAGGGGCAAGCCCGAGCGCTGGGTGCGCGAGGCTGCCGGTAACGACGACGTCGAGGGCATCGAATTCGCGCTCGACGCCGGGAAAGACCGGGAACGGCTGCTGAACAAGGGGGATTTCGTGGGACGGACGGCGTTGCACTGGGCAGCGGGACGCGGTCGTCCCGACGCGGTGCGACACCTCCTGTCGTTGGGCGCGAGGGTCAAGATGTCGGCCAGCCAGGCGACGCCGCTCCACGATCTCGCGGCGAGTGGCTCGCCGAACGCCCCCGCGCTCGTGGACGAGCTCCTCGCGGCCGCGCCCTGGCAGCTCACGCACCGCGACTGTCTGGGACATTACCCCGTGGACAAGGCGAGGGACGTCGGTGACAAGAAAATGGCGCACGCGCTGGAGTCGCTGATGATGACCGTCATCGGCTCGCGCGCGACGACGACGCCCCGCGCGAAGACCTCTTGGATGCCTTCGTGCATGTCCGCGGCGAGCGTCAGGTTGGACGGCGGCGACTCGTCGCCGCTGCTGGAAGGGGCGGCGCGCGCGTAGACAGACCGCGAGATCGGGGAGGTTCGACGAGAGTTCGCCTCGCGCCGGTTGTAAAATAACAACGCACATTCTCACGACCCGCACTTCGTTCGCCCTCCAACCGCCCCTTCACCGCACCGGCGACCTCCCGCCCCCGATCGCCATGGGAGCGCTCGAGGACCTCGTCGCGTCGCACCTCGGGGATTTCAGCCCCGAGGGCGGCGTGCACCTGCCGGACACGCCCGGATACGACGCCTGCCTCTCGGCCGCGGCGGGCGCGAATTACGCGTGCCTTCACGAGCGCAGGCGACCCCCGTGCGCGCTCCAGCCCGCGTGCGAACGCGACGTGGTCCTCGCGGTCCGCTTCGTCACCGCCGGGATCGAGCGCGGCCTCTGGGGTTCCACCGAAAACGACGGCGACGGCGTGCCCATGACCCTGTGCGGCGGCGGCCACTCCGAGCTCTGCGTGCGCCACGGCGCGGTCCTCATCCACTTCGCCCGGATGAACTCGACGCGATGCGACCCGGCGACCGCGAGCGTGACGATCGGCCCGGGCGCCCTCCTCGGGCAGGTGAACGAGTGCGCGCAGACCCACGGGCTCGCGGTGCCCACCGGCGTGTTCGCGGGCGTCGGCGTAGGATCCATCCTCGCGGGAGGCATCGGACGCCTCGCCAGGTGAGTTCATTTCAACTCTTCTCGTACGGGCAAGTAGACTGACGACGTGTTTTGTTCACAGGAAGCGCGGGCTCTCCGTGCAGAGCGTCGTCGCCATGCGCGTCGTCACCGCGGATGGAACCGTTCGAACCCTGGGCTCAACGAACGCGGACATGGACGAGCTGGAGCGGGAGATGTGGTGGGGGTGCCGCGGCGCCGCGGCCGCGCTCGCGGTGGTCACCGCCGTGACCTTGCGAGCGTACCAAATACCAAAGACTGTGGAGCACGGCCGATTGATCCACCCGCCGTCGCCAAACGCCGCCGCCGCCGCCGATCGCCTCACGGCCATCGAGGCGATCGCCCGCGGGCTTCCCGAGGGGATACAGGTGGACGTGTGCGCGACGCGTGGCGCGGGAGGCGGCGGCGGCGGTGGGGTCACGCTCGGCGTGTTCCCCTGCGCAGTCGACGGGGATCTTCCCGCGGACGTCGCGCGCGAGCTCGGGCTGGAGACCAAACACCTGACCAAGTCGAGGTACTGCGACGTGCCCTACCACAGCATGCTCCCCGACGACGGGGACGGGGATGGGGACGGGGACGAAAAGTCGGCACCCGGGGACGGGGACGGCGTGCCGTCCCAGGCGACACCCGGGATGTTCTCCTACGTCCGCCAATGGTTCGTCGACGAGCTCGGAGCCGACGGCGCCGCCGCCGTCGCCGCCGCCGCCGCCGCCGCGCCCACGGACGACTCCCTCATCATGATGCAGCACGCGGGAGGCGCCGTGCGTCGCGGCGGACCCGGCGGCGACGACGAAACGATGGCGTTTCCGCATCGGGAGTGGGAGTGGAGCGTGGTGATCATAGCCCTGTGGACGGATCCGGGTGCCGACTCGAGAAGCGCGGCGGAGTCGTGGGCCGACGACGCGTTCGACTCGCTGAGGGGCGTCGGCGTCGGGTGCTACGCCGTGGACATCGACAGGTTCCGACGGCCGGGTAATGCCGCGGAGACGGAGACGGCGCTGGCGTTCGGGGAAGAAAACGCGGCGCGGCTGAGGGAGTTGAAACGACGGGTGGACCCGAGTAACCTGTTCGCCGCCGCCGCGCCGCTGTGATCGGTTTGGATTTTGGAAGCGGTACCCTTTCGCCGCGCGGTCGACGAGTTTGCGAGTAGAAATAACATTTATAATCTCCATTACAACTTGGAATGCCTGAGGTGTGGTATGTACATCAGTCCCTCGTTCATCCGCAAAAGAATTGGTCAGCCTCAACGTTGTGAGGCGTTATTTATGATTTCGCCGGAGATGGGCGGCTGCAGTGTGTGTGCGCCTCTCACTAGCCTTTCACTAGTGTCGAAGGTTGTTTTACAGCAGGTTTGCCTTTGACTGCCTGAGCCAGCTCTAGTTTAGGTTGGCTCCCTTGGAAGATTGGCGTGGTTTTGGTACAGCAGGTTGGCCACGACTGCCCGAGGCCGAATTTAGGCCTCGATTACTTGGGAATCTCCACCTCCGTGGCGGCGTGCACCGAGAAGTCGTAGGGATCCTCCGCGTCGTCTTCGATGCGGGGGGGGACGGACTCAAACTTGGTGTACTTGTTGCCCTTCTGGAAGGGGATGTGGAGGGCGGAGAAGAAGGCGACCATGAAGAAGCCGATGCACCAGCGCCAGCCGTTGTAAGCCTCCTCAGGGGTTCCGGAATCCTTGTTGACGCCGGAGCCGTCGGCGTAGACGTCGAGGGTCTGGTGCTCGGCGCCCCACACTCCGTAAGAGTAGACGAGATCGTTGTGGGAGAACGCGATGCCGAAGAGGGAAAGGAACCCGCAGACGATGGAGAAGATGGTCACCTCCTCGAACTTGCGATCGATGGCCCACGCGGTGAGCGCGGCGAGGATGATACCCTGCACGATGCCGCCGGAGGGGCCGAGCGTGAGAACGCCCATGTTCTTGCTGGCGTTGCCGTCGGACTCGAGCCAGGCCCAGTTGCAGATGAAGGGCATGAGGCCGAGCAGAATGCAAGGGTAGTGGCGCTCGGGGGTCTCCTCGAAGCCCTGGCGGGCGAGGAGCAGACCGACGAAGACCAGGATGGCACCGCTGGCACACTCGGGAATGACATTGTAAAGGCACGCGAACAGGCCGGTGGCGAGGAAGATGAAGTAGGCGATGCCGTTGAGCATGGAGTAGCCGATCTTGGCGCCGAGAGCCTTGTGCACGGGGTGGCCGATGTACACGGTGGTACCGAACATGCCACCGGCGAGGGCCGCCATGCATGTGCCGATGCCATCGACGATCATAATCTCGGACATGGGGTAGGCGTCACCGGCCGCCTCGGCGGATTCGACGCAGGTCATGGTGCCGAGGAAGCCGATCATACCGAAGAGAAGCGCGGGCGCGGCGAAGTCCTCCATGAGCTCGGACTCGCTGAGGCCGGCGAGACCCTTACCGAAGCCGCCGTAAATGTCACCCTTGAAGGCGTAGGTCTTCCAGGCAGCCTTGGCGGCGGCCTTATCGGTGCCCTGGCAAGTTCCGGAGGATCCGGTTCCGCTGATGGCCCTGAATCCGTTGTAGAAGTCGGAAACCGAAACGCCATCATCGCCACCGTAGGCGCCGCCGAGTACTTCGGTGCTGCGCTTGCACGCACCGGCCCAGCCGAAGATGACGGACATCAGGATGGCCATGAGCGCGATGGGGAACGTAACCTTGCCGTAGACGGGGTAGCGGACGTTTCCAAAGAAACCAAAGACGACCACCATGAAGGGCAGGAGGCACATCATGGGAGCCTTGGCGATGGTGAGCATAGGGGAGAACGCGAGCCAGACGAAGCCGACACCCGCGAGAGGAACGTAGACCGCGGCGGTTGGGACCGTGTTACGAATGACGTCGCCGAGGAAGCAGCCGAGAATTTCCATGAAGCCGATGACGAAGTTCGCCGCGACGGACACCTTCCAGCCGTACTCGGCCGCCTTCTTGCCCATCGCGATGGAGTCAGCGTCCGAGGCGGAGTCTCCGGGGTTGTACTTGGTGACGCCGGCGTTGAGAGCGGGCAACGAGATGGCGTAGACGGTGATGTAGATGACGGTGGTGTTCAGGCCGTAGGGCTGAGCGGTGACATCGAGGCGGTTCTCCTTGGTCGCCAGGCGCGTGGCGAGCCAGGCGAACCAGATGTTGCCGAAGAGGAGGCCGAGGCCGCAGGCGGGGATGTTCCACTCGTAGTAGATCCTCGTCCACTCGCTCGTGACGGTGTTTTTGAACAGGTCGGTCGCGGAAGCGAAGCTCCCACTGCCCGCGAGATTGCCCACGTCCATCGCGGCGCCGGTCACGCCGAGAAGGGTGGCGAGGTTATCGAAGAAGAGCTCGCAGAAAGCCTCCATCTCGCCGGAACCTGGGATGGATTGGAGCGCGGAAACATCGTCAGTCCGTGCGTTTGAATTGAATTTTAGATCGAAGGAGACGCGGAGAGATTCGGCGCGCGCGCCGCGGCGCGTCTCCGGGAGCCGGAAACGTCATCAATTTGTTTAAATTCGGGATTGATTCTCACCGGTCCAGAAAGGAACCTTGGTGTTCCAGGCCCATGACGCGTCTCCCTGCCAGAAGAACGGGGAGAGCTGCAGGAGGACCTGCTGAAAGGGGACTTTTTCCCTCTTGATGCCTGTGCCGACAGGCATGGTGTCTCGTCGTGCGTGTTTTCCGTGCGACGTGAACTGCACGGCTTTTCGTGCAAGTTTGTGGTGAACAACAGTATTTGGCGCGGATTTCGGCCCGGTTGTCAAGGCGAAACGCGCTGTGATTGGTCCGATCCAACATTGCCGCGACCTTTCGGAACGAAGAGTCAGATTTTTGAGAATCGAAAAGTCCATTCGACCTTTCGCCACTCGCGCGGTAACAATTTCTCACCGCGCCTGTTACGACCCCCGACGACAGGAGAGCCAAACAAAACTCGGGGCTAAACAAAGCCGAACGCGCCAGCCACGACGCACGCGTCGCCTGCTTCGTCTTCATGAGAAAGGAGACCGTCTTCCTCTTCATCGTGTGCTACGTCGCTTTCCACCTCTCGCAGTTATCGCTGGAGGACCTCGGCACCCACCTCGAGCGCGGCAAAGAGATCCTCGCGGGCTTCCTCGCCGATCCGATTGGAAAAGCCTCGGAGTTCTACGACCACCTCGTGGAGACCGGCGCGGCCAGGATCCTATCCTTCGCCGTCGCGTCCAAGTTCATCTCCTGGCACTTCAAGCGCAAGGCCACGTCCAGGACCGCCGCCGCCGCGTCCAAGAAGGTGAAGTGATTCGGACCGTCTGAGCAGGACCTCCCACCCGCCCACGCGGCCACGAATCTTACCAAACCTCAAGTAGACTACTTTTAGTCAACTCGGGCGGATGTCCCAAGTCACGTCCGCGACGCCGTACGCGTGGCCCTACGACGGCTCACTCAACGCCGATGACGTCGCCCTCGTGCTCATCGACATGCAGACCGACTTCTGCGGCCTCGGCGGCTACGTCGCACAGATGGGCTACGACGTGTCGCTGACCAGGGCGCCCATCGAACCTCTGCGCCGATGCCTCGCCGCCGCGCGAGCCGCCGGCGTGCGGGTCATCCACACCCGCGAGGGCCACCGCCCGTCCCTCGCGTGCCTCCCAGATAACAAGCGGTGGAGGTCGCGGCAGGCGGGCGCCGGCATCGGGGATCCCGGGCCGTGCGGCAAGATCCTCGTCAGGGGCGAACCCGGCTGGGATCTCATCCCCGAGCTCTACCCGTTCGCGGGGGAGGACGTGGTGGACAAGCCAGGGAAAGGTTCGTTCTGCGCGACGGACCTGGACCTGATCCTCCGCTCGCGTGGGATCAAGCGTATCATCCTCGGCGGCATCACCACCGACGTCTGCGTCCACACCACGATGCGCGAGGCTAACGACCGCGGGTACGAGTGCCTCCTGCTCGAAGACGGCACCGGCGCCACCGACGCGGGGAACCACGCGGCGGCGATCAAGATGGTGCACATGCAGGGCGGGGTGTTCGGAACCACCGCTACGTGCGACGCGGTGTGTACCGCGCTCGACGCGATGCCGTCCGTGCCTGGCGCGTCGCGGCTTCGCGAGCTGACGATGCGAGCCGGGAAAAAGTCGTCGCACTCCGCCGGCGAGGTTCAATCCGCGACGCCTTTCCCGTTTAAATGGAACGCGGGCGAGTGCGCGCTGGTCATGGTGGACTGGCAGAGGGACTTTTGCGACGAAGGCGGGTTCGGCGCGAGCCTCGGCAACGACGTCGCGCCCCTTCGCGCGGCGATCCCCGCGGCCAAAGCGGTGCTCGACGCCGCGAGAGCCGCGGGGATCCCCGTGGTTCACACGCTGGAAGCGCACGTCGCGGACCTCAGCGATTGCCCGCCGGCGAAGAAGTCCCGGTGCCCCGCGATCGGCGAGGTGATCGAGGGCGGGATCGAGGGCAGCAGGGTGCTCGTCGCGGGCGAGCCGGGCAACGAGCTGGTCCCACCGCTGTCCGCGTTGGACGGCGAGATTGTGATTCACAAGCCGGGGAAGGGTGCGTTTTTCGGCACCGACCTGGACGCGCGACTGAAGTCTTTGGGGGTGAAACAGCTCGTGTTCACCGGGGTCACCACCGAGGTTTGCGTGCAGACGACGATGCGCGAGGCTAACGACCGCGGGTACGAGTGCCTGCTCGTGGAGGACGCCACGGAGAGCTACTTCCCGGAGTTCAAGGCGGCTACGCTGGCGATGATCACGGCTCAGAACGGCATCGTGGGGTGGACGGCACCCTCCACAGACGTCGCCGCCGCGATGAAGTAGTGCCCGCCGCGCACGGACCCTTTCATTATTCTTTGATGATTTAAAAGGTAGTCTATCGAAATGAATCATCTCACGTCAACTCGTCAGCTGGTCGGCGTAACATAGTCTACCTGTTCACCGCCGACTCTTGATAGTCTACGAAGATACCTCGCACGCGCCGTGGCGACGGACAACCGACGATTCGTCGATCACTTCCCCCCGCCGCACTTCCCCAGCGCGGTCTCCACGTCACTCAGCTTCGCCACCTCGCCAAAGTACAGACCCACGGAGTCGTGGTGGTTCTCTTTCAGGGTCTGCGGTCCGTTGATGAGCTCGACGGCGTACTCGTGCCACGCCGGGTCAAACGCGCCGCACGCGTCTTCCACGAGACAGACCCGGAAGAACCTGTCCACCGCCTGCACCGCGGTGGCCATGATGCACACGTTGGTGAGGATACCACCCAGGAGGATCCGCTTGATCCCCGCGCGCCGTAGCTGCGTCTCGAGGTCGGTGCTGGCGAACGCGCCGAAGGTCCACTTGTCCACCACGATTTCCCCCGGGCGCGGTTTGCACGAATCGACAAAGTCGTACGTTGGGTCGATCGTCGGGACGCACAGGTCGCGTCTCACGTCGGCTCCGTACCTGTGCGAGCGGCTGTGCGCGACGGTCATTCCCGCGCGTCGAGCCGCGGCCAAGAGCGCGGCCACCTTGGCCTCCGTCGCGGCGAGCTGTTTCACCCTCTTGTCGCTGTAGTTTTTCCCGAGCCGTCCATCTTTGCTGAGGAAGTCGGTCTGCATGTCGATGAGGACCAGGGCGGTGTCGGAGGAGCTCACGGGGAACTCGCGGTCGTGGAAACACTCCACCTGCGCCTCGGCGATGAGCGCCTCGGGCTTGGCGGCCTCGACGCCTCGTCGAACCATCGCCTGTTTCGAGGAGGAGACGCATCGATGCGTGAGCTCATTCATTGGGCGCAATGGACTAATCTGAAATTCGGGGATCGATGGGTGGTGAATATCGGGCGCACCTCAGCCTCGCGTCGCGCGGCATCCCTCAGCCAGAGCTCGCGCAGGCACCATCCCGCCGCGCATCCCGCGATCAAAGCGCCGTAGATGTGCGTCGACGACGTCATCGCGAGCGTGCTCCCCCGCGCGTGTGTGTCACGGACTGAGAAGATGAAATGAAGATGACGTCGGTTCGGGAAATTTCATTCTCGCGCGAGATCCAAAAAAATTCCCAAATTTTCGGTTTTGCCCGACCCTTCTCTGCGCGAAGCGACGAAATTAACCCAAAATAGCTGAGAAAATCCTACGTGGCGCAGTCAGGAACACGAAAAAAGTTCGGGCTTTGCTCTCGCAACCGCCAAGCGCCAACCGCCAAGCGCCAAACGCCAAACGACGCGGAACTTTCACGCGCGAGTTTTCGGGACCAATTTGCTAACAACTCCGAATAATCCACCACACTCCCGCGAGCGAGATGCTGCCCAGACAGGCCGCCATCGATGCCCTGAAGGGCGGCGACGGGACGCTCGTGCTTCGGCGCGTGACCGTTCCCGTCGCCTGCCTCGCCGACGAGTCCCTCAAAGCCGCGGCCGACGCCGAGGGCGCGGTGTCCTGCGACGTCACCATCTCCTCCGGGAAAATCACGGACGTCTCCATCCACGACCCCGAACCCTTACCCGGTTTGGGCCGGCTGGACGCGCGGGGTTCGATGCTGTGGCCCGCGTTCGTGGACGCGCACACGCACCTGTGCAAGACCCACGCGGTCCCTCGGTGCCGCAACCCGAGCGGGAGCATCAACGACGCGCTGGCGTGCGAGGTGACCGACCAGCCGAGGTGGATCGAGCCCCGGGACGTCGAGCGACGGATGGACTTCGCGCTGCGCTCCTGCCTTCACCATGGCACGCGCGCGGTGCGCACCCACCTGGACGGTACCAACGCACCGGAGGAGGCCCTGAGGGACAGGATATACCAAGTCTTCGACGCCAAGCGCGCCGAGTACGCGACGAAGGGCATCGTCCTGCAGGGGGTTGCCAACTTATACCTGCCGCTCTACGCGGACCTTCCGGAGATGGCGGCGAGGCACGCGAAGGACGCGGCGTCGCACCCCGGCGTCGTCCTCGGCGCGTACTGCGGGGACGTGAGCCACGGTGAGCCCGGGGATACGGACAGGCACCTCGACGCGCTCTTCGCACTCGCGCATCAACACGGCTTGGACGTCGACCTGCACATCGACGAGAACAACAACCCCGAGTGCTGCGGCGTGAAGATCCTCTGCGGCGCGCTCGAACGCGCCCGCGCCGGCGGATACTCCGGGTCCGTGGTCCTCGGGCACGTCACGTCCTTGGCGCTTCAGACCCCGGCGACGCAGAAGGAGGTCGTGGAGAGGCTCGCGGTGCTGGCGCCCGTGCACGTGGTGTGCAACCCGTTTACCAACCTCGGCTTGCAGGATCGGCGGGGTACCGAGCCCCCGATCGGTAAACTCGTGCCGCGGGACGAACCGCGGACGCCGACGTGGCGCGGACTCACGCTGCTGCAGGAGCTCCGCGCGGCGAACGTGCCGGTCGCGGCGGCGAGCGACAACGTCCGCGACTGGTGGCACCCCTACGGCGACTACGATCCCTTGCAGGTGTGGAGGGAGGCGGTGGCGATGGGCCACCTGGACACCGCGCCGCACGAGGGCGACTGGGCCGATCTGGTCACCGGTTCCGCGGCAGGGGCGATGGGCGTGGGCGGGGGGTTCATCGCGGCCGGGGAGCCCGCGGACCTGGTGATGTTCCCGGGTGCGAGGAAATTCAGCGAGCTACTGGCGAGGCCGCACGGCGACAGGGTCGTGGTCCGGGCCGGGGTCGCGACGACGACCGCGCTTCCGGAGTTCTCCGAGCTGGACGACCTCGTGGATGGACGCGCGGTGGTCATCGACACGGCCCAGGACATCCTCCGCGGCGCCACGAAGAAGGACTGAGATGAAGGGTGAGGGATGAACCGCGCTACTTGTACATTCGTTTGGTCATCAATTACCAAAAAAAATCCAATTCGACTACGCCTTTGACGAGAACGTCCGCGCCACTTCCCCCGCGGACACCGCGTAGTTCATCCTGAACGTCTCCGGCGCCGTCCCGTACAGCGTCGAGGTACCACCCTCCGTCTCGTCCTCCATCCGTCGTTGCCACTTCCGAAGCGCCTCCTCCAACCCGAGCTCGTGCGCCCTGGTGCCGCACTCGAACCCGCCCGAGAAATGTTTCAGACACGGCGCGAAGCTCGTGACTTTCGTGCCGTCGTCCTTGACGTACAGGGGCTCCACGGGTACGGCGCCGTGGGGGACCTTGTGCGCCACCACCGTGAGCATCGCGCACCGCCCAGAGTCCAATTCACGGTCTTTCGAGTCGTCTCCCGAGTTGTCTCCAAACCACCAAGCGGCCGCCTCTTTTTTGAGAAAATCTCTCAGTTTCGCCCCCGTCTCCTCCGCGTTCAGGTCGACGAGCGCGGTGTCAGGGGTCATTCCCAGCATCCTCGGCTCGCCCAGGAGCGCGCGAAGGCACGCGCTCTCGGATACGGCGTAGCACGCGTACACGTTGGCGTCCTTCGGGTCGCCTGGCGGTGGTGGTCAGTCGGAGGGGAGGATGTTAGTTCAGTGTTGGATTCGCCCTTTTTTGGATTGAAAGATTGATCGTTCCGATTGCTGGGGATGGACGCGCTCGACGCGGGTGTTCGCACCTGTGCACACGAGCGCCGGGTTGACCCTCTGCCGTTCCCCACCCTCCGGATCGACCCACTCCCGGCATCCCCGCGGTTTCGGGTCGAGATACATCTTGACGCCGCGGACGAGCGCCCACCCGAGAAACGTCGCGGGGGCGCCCGGGGAGTCCAGATTGCGACGGAGCGGGAAGCCGTCCTGCAGGGTGCCGCTGACGAGGACGAGGACGCGAGGGGACGCGCGCGCTCTGTACCACCTGTGCGCGAGGTAGGTGATACCGAGGGCGCCCGCCGCGATCGCGGCGGTCGACGCACGGTTCGTCCCCTCCATCTTTGGGCAGGCGCGCGCGACTGAACAGTGAGAACTCGTGGCCCTCGAGAGGAGATTTGGCGCGAGTCGAGTGAAAGGTCCGCGACCTTTCGCGCGAGGCTTCACTGCCGCGCCGCCCGAACCGCATCGGCGGGAATCGTCATGTCTCCTCCCGACGCCGATACCCCCGCGGGGCTCTCCGAGGTGGACCTCGAGCGCTCGCTCAAGGGTACGCCGCGGCCCGTCCCCACCTCGCCACGTCCCAACCCGCGCGTCCCCCGCGATGACTCACCCCAACTGAACCGAGAGACCATCGCTGACCCACCCGCCCTTCCGTCCCTCTTCCACCAGCGAGCGGCGTCGGCGACAAGGCCGTGTCCTCCTACGCCGTCCCGGTCGTCGACCTCTCCGACCCGGACGAAGCCGCCGTCGCGACGGCCCTCTGGAACGCAGCCACCACCGTCGGCTTCTTCACCGTGACCGGCCACGGCATCCCGCAAGACGCAATCGACGCGCAGTTCCAGGCGTCGAAAGACTTCTTCGCGCAGGACCTCGCGGTGAAAGAAGCGTCGTCGCCGTTCGAGGCTAAGCTCAACTCCGGTTTCGAGCACATGAAGCAGGTACGGCCCAGCACGGGGTTACCCGACGTCAAGGAGAGCCTGCAGGTGACGGCGAGAAGCGACGCCATGTTGGACCGATGGCCGAATCACCCGCCGGAGTTCGAGAAACGCGCCAGGGCGTTCATGGAAAAGTCGCACGCGCTCGCGGCGAAGATCCTGACCTTGCTGGAGCCCAGGGCGTGCCCGGCGAACGCGCCGGGCACGCTGGCGAACGCGCACACGCTGTGGGGCCCCGACGGGCAGTGCACCCTTCGACACCTGCACTATCCCCCGATGTCAGCCGAACACGTTTCTTCGCTACCCAAAGGCAGCTGGCGCGCGGGTGCGCACACGGACTGGTGCTGCGTCACGTTGCTGTTCCAGCGCGTGGGTGAGACTGGGCTGGAGTGCGCCGCGAACCCGCGCGGCGACGGCGCCACGGAGTGGGCGCCGGTGGACCCGGTGCAAGGCGGCGTCGCGGTCAACGTGGGAGACATGCTCAGCCGGTAAGTTTATTTTAATCATCGTATGAGCAATTTGATTGACATCGTGCTTTGTTCACAGGTGGTCCGACGGGCGGCTCCTCTCCAACCTTCACCGCGTGCGCATGCCGGAGATTAAGGAGGGCGAGGGCGAGGTGCCGGTGAGGTACTCGCTCGCGTTCTTCATGCAGGCGGACAAGGGCGCGATGATTCAGTGCACGGAGCAACCGCCGATCACCGCGGGCGACTACATCCTCGGCAGGATCAGGTCCAACTTTGACAAGTAATGCGAGCCACTCACCCGAATAGACGCGCTTAAGAGTCAGCACCGGCCCGAGCACGATTCAACGCGGCTGGTTGAATTAATAATAAATGAGCTACCCGTAGCTACCCTGGTGAGGTCACGCGGCGTTGACGACGACGTCTTCGTCGTCCTTGGCGCCTTCGGAGAGACCCCTCGTTCTCGAGTGCACAAACGCCGGAAAGCCAAACATGACAATCCCCACGCCGAACATCGCCCAGTCCAACGCCACGAAGTCGGGTTCCGAACCCCCTAGGACGATCGACATCGTCGGGTACTGCGCCGCGGCCGCCAGGCACGAGACCGTGCCCACGCCTATGCCGTAAACTTTACCGAAGGACGCGCCTCCGAACACGCCCATGGAATACGTCGTCATCAGCGAATAATTCCAAGCGCGGAAACAGCCGAACGCGAGGAACGCCAGGTACAGCGACCAGTCCGGCGTGGTGACCAGTAGCCCGTAGGTCAGCACTCCGAGCGCGTTGACCAGCGTGAGCCCCGACGCCATCCCGTGGGTGTCTATGAACCTCCCGAACGACGGTGTGAGCGCCACGCTGATGAGAATCAAAAAGTTAAACACCCGCACCAGTCGCTCGGCGTGCGACGAATCGCGTCCGCCCGCTCCGTTGTACAGCATCTGCTCCGTGACGCTGCCGAGCACCAGCATGGTGCGATACACCGTGAACAGCCCCCATACCGCGAGCGCGATGAACGCCGGGGATTGGACCTGCCGCCGAAACGTCTTGCCCGACTCGTCGAGGCGCGCACCGAACTGCGGAGCGGCGGCAATCTCGTTCCCGCTGGACGTGAGCACTGGCGTCTTTCGCGGCGGCGGTGAGAGGTGTCCGGCCCATACCTTCTCGTTCGTGAGCGCCAGGTACACCATCCCGAGCGCCGCCATCGCCAGGAACAGCGAACGCGTGGACGCTCCCGCCTCGTGGATGAGCTCGAGGACCGTGAAGGTGACCGTGGATGCGTCGAACGAGCAGTTGATGAGCGAGTGCACCAGGCCGAAGTGATCGTCGGCGAAGTACTCGGCGATGACGAAGTGCGAGAGGAAGTTGGCCATGCCCCCGATGGACACCAGGCACGCGGCGGGCACGTACGCGTCGAAGGTTTTGGAATCCGCGAACGCGAACAGGAGGCATCCCGCCGAGAAGACGCACATGCCCACCGCCCTGGTCCACTTCGCGCCCTTGACGTCCATCAGAGGGCCCCATATCATCCCCCCGAGGGGCACGCAGAAGGCTCCAGCCGTGTACACGGCGTTCAGCCGCAACGCCTGCGCGTCGCACCCGGACTCACCATCGTCGCAGAGTTCCGCGTACGTTCCCTCTCTGCGCAGCGCGATGCTCAGCGAGGACCACCCGAACATGATGCCCGTGGCGGTGAGGACCTCGACGCACGAGAGCATGACGAGCGCCCATCGTCTCGTGGGGAGGAACATGGCGATTCCCGCCGATGCGGTTCAGGCGGCGTGGCTGTGAAGTCTCGCGCGAAAGGTCGCGGACCCGAACTTTTGCCGTTATTCAGAGCACGTGTGCCAATGACGTGTCCCCCTCGGCTCACAACGGGACGCGCGGGGTTCGGGCCGGGATATCAAGGAGGGCGAGTGGGCGACGATGGTGATGGGAGAGGAGCGCGCGAAGTGGGTGCTGCTGGCGTACGGCCTGTTCATGACGACGCTGGTCGCGGGCGTGGTCTACGGATGGCAGTCGTTCAGGGCTGTGTTCATCGCGGAGGGTGTCCTGGACGAAGGGTGCGCGTCCGACGGAGGAGACGGCGAGTGCCCGAGCCAGGCGAAGGAGCTCGGGGTCATCTTCGCGTGCGGCGCATGGTCCGTGCAGGCGTGCAGGATGGTCACGGGCCTCGCCAGGGATCGATACGGCACCAGAGTCTGCGTCGTCGGCGTCATGCTCATCGTCGCGGTCGGCATCGTCCTCCTCGCCGTCTCCCCATCGCAGTCCCTCGCGTTGTTCTGCGTCGGGTACTTCCTCCTCGGGATCGGCGCTGGGGTCCAGCTGTGCATGCAGAGCATATCCATGCTCTTCGGCAAGTACCAGGGCGCGGCATCCGCCACCTTGTCCGGCGCGTTCACGCTCTCCGCGGTGATACCCCTGGTTTGCGCCGAGGGCATCAAATCCGTCGCGACTGGCCCGGACGGTACCTCGTACGCCGACGCCAGGCTCGGGGTTCTGATGGTGTGGTGCGTCACGGTGGTGGTGTTCGCGGCGTCCGCCTTGTGGCTCATGCCGAAGGGCGGGGAGTTCAGGGAATCGGTGCGATACCTCGCCGGGAAGAAGGCCGACGACGACGACGACGACGAAGCGAAGAAGAAGATTGCGAAGGAGGAGAAGGAGGACGAAGGTGCACCGCCGCCCGCGCACGCGCCGCCCGCGAACGGCCACAGACGCGCGCCCCACGAAGGAAAGTCCGCGAGAGAGCAGCTCGTCTCCCTCGACTTCATCCTCCTCGCCGTCTGGTTCACCGTCATGCTCCTCCCCACCAACTACTTCATCATCAGCGTCGGGGACCAGCTGGAGGACATGGGCGACGGCGACGGGACGATCACCCGGGGCTTCCAGCTCGTATGGGTTCTCAGCACGGTGCTCTCGCCCCTCGCCGGGTACTCCGCGGACATCGTCGGCCGGGGATCCACGATGACATTCGCCATGGGATGCTACGCGGCGTCCTTCGCCATGCTCGGCTTTGGCGACGAGACGAGCGGTTTGAGTCTAAACAATCAGTGGATCAACTTTGTGTGCTTCAACGTGGGACGTCTGTGGGTGTTCAGCATGTACTTCGTGTCGGTCGGGAGGTTGTTCGGGTTCAAGCACTACGGGACGTTGGCGGGGGCGGGGCTGCTGCTGAGCGCGATGTCGACGCCCCTCGCGGTGCCCATGCACCAGTCGGGCGTGGATGGTGGTTTCGGTGATGCCAACTTGGCGAGCGCGATGATATGCCTCGCGCTGACGCCGTACACGGTGGGGTGGGCGTGGCGGCGGGAGGTGACGGAGGAGGGTATGCGCGGGTTCCCGGCGAGGTGGGGGATCGATGAGCGAGATACGGCGCCGGGTGATGACGGCGAGAACAGGGTGTGAGTAAAGGTGGAAGCGACGTGAAAACCAAATATCAACGCCTGAACGCCAAAAAATATGCGTTTTCTTTGTATGAAGCGCAGTCAGCAATTCCTAATTCCAATTGGCTCGTAGCACTATGACTTTTCATAGCTGACGTGCCCGCGACGCTTCGCCAAGCAAGCGTCGACTGCCCGAACCACGTGCGGAACCTTCCACGTTGTCAAATTGTTGTCGTCAAATTGGCGCGCGCGGCGGCTGCGTCGCCCTCGCCGGCGACTTCGTGACCATGGATCTCACCCTGGACAACTCCCTCGGGAAGTTCTCCGCCGCCCCCAAGCCTCCCGCCGGGACCCCGACCCTCCTGCGCGGCGTGCTCGTCCCCAACGGCGCGTCCGAGCCAGGTAAGTACGCCAGGAACGATGTCTTAATCCACGACGGCGTCCTCAAGCGCGTGGCGCCCGGCGGGACCCTCTCGCTGGACGCCGACTGCCCTCCCGGCACCGTCGAGGAGGACTGCGCCGAGCGCATGCTCGTCCCGGGCTTCGTCAACGGCCACACCCACAGCGTCGAGCACTGGGCCCGCGGGCTCATCAAGCCCCTGCCCCTCGAGATGTGGGTCCTGCAGCTCATCCGCCACGAACCACGCGGCGACGAGGGCTGGGCGGGACCCGAATCCTGGATCAAGACCCCGGCCGCCGCCATCGCCGTCTCCGCGATGCACTGCGGCGTCGAGGCTCTCCTATCGGGCACCACGGCCATCATGGACCACCTCTTATGCCGCGACATCAAAGACGTCGAAGCAGCCGCGTTCGCGTACAAAGCGCTGGGCATAAGGGCGTACATCGCCCCGATGCTCGGCGACGACCTCGAGCCGTACGTCAACTACGTCCCACTCGCGCGGGACGCCAAGGGACGCAACGAGGCCATCTGCGGCCCCGCGGGTCCTGCCCCAGGCTGCGCCGATTGCGGCGGCTTGTGTACAAACGGCGCTTTTCGCACCGAGAAGGGCGAACGGGACCCGGCCAAGACGGAGGCGAACCTGGCGCTGTGGCGTGAGGCTGCGGAGAAGTTCCACGACCCGGCGAATGGGATCAACATCGTCGTCGGGCCGGTCACCGCGTACAGCGCGAGCACCGAGCTCTTACGAGGCGCGGCGGAGATTCGGAAAGAGTTTGGTTTGTGCGGGCATATCCACCTCCTGGAGACTCGCGCGCAGGCGCTGATGGCGCGGCAGTTCCTTCCCAGCGGCTCCGCCGTGAAGCACCTGCGCGACACCGGTTTTCTCCAGGTCCCAGGTACCACCTGCGGGCACTGCGTGTGGCTCGACGACGACGAGGTTGCCATCATGGCCGAGTGCGAAGCCACCGCCGTGCACAACCCGTTCAGCAACCTTCGCCTCGGCAGCGGCGTCGCGCCTCTCTTCTCCTACGCGCAGAGAGGGATGAACGTGTGCCTCGGCGCCGACGGCGCGTGCTCCTCCGACGGCCAGGACATGCTCGAGGTGGCCAAGCTCGCAAACATCTTACCCTGCGTGGCCACCCCGGAATACCGCGACTGGCCCACCGCGCACTACACCGCGATGCGACTCGGAGCCGCGAACGGGTACAAGGGCATCCTCCTCGAGGGCAAACCCGGGCAGCTGGGTAAGGGCGGCGTGCTCGAGGAGGGCGCGCTCGCGGACGTCTCGCTCTGGGACCTCACCTCGCTCTCCATGCTCCCCCGCACCGACCCGCTCAGTCTTCTGATCCAGGGCAGCCGCACGCAGGCGCCGGGCGCCGGATCCGCGCTGGACTCCGCGTGGGTCAACGGAACCCGGGTCGTGAAAAACGGCTCGCCCGTCAACGTCGACGTCATCGCGCTGCGGGAAGTGCTCCGGCACGCGCAGGGCGAGTACAGGGATCCCGCCATCACGGACCCGAGCACGCACGATAAAACCGCGAGGGCTGAGAAGGAGTACAGGGCCGCGATGGACCTGGACCCCGCGGGCGCCGTGGGCGACCGGCCGCACTACGAGTGGCCGGAACACTGCACGCTGTACGAGGCGTCGCAACGTTAAACTATATTCTTTCCCTCCCGGATCGTAGGGAGGAGAGACACGAAGGGAGTCGGTCCCCCTACGTATATGACATCACGTTCGGGGGATCATCCGGCTCCGGGCAGTCGTGGGCAACCTGCTGTATCAAAACCCGCCAACCTTCCAAGGGAGCCAGCCCGTTCACACCAGGGCTGGCTCGGGCAGTTCAATGGCAAACCTGCTGTAAAAAACACCTTCCGCACGAGTGAGAGCTAGCTAGCTCTTACGTTATACATCTACTTGATTCTTGATTTCAGTTGTTGTCTTGGGAGGCGAACGGCCGTGGCCTGGGCGTTTTTCTTGGTTCGCCCAGGTGGTCTTCGAGGGGCGCCATCGTCGGTCACATCGCGCCCCACCCCGACACTTCCTCCGCTCATCCACGATCACGTCCTCGACGCCGCGCTCGCCGTGTTTCGCCGCTCGATGTGGACCCCAGGCCACGGTCCGGACCTCCGCGGGGTCCATCGGCCGACGTGTCCGATCGGCGTCGACGACGTGGACGAGAGGAGGTTTAATCCCCTGTGCCGACGCGACTCCGATACCGACCCCGACCCCGACGACAGCGACGACGACGACGACGACGACGACAGCGACAGCAGTGGTTGCGATCTCGTGGAGAACGCCCACCGCGCGCGGCTCAACGACCTGCGCCGACTCGACCGCGACAGGGAAGAGATCAGGCGCCAGAACGAAACATTGGAGCGCATCCGCGTCGCGCGGTGCGAACAGAGGCACATGGCCGAGGAGCTCGCCTCGATGCGGTTCGAGGCTGAGCGCAGGCACACGCTCGCGTGGGGAGACGACACGGATGTTAAGCGCAGGGAACGCGCCGCGGAGAGGGCCGCGGAGGCCATCGGCGACGCGATGGACGAGGAGGAGCTCGTCGCGTCAACCCGGGCGGGTCAATCGTCATCCCCGAACGCGGACGCCGAGGAGGCGCGGGCTTGGGCGGATCACGAGCGCGCGTGGGGTGAGTTCGAGACGTCGGTACGCGGCGGCGCGCGGGTCAGGGTGACCGACGTGCCGTGGCCCCCGGGAGGCCCGTACCGGGGCGGAGGCGGCGGCGTCCGCGGCGGGACGCTGGCCAGTTTAGCCAGGCGCGAGCTCGTCGAAACCGGCTCTCATCGACGGAAGACGACGGACGGGGATACTAAGAGTCAGTCCGATAAGGGTGGTCCGGAGGATAGGAGACTCGCCGCGTTCAGACGGGCGTTCAGACGGGCGTCGCTGCGATGGCACCCCGACAAGTTCGAGGGGAAGTTCGGCAACGCTCTCAGCGCGGATGCGTGCGTCGGCGACGACGACGGCGAGAGGGACGGGGGGAGCGAGAAGGACGGGGTGGGAGAGACGCACGCGCAGCGGATCAGGCGCAGGGTGCGATGCATCGCGCAGGAGATCAACGACGCGTGGAGCGCCATCGTCGCGTGAACTCCGCCAGAGGCGACAGTCAGCCAACCAGGGGGCGACTTCCAACTAATAAACCGAGATGTTCATATTCGAAATGCGTTTTCGGACCAGCTGGGCAGTTGGTTGCCAGTCGCATCGCTTTTTACCTTTTAGTGGCCGACATGTGGCACAGTGCCTTCCAGCGCAGGCACCCCGTCTCTTTATTATTGCCCTGATCCAGATCATCACATAGCGGATCAGTCAGAGTTTTTGAAAGGCTCAGAAAGGCTGGATATTTTTGAGTTGTCCCATCCAAAAAATATCTACCGTCGCTCGTGGATAGCCAGATTCCTTTATTGCGAACAGACCCAATGAACGAGTTACAGACCTTCACTTTTCTGAACTTTCCCGCTTTAAAGGAGCGCAAGAGAGGCGGAACTCTCACAAAATTTGCAAAATATGCGCGAAAGTTCGGGTTTTTCCCCATCTCTGAGAGACTACGATCTATCCACTGGTCCGAAACGATTTTCGAATGTGAAAATTCGATTCTCATGCGACCTTTCCTGAGAAATATCCCAGCGATGGGTGCCAACCTGGACAAACAAAAAGCCGTAAATCATCCACATCCCGACTGAAATCGCATACCGATTTTTGGATAGATCAGCGGCAAATCTCTCTGTAACGTCAGTATCTGTGACATGGCGATGATTTTTTCATCAACCGTCGGTAAATTCAGTCGCACTGCGTATTTAGTCTAAATTTTTGGCAGCCGCGTGCCACAAACCACAAATATCGGGTTTCATTTCGCCAGCTGTGCAGGGTCACTTTTCATTTCAGGATTCGACCCACTTAGATAGACTTGTCGCCGCGGGTAACGAATCCACTCTCCGAAGACGCCCGCGCGTGCACCCACCCGCGACGTTACATTCGAAGAAATACGCGGAGTGAACACATCCCAAAGGATACTTCACGTCCCCACCCGCGCTCTCCGCTTATACCACTCGGGCCACGCTCGCAGTCACGGTTTTGACCATCCGCTTAAGCGCGCCTTTTTTTCAAGCGGACCGAGTTCACAATGGCCGGCCTGTCGGAACTCGTCGAGGCGGCGACTGAGGGCATGCGAAAGACCCAGTCCGCCGACCCGATAGAGGAACACCCCACTAAGGGACCTTCTCCGACCGAGGAGGACGGCCATCAGTCCGATTCCGCGGTCGCGCCGACCCGGGAGCGCAAGAAGGGTGAGCTCTCTTTTCCCGGCAATTTGCCCCGCGTCTTGGTTGTTTTGTTGGCCGTCGGCGCTCCGCATCTGGTCCGCGCGCGCGTCCGCGAGCGAATTATTCGCGGTAACTCGCGGTCGAGAATGAGCACTGACCTTCAACCTTCACCCCCGTCCCTCCCCGCAGGCGTTCCCTGGACCGAGGACGAGCACCGCCTCTTCCTACTCGGCCTTCAGAAGCTCGGCAAGGTGAGAGGGCGGACAAGTTTTACCCTCCCGAACCGAGTTCCCGCAATCCCGCTTTTTTTATCCGGGCGGCGCGCGCACGTCGCGGTCGCGTCGACGCTCGAACGACCGATATTCGACTTCATCCGACCCGTCTCGACCCGTTTCCGAGTTCCGGCGCCGTTCCCGGCGTCCGGATGTCGGCAACGAATCGTCGGGAAGTCACCGTCCCTTCGTTTTACACAGAAGGTCCAGGTGTCACCCTGAGCGCCCTTCGATGCTCCACCTAATTTGCGTTTTTTTGTGGGAAGACGTGGGGACATTCCTCGACGAGGCGCCCGATTGCGTGTCTCGATTCCGACTCTGACTGACCGACGTAACCCGATTTCTTCACGTTCAGGGTGACTGGCGCGGCATCTCCCGCCACTTCGTGCAGTCCAGGACCCCCACGCAGGTTGCGTCGCACGCGCAGAAGTACTTCATCCGCCAGAACAACCTCAACAAGCGCAAGCGCCGCAGCTCCCTCTTCGACATCGTCTCCGAGGCTCCCGCCGAACCCGTCAAGGCTCCCGAGGTTGCCTCCAAGGTTCCCGCGGGCATGCCCGGGGGTCTCTCCATGGCGTTCGCCGCGGGGATGCCCGGATTCCCCGGGTTCAACCCCGCGACGATGCCCATGCCCCCGGGGTTTGGCGCTCCAAACGCTGGGGCCAAGAAGGGGCTGGACGAGGGCGAGAAGGCGGCGGCTGCGACGATCGCCGCGCTCGCGGGTTCGCCCATCGCGGCGGCTGGGTTTGCGCAGGCGGCGGCTGCCGCGGCGGGTTCGAAGGTTGGAGGGAACCCCTGGGAGGTGAAGCAGCAGCACGCGCAGGCTCCCACGCCGATGGGGGTGTCGCAGCAGGGGGCGCACGACTCGGCGCAGCACGCGCAGGCGGCGGCTGCCGCGGCTGCCGCGGCGGCCAACCCTTTCGCGGCGATGATGGCGATGGGGGCTATGGGACAGATGGGTGCGCAGATGCCGCCCCCCGCGGCTTGGATGCAGGGGTACCACCAGTTCATGCAGCAGATGGCGGCGGCGGGTGCCGCGCATCAGCATCAGCAGGCGCAAGCCGCGAGGCCCCCCATGCCTCCGCCCCCCGCCGGGGTCACCTTTCCCCCCAACTTCCAGGCTTTCACCCCCGGCGTCTTCCCCGGCGCTCACAACGTGTTTGGAAACTTCATGAACGGCGCCATGCCCAAGCCCGCGGGTGAGAAACCCGAGACGGTCGCCAAGAAGGAGGCTTCCGCCACCGCGGTCACCGCCTAACCGCGCCTTCAACGCGCGGTCGCCATCCTCCCCCGACACATCGCGGGAAGCCTCGAGACGACGCTCGTTTCCGACGTTCCTCGAGTCTTCCCCCGCGTCCACACGGGCGCGAACGACCCGACGGCCTACACACAGGTTGAAGTCCGATTGAAACCTCGAGGAGAGTTCCCGAGGTGACACGTCGCGACTTTCTTTTGGCCGTCGGAGTTGTCGCGCGAGACGGACGCGCGGGGAGCGCGTGGTTTACCTCTCGCGGCGCATACGGCGCCGCGGCTGTACTCTGTTCGCACACGACACCACCCTGTACCACTTCTTTCGCACATACGCACTGATGTATTACTCTGCTCGCTTTTTAGTTTTCTGTTAGTTCCGCAAGAAGACCCCGCCGCACTTAGTCCAGCGGCGGGTTGACATTCATTAGTTTGCTCGACGATGCTTTATTAGAACGACACATTTAAGTAAGACTTTACGAAAAAATGAATTCGACGATGTCGCCCTGCGTCGACGAACGTGTCTCTCGTTCGTGCCGCTGGAGCCGTCCGTGTGCGGGCTGGACGAGGCGGCGCGCATCGCTCTCGAGATCATTGTTAACAATGTTTATCCGGACCGATCATAATTATCCGGAGTGAGCGACTCGTCGTTGCCCGAACCACGTTTTTTTCTTCACGTTTTCGTATCGCGATTCAAAATTGTGGCCGCGAAAAAGTACAATTTTGCAGAGATTGTCAACATTTAATTGGTCGGGTTCTGGGTAAAAAAGCGGCGCCGCATTGTAATTCTCGAATTGTCATTGGCCATTTTTCGGTGGTGATCTGTCAGCCATACGATCAGGTGGGCTAAAACGTATGGCGTTCAGTCTGAATTTTGGCGCATTTAATTGCATAAAGTCCAATAAATATCTCAGATATGGTAGGCCTTTTCGGGCAGAAAGCTGCGATTTTCGCGGCTGAATTTATCCACTCGTGAACCGGCGTCGTCGATCCGTTTTCGAGCCGTTGCACTCAACGGGAGTTTCATCGCGAAGTTTGGTCGGTCGAGCGAGGAAAAGCCTGGGAAGACCCGATCGTTGTTGGCGTTGTTTTCGGCGTTTGCGGGAAAAATCATCGACGAACGGGTTGACGCGCACAGTTGACGACCCGCGCTGGGGCGCCCTTCGACAAGGAGAAGGACGCGTTCCTGCACGCGCGAGTCGAGTACACATCGAGTACACCATGAGCGGTCAGATGGCGGCGGGAACCCCGGTGTTCTCGATGAGCTCGCCGACCCCAAACCCGCGGTCCGGCATGGCCCCGGGGACACCGCCCCCATTCAACGGCTCATCGTCGATGTCCGCGCGGCCCGGTGCTTCCGTTGAGGCTGCCGGACCGGGCGCATCGTCCCCCGCGCACACCGCGCTCGACATGGGCGAACACCAGCCCCGCGGCGGGGATTTCGTCACGCGCACGTGGCAGCCCGCCAGGGCGCCCGACGCCACCGCCGTCGCGGAGGTCACGTCCGAGACGACCAAGTCCGCCAACGTCGCCGAGCTGATCAAGGCCACCGGCTTGGGACAGGAGGATATCCAGACCAGCACCAGCCGGGCGACCGATGATGACGGCCTGATCGTTCGCCAACGACCGAGGGCGCGCGCGGACAACATCGCCGTGCGCAAGGCGCGCGCCGCGCGAGAGGGCCGCCCCGAGGTCTGGTTCGATCCGAACGACGGAGGCGTCCTGTGCCAGGCGGATCCGGTCCCGCCCGGCGTGGATCGCGCGAGGCCCGCCAGGTGGTTCGACCCGGAGGCGCCCTACCTCCAAACCGTCCCGGCGACGGACGCACGCATCGACCTCGAGGTCACCGAAGGCGCGGGGGTCGACAGGACCTACCGCTTCGACATCTCCGTCGGCCGACTCGAGTTTTCGTGCCACCCGCTCATGAGCAAAGAAGACTTCCTCGCGGCTCAGCTCGAGGAATCCTTCCGCTCGTACAAACGCAGGGAGGCGAGCGACCTCGTCACTCTCTACACCGCCAAGTCCCAGGCGGCAGCAGCGAGGGCGAACGCGCTACGCCAGGAGATGGCCGCGGGTGCCGCGCTCTGGCTCGCCGGCGTCACCCCGTCCGATCGCCTCATCGCGCTGGAAGAGGAAGCCGACGAAGCCTCGCGCCTCGCCGTGGACGAGGGCGAGCGCATGAAGGCATCCGTCCAGCACATGTCCGAGCTCCACGACGCCATCGAGCGCGAGCGCATCGCGTACGGCTGCCGCTCCACCTCGATCCGATTCGCCGTTCGACAAAAAGGCAACGGAGAGGCGGAACCCGTCCTCCTCGCCGGCGCCGCGAGGGATGAGGGCGCGCACGTGCCCAAGCCCGAGCAGCAGCGCCGCGCGCGGGCCACCGCGACGCGGTTCTGCGTCGCGCTGGAGGTCAACGGGCAGCAAGTTCCCGGCACGTCACGCCCCGTCACCCTTCGATCATCCGGCGGGTTCTCCACGGAGGTTGCGCACTACTTTTCCCTCTCCGTGGCTCGCTGGCCCGACGGCGTCCGACTCGCTCTGTACGAGAAGGGCACGATCGTGGACACCTTCCTCGCGGTCGTCCCGATCGCCGTGCCGGGTAGCAACCCGGGCGAGCCTTATCAGGACCCCGCGCCGCGCCAGTACCAGTTCTCCGCGGAGACGCCCCACAACCCCACCTGGCGCGGCGCGCAAGGCCAGGCGCAGGCGCAGTTCACGTCCGGGTCCTTGTTCGTCACCTGCGCGTGGACCCCGCGGGCAGATACCATCAACATGGGCGCGTACGGCAGGCAGGTCGACGTCGAGCGCGCATCCCTCGCGATCGCGCCGCCGCCGCCGCCGTCCACCGCGGCTAAGCGCGCCGCCGCCGCCGCAAAGGTCGGGTACGCCGACGCCGCCGGTGGTTTCGGCCGCGGCGTGGCTAAGCCGGCGCCGACGATCCCGGGCGGGTCCCCGTCCAAGGTGAGCGCGTCCGCGCTTCGCGCCAGCTTGGACCCGCTCAACCCCGAGGATGCGACGCTGTTGGAGACGCTGGCGACGCGCGAGGCGCTGCGCAACGCGGGCGGCGGTGGGTTCCGCCTCAACCTGAACGACGAGACGATGCTGGGACGGGACACTAAGGCTTCCAAGCGCCAGCAGCTGCTCAAGTTACGCGCGGAGGGCGGCGTGGAGGCGCTGCCCGAAGGTGGCGTACCACTGAGCGAGGGTGACATCCCGGACCACCTTTTGGAGCAGAACGCGGAGGTTCAGAGCCAGAGTAAGCTGCTCTCAGCGCAGTTACCCGGATTGGCCGAGGCGGATCAACGCGCGACTCGAATTGCCGAGTTTCTCGCCAAGGTTAAGCTCAACGTGGCCAAAGGGCGACGGGACCAGAAACAGGGCGCGAAGAAGTCGCAGGGCGTGATGCACACCGACGACGTGGTGAAGGATTCGCCCCTCCCCGACATCACCTTTGACCTCACCGGCGTCTTTGAATTCTTCCAACCCAGGCGGAAGCTCCGACCGATGCGCCGCCGAGCCGCGCCCCCCGAGTCCCACCCCGACTACTGCGAGCTCGTGGTCGGCATCCAGAAGGCGTTCAACCTTCCCACCCGCGCTGGGATGCAGGGCGGCGGCGGCGGCGGCGGTGGGCGAAGGTCCATGCAGCGCGGCGGCGGCGGCGGTGGCTACGGCGGCGGCTACGGTGACGGCGGCTTTGGCGGCTCCTCGTTGGTCTCCACCGGCGAGCTCAACTCCTTCGTGGAGGTGTCCTTCCAGGGCCAGACGTTGCGCACGCGGCTCGCGAACGGCAGCGCGCCCTCGTGGCAGGAGTCGCTCAACCTCCCGTTCCGCCCGCCCGGCGGGGACTTCTCCCCCGCGGCGCTGCAAGGGTGCGAGGACGTGGTTACGATTTCCCTCTTTGACGAGGCTGTGGAAGCCGCGGAGCGAACGTACGGCGCCGGCGGGAACAACGCGTTGGGTGGAACCTCCACGACCCAGCACTTCCTGGGTTCCATCGATATACCCGTCGCGGCGCTGTACCGCGGCGACGGGGGTAAGATCGAGGGCGTGCTGCCGCTCGACTCGCCGCCCGTGTTGCTGGGGTACGGCGGAGCCGGGGGTGGCGGCGGCGGGGGCGGGGGCCGCGCCTCCCTCCCCGGCGGCGGCGGCCTCGCGCAGGTTCCCAAGCCGTCCATGTCGGTGTACATCCAGTTCGCGCCCTCACTGGCCAAGCCGGAGCCCACTTTATCGGACCCCGGCGTGGGCGAGGACGAGGGCGTGCTGCGCCACGCCAAGACTTGGGAGAAGGAGTGCCGTTCGGTCAACAGGCACACCAAGCACAGGTCGTTCCGCGCGGTTGCCACCGACGGTATGGGTCGGTCGGTTCACCTCTGCCGGTACATCTCGAGCGCACAGCTCCCGCCCGGGTTCCAGGGTGCGGTCGCGGACGAGCCCACGCTGCGGCAGCTCATGCGGTTCGCTCACCTCGTGCCCCACGTCACGGACATGTCCGCGTTCAACTTGCCCCCCGGCGTGGACATCTGGACCACGAGCCAGGAATTTTTGGACATGTGCGCCGGGGACTCGGAGGAGCACGCGCTGCTCCTCTGCGGGTTCCTCGTCGCGCTCGGCGTGGAGGCATACGTGGTTCTCGGCGTGAGCGCCACGGACTCGGACGCCGCGATGGTGTTCACGCCGGGCGGCCAGGGTAAGCGCCCTGGTAACCCGCCCACGTACGCGCCCATGCTGGAGGATTCGCTGATTTGGGACCCGATGGCGGGGACCATCTTCAGCGTCTACGACAGCGCGTGCAGCGCGTGCCTCGGCGAGATTGGCGTGGTGTTCAACTCGGACAACGTGTGGGGCAACATCCAGGCGCACGGGCGGCCGCACGAGATGAACTGGAACCTCAACGACACCCACGCGTGGAGACCGTTTTTCTCCGCCGGTGCCTTCCCGCACCGCGCGATGCCCACGGTGCAGACGGCGATCACGTACGAGAGCTACCCGCCCGCGTTCTACGAGAGGCTCGGCGCCGCGGTGGAGAGGGAGGCGATGGACGCCATCGTCAAGAAGCGCGCGAGGCAGCACACGCCGTTCAACCGCCGCGCGTCGCGGGCGCTGAAAGATCTGCTGCGCGACTTGGAGGGGCAGATTCTGATCTCGCCCGACGATCAGGGCGGCGGCTTGAACCTGGGCGGCGGCATGCGCGTCGGGTCCCTCACCGAGCTGCACATGTCACAGCTCGCGGGTATCTGCGAGGGGTACACGGTGACGGGATCACCGATGAACCTGCCCTTCACCGACGCCAACACCGTGAGGGACGTCATCGATCGGCTGAAGATCGCCGATACCGCGAGGAACGACGTGGAGTTCGCGGTGGCGACGCACGTGGAGCCGTACGGCTGCACGTTCGTGTGCAGCGTGTGGGTGTACGTGGTGAGGCTCACCAAAATTTCGAGCTATCAGTGAAGGACATTGTATATAAGAAGGCTCATGTCAAGAGGGGAAGCCGAGTTTGTCATCATTCGCAAACTAATCTTCACAAACTAATCAGTCGACGTGTTGGCGGTTCATTCGCTCCAGCGCCTCTCGCTGTTCCCTCAGGAGCGCCCGCGCCTCAACCCGCCGCCTCGCCGCTAACCCCTGCGCCCGCGTCGTCCGCACCACCCACACGTCCGCCATGAATATCGCGAACATCCCGGCCGCCACCGGCACGGCCAGCGCGGTGAAGATGATGCTCACGTCGCCGAAGCCACCCTTTTTCAGATCCTTGTACACCTCGTGCGCCGCGCTCGGTATCCTGTACACCCAACCGACGCTCCTCCCGAAGACGTTGTTCGGCGCCATGTAAAACGGGAAGGGTTTGGTCCCTTTCCAACCGGTGCGCGCGTACGTGGAGAGGTGATCGAGCGTCCTCGCGCCTCCGTCGTACAGCCGAGTCTCTCCGTCGCGGAGGTACAGGATGCTCGGGTACGCCTTGACGTGGAGCCTCTGCTGCAGGCTTCGGCACTTGGGGCCGTTGATCTTGGCGACGTAGACCTCGCCCTCGAGCTCCTTCGCGAGCTGTTCCCACACCGGCGCGAGTTGCCGGCAGTCTGTCGTCGTCGTCGTTTGGGGGGGGGATGATGGTGAGCGAGCGGAGGGTTTTTCTCACTCGAAAGGGGGGGGGAGGTCGGTTGGAGGAGGGGCGGGGTAACTCACGTCCACACCAGTCCGCGTACACGTCTATCAGCGTCGGTCCTTTCGCCACCTGCGTGTGCGACGGGGGAGGGAAGGCGTTGGGGACGGTCGGTGAGGGTCGAACGAACGGGGAGGGACACGCGAGATCCGCGGGCCATTCGGCTCGGTCATCCCCGGCCGCGGGGCAACAACGAGACGTGGGGAAAGGGGCGCACCTCCGCGTCGAAGTTGGCCTCGGTCAGCTCGACGACCTTGCCGGTTGGATAGGCGCGGGCACCCGGGGCGATGAGTAGCCCCAGGAACAACCCCACCGCGCACAGCATCGAACGCGTCATCTCGGTGCGACCGGCGCGGTTTGTGAGCACCGGCGCTGGGCACCCCGCTTCTGCGTGCGTTGTGGTGTGGATGACGTGAGTGACTTTGCCCATAGGAGCCAAAATAATTAACGTGTAGTACGAGGTAGTAAATCTTAATCATGTGTCTGTTTGCCCGTGCGATGATGATGTATTTAAAGGTAATTATTTCACGGGCATTTGGTGCTGAACGCGTCGAGTCAGCTGTCAGATCCGCGATCGCAACGAACCCTTCCTCCCGACGACCACGTCGCCGACGATGCCCCCCGCGGGCGATGACTACGAGCCCACGATGGGCGCGGTCCAGCTGCTCTGCCATCGCAGGCTCCGAACCGTCCAGAAGCGTGTCGCGAAGATCCAGAAGGCTGAGGAGAAGCTCGCGGCGGGCGGCGAGATCGACGACCAGCAACGAGAGCTCACCGACGGGAAGCCCTTGACCATGGCGCTGCTCGACGAGTTCACCAAGCTGAGCCAGGAGATCGAGAAGGCCGTGGAGGAGGATCGTCTCACGGTCCTGCGCGAGGAGCGCGCCAAGGTGGCGGCCAAGGCGGAGCGCTCCCAGGCGAGGCGCGCCGTGGCGGGCGGCGGCGACCGGCCGATCGCTGAAGCGGGAAAGAACGACTCGGTCCCTCCCGCCGCCCCCGCCCCGGACGGCACCGTGGCCAAGAAGGAGAGGAAGAGGTCGGGGAAGAAGGATCGCGAGGCACCCACCGATGGCGCCGCCCCGGCCCAAACCCCGGCCCCCGCCGCCCCCGCCGACGCTAACCCGCCGTCCTCGGATGCGGATGCCAACCCCGCGGCGAAGCCCAGGCGCGAGCGCGGGGGACGCGGCAAGAACAAGAACAAGACCGAGTCGGGCGACGCCGCCCCCGCAGCCGTCGCTCCCCCGACGGCGCCGCCTGCCCCGGGTATCGCGTCCCAGGGCGGAGCTATCGTTCCCAACGGAGGAGGTCCCCCCGGCGTCGAACGGCGAGCGGCTTTGGACCCGCGGGGACCTTACGGCGCTCCCGGCGTCCCCGTCGGCGTCGACGGCATCACCGTGACGTTCGGAAGCCTCGGCGTCGGCGGCGGTGGCGGCGGTGTCGCCTCCGCCCCCGGCCAGTCCCAGGAGCGGAAGCGACCCGACGCGGCCGCGCTGCTGGATCGCCGCGGCGCCCCCGCGGATCCCGTCGCGCCCGTGGAGATTAACCTCGCCGACTACGGGTTCGACGACGAGTACGGCGCACCGGACGACCTCGTGGACGATAACGACTACTACCCCGCCCCGCCGCAGCAGCAGCAGCAGCAGCAGCAGCAGCGCGCGCAGGGCAAGCCCCGGCGGCGGGAGGAGAGCGCGGGAGCCGGCACTAAGCGGGGCGGTGGGGAGAGGACCCGCGGCGGCGGCGAGAGGAAGGAGGCCGGCGGGCGCGGGCGCGGCGGGAAGGAGGCTGGCGGTGGCCGCGGAGGTGGTCGGGGAGGACGCGGCGGCGGTCGCGGGCAGATATGACCTCGCATCGAACGAGAACAGTAGCAAGACGTAGCGCGTGCTCTCGCGTTCATCACACGACATTTTTTCACTCTCGTTGCCCGGTTGAAAATTGCCAAAAGCCCGTTGGTTTTCTGCTTGCCAATCATTGCGCGCCCCTCAGTTCGCGATGCGGCCCGCACGCGCCAGGGAGGAAGGCAGGGGCGGGGGTGGCCGCCCCCCGCGCGGGCGTGAGATGGAGGACATGAGACAGGGGCGCGGAGGCGGCGGCCCGCCCGGGCGCGCGGGCCGGCGGGGCGCGGACGGGCGACCTCCCCGCATGCCTCGCCAAGGCCCCGGCGGACGCGGCGGGCCCCCGATCCGGCAGCGATACAAGAAGCCCCCGGGGCTCCTGAGCTGGTACAAGCCCAGGGTATCGCACGGCTTCATCGCCGCCTTCTCCTTCGGCCTCCTGCTCATGCTCTCGCTCTGGACCTTCCCGTCCTACTACGCGTACGCCAACCGCCCGAACGTGGTGAAGCAGTACTGCCTCGTCCACGGAGGGAACAACGCGACGGGCTGCGTCAAGGTGGAGATCGTCCACGAGTCTATATGCGACCCGGCGGTTCCCGAGCTCTACGGCCACCTCACCACGGACAACTGCACCGACCTGTGCGTGTACAGCGACGAGGAACGGACCGTGGGGAACACCACCGCGGCGCAGAGGGACGCGTTTGTCGATTCCTTCATAGTCGGAGCCGAACTGCCGTGCTTCTACCCGCCGGGCGATTCCAACTTTACCCAGGCGACGTTCACGGTGCCTTACAACCCCAACGAGCAGATGTTCCTATCCCTCGTGTGGCTCTCCCCGTTCGTCTTCTTTCTGCTCGTCAGCGTTCACTGCGCGTTGCGCAAACCGAGGGAAGCGCTGGAACTCGAGGATGACCAGATGCTCACCGGGTTGTTCAACGAGGTGGTGGTCCAGCGGAACCACCAGGAGAAGTTCGTGTCCGACGTGGAGATGAGGGTGAAGAGTTTAAAGTCCGCGGTGGACGGCGAGCAGCAGAAACGGCTGGACGTGGTGCAGGAGGTTGAGAAGGAGCGGCGCGATCGGCTGACGAACGAAGATAACCTCAAGCACGCGCTGCACGAGAACATGCGCAGTTTGGAGTCGAAGCTGGTGCGGGAGATGGCGCAGCGCCTGGCGGCCATACCCATCCCGTCCAAGCTCAAGGATAAGATGATGCGAAAGGCGGACAAGTACAGGGACAGGGAGGATCGGGACCCGCTTTTGGGCGGGGGGCGGGGTAAGAACGACAGGCCGGACAGCGCGGCGAGTCTCATCTTCGAGGATCACCAGCGGAACGCGGAGCGACGGCGTGCGGCGCTGGCGAACGATCTGGACGCGCAGAGGGGGGCGTTCAAGCAGCGGCTGGAGGAACGGAAGAGCAAGGGGAAACGATCGAAATCGAAGGACCCGGGAGCCAAACGGAGGGACTGAATCGTCCATCGTCGAACCTCCACTCGAGGGTCAAAAAAACACATAGCCGCGCGTAGCCGACGTCGTATTAAACCACATAGCGACAAACCAAACGACAGTGAACGCGACGATCAGTTGAACCGGAGTCCGAACTTGGAGGTGGCGCCGCGGTTCTGCCCGCGCCCGTCCGCCAGCCCGCTCCCCGCGCCCAGCATGAACTCCGTCTTGGACTCCACCTGCGTGCCGCTTCCCGCGAATCCGCTGCCGCCCCGCTGGAGCTTGATCACCCCCTTCACCCTGTGCCCGTCGTAGTTCCCCTCACCCTTCACCACCTTCGACCACGCCTCCTCGGACACCGCGTGACCCGAGGGCTTCAGCACCACGATCTTGGTCGAGTTGGTATACGTCTTGAACGTCACTGGGCACATGTATCTCGAACCGCCGCTCTCCTCGCCTTTCCGGACCCGCGTCCACTTGACCGACAGTAAGTCCTTGAGCCGCAGCTTCTTGAGCGTCGTGGGGCACTTGGTGTCGGTGTCGGGCTTCTCGGCCTTGATCTCCGCCGTCGGCGTCTTGGACGGGAGCCAGAACGCCTTCATCGTCTTCATTCGATTCTTCTCCTCTAAAGTCGCCGCGACATCCGCGGATGAGCTCACGTGCGTCTCCGTCCCCGGGGTCGCCGTGCCCGTGGCGGCTGATGGCTTGTAGTTTCCCGCGCCTCCCGTGTTTTCAAGCTCGAACTTCTCCAGCTCCGCGAGTCTCTTGGCGTCCTCCTCGGCCGTCGCCTTGTCGGCGTCCCTGGCTTGCTCCGCCTCCCACGTCTTCATCTTGCGCGCGATGTCCTTCTTCTGGTGGAGGAGGCACTGGAGGATGTGCTCGCGGTCGTACAGGACACCCTCCGGGGTCACCACCGGGTCCACCGCGTGGGTTAAACCCAGGCCGCAGTGGTCGAAGTCCTTGACGGTCTCCTTGCCGAGCCTCTCCTTGATGGTGCCGAACCCGAGCGCCTTCTTCTCGGCGTAGGTCAGGTTCTCGGAGCCCATCGTCCCGGCGTTCTTGCTGTGGCGGGATCCGGTACCCATGGTGGCGTCGTGTGCGGTTAGATTAGATGGGCGAAGTCGTGGTGCGGTCTGATCGAACCGGGTGACCCGTGG
>Ga0115572_10000457_pt1 | contig 34435 bp, 18 predicted proteins | sample COGITO_mtgs_1206_FD_88681 | JGI IMG/M metagenome (GOLD analysis project Ga0115572, IMG submission 88681) | Pelagic marine microbial communities from North Sea - COGITO_mtgs_120607 | ecosystem: Environmental > Aquatic > Marine > Epipelagic | place: Germany:Helgoland, sampling site Kabeltonne... | reverse complement strand
TCGGTGGCAACTGGGAGACTCTTTTCCTTGGTGGTGCCGCCCACCTGCTGACTGCCGAGCGCCGAGCGCCGACAACCCCTGAAAAGTATTGAGATGCTGAAAAGTCATACAGGGAAAACGCGATGATTCATTTATTTGCCCTGTGGTATCACTACTGTATGATATCCAGTCATCAAAATGTCCTAATCTTGATTTACTAGCCTGCTAGCTGGAGACCGAAACTCGAAAATTGTTGTAACACCTGAAATCGGTTTCAACTTCCATCGCGGCCATAACCAAAGCCGGCGGCCAGAGGGGCGCGGCATTAACCGGAAAGTCGAAGAGGCGAGGGCGTCGTTATCGTGTGCGTCGATCGCGAGCGCCGGAATCGGGATCGATCGTTCGGCTCTCACCGCGGTCTCGGGGCGGAAACACATCCTCGCGGGTGAAAAACATGGCGCGAAGACGTGAGAGCAACAACGCCGCGGGCATGGTTAGGACCGCGGCGCTGGTGATCGCGCTCGTCGCCGGAGCCCGAGGCGCGGTCGCCGATGCGACGCTCGCAGCGTCCGTGGCGAGGCCTCTCTCGACCGCGGGTTCGGGCATCGTCAACTCGGCCAAGGTCGGATCCGCGGGCGTCGTCACCGATGCTGCACTACCCACCGTTGGCGATCTGGCTGGCGCCGCGGGCTCGCACTCGCCCGCCTTCGAGGACTTCATGCGAAAATTCGAGAAGGCGGAGACGTACTGTCCGGGATCCATGCCCCCGTGCGACGAGTCCCTGAGGCGCGAGAAGGTCTTTCACGCCAACGTCGCCGCCATCGAGGCGCACAACGCCGCGCGCGGGGGCGAAGGGTCCGAGGAAAAGGGAGGGATGAAGATGGGCGTGACGCGGTTTGCGGACCTCACCGAGGATGAGTTCTCGAAGCACCACGGCAAGGGATTCAACGCCATGGACAAGGAGGAGGAGAAGGGCGCCGGTGACGAGGGTGTTTCGGCATCACGCGCCGAGGGAGAGAAGGAGGCGAAGCCTAAGCGCTCCGCCACCCCGCTGGGCGAAGTCAAGCAGACGCGCGCAAAGCTCGGGGCTGGCGGCGGCCTCAAGGTCCCGAAGCATCACAACTGGCCCCTGCACGACCTCGGTGACGATATCGACGATCGTAGCGCGGAGGAGATCGCCGCCGATGAGAGTATTCCCGTGGCCATCGTCGAGCTCGCGCGCAAGCGACTCAAGGATGGCAGGAAGCACTGCAGACGCTTCATGAAATTTGTGCACCAGTACGGAAAGCAAAAGCAGTACTGCGGCGACATGGATGCGTTCCCGTGCGAGGAGTCCCACAGGCGTGAGATCATCCTGCTGCGCAACATTGAGCAGATTGAGGCGCACAACGCGAAGCGCAAGAAGGGTGGGATGAGGAAGATTGTCACGAGGTTTGCGGATCTTCTCCCCGAGGAGTTTGCGTCGGCGCACGCCACGTACGCAGCGGGGAACACGCTCAAGGACCACCTGGCCAAGACCAAAGATGCGAAGAAATCGGTCAAGGACAAGACGGGAAGGAAGACTCTGGAGAGGCAGGGTGATAAGGTGAAGGCTTTGCACGAGGAGAAGGCTGTGCACGAGGTGAAGGCTTTGCACGAGGAGAAGGCTGTGCACGAGGAGCGGACAAAATCTTTGAGCGCGAAGGTGGGCAAGCACACCGACCATCACGCGAAGGAGGCGGCGCTCGGCGCAGCCGAGCCCACTGAACTCAGAGATATGCTTCGTGCCGCCCGGCAGGCTGATGCGGAGGCGAAGTCTTACGGCGTGAAGATGCAAATCAACGACGCCGACATCGACGAGGATCTCCTGGCGGCCATCAGCTCCGACCTGGAGTTGCAGTCGACCGCGGTGGCCGTGTCCAAACCCCGCTCCGCTTCCCGGCTGGGAGCCATGAAGAAGGCGCTTCCCAAGGATATCGATCTTCCCAAGACCCTGGACTGGAGGCAGAAGATGGACATCGGCCCGCTGTACTCGCAGGGTGCATGCTCCGGGTGCTGGGCGTACAGCACGGTCCAGGTGATTGCGGACAGCAAGCTCATTGGCACCGGCCACCGCCCGAGCCCGAGCCCGTATTACCTGCTTTCGTGCGACGAGCTCGACAGCGGGTGCAACACCGGGAACATGGCCACGGCGTACGCGTGGATTCAGGTGCAACAGCACGGTATCCTGAGCGTGGAGGACTTCCCAACAGCGAGTGACAGGTGCATGGAGGCGGAATCTAACGATAAGGCCAAGGGCGTCACCATCGACGGTTTCTGCGAGATTCCTCCTCTGCGGGGTGCGGAGACTGTCTACGCGTTGCTCCGCGCGCTTTACCAGCAGCCCGTCGCGATCGGCATGAACGTCAAGCCCCTGCAGCTGTACGGAGGCGGACTGGTCACCATGGAGGACTGCCCGCCGGCTTCTAGCGATCAGATCAACGCCATCAACCACGCCGCCGTCGTCGTCGGCTGGGGTGAGGACGAGGAGAGCGGTAAGCCTTACTTCCTCGTTAAGAATTCTTACGGTCAGGACTGGGGTGAGAATGGGTACGCGCGGCTTGAGATGGCGTACGACGGCGATTCCATGTACGGGGCGTGCGGGATGTTTGCGGAGCAGAACTATCCGCTCACGGATGGTCGCGACTGCACCGAGGGATCGGAGAAGAAATGGAGCGAGCTTCGGGGAGACGACGTCTACCTGATGCCCGACAACGTGGTGATCCTGCCCGACGGTGGTGGCATCCTCACCCCGGCGCGCATCAAGGTGTTTGGCTACGATCTCACCGCGATCCTCAAGACGGCGTCCTTCGTGTGCTTCGCGCTGTGCGTATTCTTCCTCGGTATCGAGATTTATTACTGCTTCGTGCCTGAACAGGACGGAGACAGCCCTCGGACGCCGGCACCGGGTCACCCGCAGTACGGAGCCGCCGGCAAGTAAGGGGAGCTCATAGGAAATCTAATTACTACAAACGGATTGATTGAACACTGCTAAAACTTTTATTTTGGCTTTGACATGTAGACGACGTAATTCACCGCCAGGTCGTCCCCAGACAAGGACCATCTCCCCGCGACCGCGCCGTTCCTCCCAGGCGCAGGCAGCGGGGGCGTGTACACCATCCCCGCCGCCTCCCTAACCTCCAGACCCGCCCTGTGCGCCACAGCCGCGAGCTCCTCCGGCGTTATGAACTTCTCAAACTCGTGCGTGCCGGGCGGAACCCAACCCAGCACCCTCTCCGCGGCCAGGATCGCCAGAGCGTAGGACCGCGCAGTGCGGTTCAGCGTGCTGATGAACACAGCTCCCCCCGGGTCGGTCAGCGCCTCCAGCTGCCGCACGAAACCCTCCGGGTCGTTGACGTGCTCCACAACCTCTAGGCTGACCACCGCATCAAACTTGGCGCCAGCCGCCGCAACCTCCTCGGCGGTGGTGGCGTGGTAGGTGACGCGCCGCGACATGCCGGGGTCCTTCGCCGCGTGAGCCGTCGCGATATCGATGTTTCCCTTCGCCGCGTCGATCCCGGTGACGTCGGCGCCGAGCCTGGCGAGGGACTCGCACAGGATCCCGCCGCCGCACCCGACGTCCAGGATGCGCAGACCCGCGAGGGGCTGCGCGGGTCCAAGGTCGCCGGCGGGTCCAAGGTGGCCGACACCGCCGTCGTAGTTGACCCCCGAGGTCGTAGTTGACTCGTCCGCGATGTCCCTCACTCCAGTCCCGGGTTCGATCCCCGTGTCGAAGTGTCGAGCGAGAGCCTCGCGGATGAACCCAACGCGCGTCGGGTTCATGGCGTGGAGGGGAGCGAACGGACCTCGCTCCTCGTCCCACCACAGAGCCGCATCCGCCTCGAACTTGGCCGTTTCCCGCGGATCGACGGTGAATACTTTGACACCGCCTGCTTCGACGCCAGATGAGGACGCCCCCGCCGCTCCCCGCCGCCCCCCGATGGCCAGCGCGTCCTCCAAACTAGCCACCCGATTCTGTCCCACGGACAGCGCCCCGATATCGGTGACGGGCGAGCGCCGAGCGAGCGAGCGCACCGCGCCGAGCGCCACACGACGGAAGGACATCTGACTATCCCGAAGCGACGTCCAATCGCGAGTTTTCAACCCCGAACCCGGTGCGACGAGCAGTGAAGGCGTTGCCCTGGTTTTGCAGATTTATGTCATTTACAGATGATGATGCAGACAGTCGGCGGACTTGCCACTCGCCCACAACACGCGTGTATCGACCGAAATCTACGGCGATGGCATGGGGTAAAACCGTCGGGGTCGCCTCCTGGGTAGATAGGCTCAAGGCGGACGATCAGACGCTGACATCCGTCACCGTCTTTCGCGGCCGCCTGTTCGGCCCATCGGAGGCGGCGGAGGTGTGCGACGCCCTGCGTTCCAACACCGCGCTGCGGGAGTTCTACGCGTCGGGCCACGCCGTGGACGTCGAGACCGCCGGTAAGTTCGCTGACATGCTCACGGTGAATAAGACGATCCAATATCTATGCATTGGCGACGCATCCTTCGGCGATGAGGGCGTCGCGGCGCTTGCGAGGGGCATCGCGAGTAGCGCATCCCTGCGGGCGGTGGACCTCGAGAACAAGGGTATGGGAGACGAGGGTGCGAGGGCTCTCGGAGCGGCGCTCGGGGAATCGAAGGTGACTGAGTTGAATATCTCGCACAACGACGCGCTCACGGATGCGGGTCTCGCCGCGGTGTGCCTCGGGGCGGCCGCGGGACGGACCGTGACCAGCCTCCGCGTCGCCGGCTTGTCGGTAGGGCCCGAGTCGTGCGCGGCGGTGTCGAAGTTGTTGGCGTCGTCCGGGGGAGCGTTGAGACGCCTGGACGCGACGGATGCCAAGATGGACCCGGGGGGAATCATGGCGCTCGGGGTGGCACTGCGCGACGACGGCGGGGAGAGATCGGGCAGCCTCGACGAGCTGGTGTTGGACGGCACTCGGCTCGGAGACGACGGCGCCGCGGCGCTGGCGGGTGCGAGGGGACGCGGAGGGGGCGAAGGGGACGCCCGGGGTGGTATGGGGGTTCTCTCATTGTCCATACAAGGGTGTGAGATTGGCGAGGCTGGCGTCTCGGCCATCGCATCGACCCCCCGGGCCCCCAATGGGGTCCTCCTCGAGACTTTGAACCTCCGGGGAAATAAAGCCGGTGACGCAGGCGCCGCTGCGATTGCTGCTGCGATCGCCGGGGAGGGTCCCACTGGCGGCGAATCTGCGTTCAGTGCCCTTAAGACGATCGACGTGGGTGCTAATGGACTGGGAGCCGCGGGAGCCGTCGAGCTCATCCGTCACTCCGGTCCTGTTGAGAACATGTCACTGTTTGGAAATGAGGCGGTGGGCGACGACGGAGCGGTGGCGATGGTCGGCGCGGTCCAAACGGGAGCGGGGGGGCGAGGGCTGCGCATCCTTGACATCGGGGGATGCGGTATCGGCAAAGTCGGCATGCTGGCACTTTGCGACGGCCTTATTGACCACCCCACCGACGTATTCCCCGCGCTCGAGACGCTGGTGGTCGGGGGCAACCCGGGCGCGGTTGGGGATGCCTGGGAGGCGGCTCTGGACAGGTTGAGGCAGGCGCGTTCGACGTTGGACGTGGCATGGCGCGCAGCGGACGCGGGCGACAGCCAGGATCAGGATCAACAAAAGAACGAACTGTTGGATCAGTATAAACAACAGCAGCAGGAGCTTCCACCCCCGAGTACTCCGTAGTGATGAAATGCAAGAATACCTCAGAGAGCCGAGGTTCCACAGTCTGCTTCAATCACGAGACTTGACTCCCGCGCGAAGAAGAGCGCGACGAGCCCGGGTGCTTGCGACAGCAGCGCAAATATGATGAGTCCATACCCCCCCAGCTCGTGTCGCGCAGCTACGTTTCTGAGCTTTGCCCGCGCAACCTGTCGCACTGATCTTCCAGACGTCTCCGGCTTCAACGTGGTGCCGTCTTCCCTCAGGCTTCCCTGGAAACGAAAGCCCGAATCACCGCTCAACTTTCTCCAGGACACCGCAGTTACCCCTCTCACCGCTATGTCCCTCGCCGCGTTTGCCGAAAAGAAAACGAGTGCGACGATGACCGTTCTCAACCCAGCCGAGTGGAGGGCCCCTTCCGCGGCACAACCTGTCACGTGCGCTAGCGGTGAGAGGATTCTCCGTACCGGTCCGACGCAGGTAGCCGCACACTTGGGCAACTTGTCGCAGTCAAATACCGCAAAGGGATCAATCGACGCGACATTTGTCAGCCCCTCACCGTCTCTGCATTCCGTTTGGAACGATTCAGCGTCGAATGTGAAATCCTTCAGGTCGACACATTTAAGAAGCAGTTCCGCTGAATGGGTCACCATTGCGCGTGTTGTGTTGGCATCTTCGATGGCCAACCTCGCCGCTTCATAATGAGCGGCCGCGATAGGTGCATGACGCGCACATATATCCCGCCGTTCAGTCGAGGCCGCCGCCAATCCTTTGGATAGTTCCCGGCTTCCGCCAGCAGCGGCGTAGTTGTGCGCGAGCGAGTGGAGGTTATTTGTCACGAAGGTACCGCTGCAGCCATTCACACACCCTGTCGAGAAAGCCGAGTGAAACGGCATGTACGCCACCGCGATCAGAGCGACGGCGAGGGAGGCCGCGACTGCTCTTACTGCTGCCAAACACGCAGGATGTCCCAGTGCTCCAGCGATCTTGACGAGGATCGATGTTTCCTCTCGCCTTGTGGCGCGGGTGAGATCCACCGGGGGCAGCACAGAGCCAGCCGGAGAGAGGTGTCTTGCGATGTGTTGAAAACTCCTGGCGAATCTGTATGCCATGTCCGCCGCTACTAGACCGTCGACGACCGCGTTCAAGGCATCCGTCGCGGTTGAGAAAGCGGCAATGTCCGGAGGAGATACGCCGAGCCAGTCTACCTCAGCGGCATTGTCCGCCGCAGCACCAAGTTTAGCTCTGATGTCCGCTGCACCAGCGGCGGCAGCGGCGACTGGGTCTGAAGCATTGGCCCGGCTCAACGCCTCGGCTCCCTTTTCCTCGACGGCCCTTATCCTCTCGTTCTCAAAGGACGCAACGAGCTCAGCCGTCTTGTTCTCAAACGCGTCACCGTCAGTCTTGGCGTCATCTCTGATCACCGCCGAAAAATTTGCAGCGTCACCCCGCGGAGGGGGATCATAATCGTCAAACATGTTCGGCACCCCATTCATGTTCGCAGACACTGCGCGCGGTATGGCCGACGCGTCCGCAGCGAGGTCTATTCGCACATCGTCCGCAATTCTCGAAATCTCCGCCGACATCGCTGAGGCGCTTTCAGTGAGTTCCTGGACCATGCCGCTAACGTCGGGTGGCATATTTGGAATTGCACCAATCTGCAGCGCCGGCGGCAAAGGGACGGTGGCGCTCGGGGTCACGCCAATGTTGATCGTATCCAGCACAGCGCCCAGTCCGTTGAATACCTCGAACCAAGCACCGATCTTGGCCATCGTGTCGGTGACCTCCCCGACGTAATCAACCACCGTTCCGACGTAACGATTAACCGCGTCAGCCGTGATGTCTCGAGTCTCAGCGAGCCTGTTCGCCGCTCCCACGGCCATCGCCACGATATTAGCGCCCGCTGCGACGTCCATCGAGCCCACATTCTCGCTCACCTGCTGAGCCATCGCGGCGAGGCTCTCTGTCACGTTCATATTGACGTCCACCGTGACATCACCGAGGAATGCAGTCTTGTTTTGAGCGTACTCGGCGTCGTACGTGGTCCTCTGCGAGAGGAGGCCCAGTGTCCTGTTGAGCCTCGACTCACTGTTCCACCTGTATGCCTCGGAAACGGGCGTGAGCGCATCCTCCGGTAGGCGAATTCGCGCGTGAACCTCAGCCCTGACTTCATCCGAACACGATCCTCTCCATGATATCTCCTTGCTTCTGAGCGTTGTGACGATGCTGCGCTCGAGAGATGCGCATCGACTTGCGGTCGTTTTAGCTCGTGCGACCGTGTCGTTGTTCCTCGATTCTTCGGATGAAGCGCGCGCGAGCTCCACTATTCTTCCCTCCTGAAGACGTCGCATGCATGCATCAGCCTGGCGAGTCGCGCATGCCGCGTACTCCTCCTCCGTCCGCCTGGTTGCATGGTGGAGTGTGGCGTTGAGCATTTGGCCCACATTTTCCAATGAGAACGCACCAGGGAGGACCAGGTCTACCAGAGCGCCACAGGAAGAAAGCGAGCTGCACCACAGGAGGGCGACACTGAACAAGGCGATACTTCCGCGCGCATGTACCCCACGCCTGAAATCGCTCCTCGCCTCATTCCTTTGGTTCGCGTCCTCGCCTCCCTTGTGAAGACGAAGCGTCGCCATGCGCTCCTGCATCTGATGCTGCCAAGAAAAAATCGGGCCCGAGACGATATAACGCTACTATTCATAGTCTGCCCCCCACACTGAGCACCTGGACGATGACCGCGACCGGGCCGACATCCACGTCGGCGCCGGTTACGGAGAACGTGACAGATGCCCAAACGCCTTCCCTGAGAAGTTCCCTGCGAAGGAACAGCAGCGGGGCCTCGTCGCTTTCGCTCAAGTCGAATGGGGCCCTCACGGGTTGGGATTTGCTTCGCGCGTCGCTCTCTTCGAAGAGCAGTAGAAGCCTAGGAGGCGGGTTGACGCGCAAACATCAAAGCAGTAAACGACTCCGGGAGTCCTCGACGAGAGCGGTGAAAGACGCGCGTGGAGGTGCTGCCGTTAGGAGCCGCTCGAACCTTGGATTTAGTGCGAGCGCAATTTACTTCCTCGTGTTGGAGAGAACATGGTGGTTCTGCGCGCTTGTAATCGCGGGCGTGTTCGTCCTGTCCTTGGGGATTTGTGCACTGTTTTGTATGGCGGTCGGTGGCTATGATGACCCCTTGGATTCATCGACCGCACCGCTCCGATACGCGGCCAGCCACGTGTTGACCATGTCATTCGGGACGGTCACTCCGGTCACGGACGGGAGCTATGCTCTGGCGGTGGCCCAGTGCTTCCTCGGCGTCCTCCTGAACGTGTTCATGTTCACCTTCGTGATCACCAAATTTCAACGCCCCTTGGCTCACATGCTCCTTGCGGACTCTGCTTGCCTGTGCACCCGAGCGGGCGAGCCGTTCATACTGGTGCGCATCGGCAACCTGAGATGCAACACGCTGCATCGCGCGGAGGTGACGCTCACTCTTCTTCGAAGGAAGAAGACGCCCGAAGGTGAGACATTCGTGTCGCGAACAGCCCTGACGCTGCAAGAACCACCACGGACGCTCACAGCGGTGGCCACGGTGGCCCATAAAATTAGCTCCCAAGGGCCGGAAGGGGTATTTATGGAACTTGCAACGGGGCGAAAGTCACCAGAGGAGCTCAAGGATCTTTTGCTGCAGTGTATTGTCACCGCCTACGACCCAATCTACGACGCAGAAGTCTGTGCAGTGAAGGTGTACGGTGCTCAGGACTTTGCAAAAGGTTGTGTGTATGCCGATGTGATGAGCGTCGACGAGAAAGGCGAAGCGGTTGTTGACTTTGAGCGTATACACGATGTCATCCGCCAAAAGGTAAAAATATTCCCTCCGATGAAAGACAGTTGGGAAAGTCCGGACATGAACAGGCCGGCGAGGATGCTCGAAGTTGTCTTTGGCGGCGGTCGTGCGAGTTACGGTGATAAAGATGAGGTGTTCCCGACCTTGGGTCCGGTGTCTGCAATGGAGCAAACGTGCAGTTATTGCTACAAGCTCGCGCTGGTTCTCAACGAGGCAGGAATTGACTACATTCCTTACATTGCCAATATCTCCCTTGGAGATCCGAAGCCCGACTGGCTGGAGGCTTGCAATCCGAAGAAGGAGACACCTGTCGCGCGTCTGCAAGGCAAGACGGAATGGATCGCAGGTACTGATATGATCATGTCAGCACTGGCAGAGACTGACGAGAGGTTCGGGGAGGTTGTCGCGAGAAGAAGGGAGGATGTCAATGAGGGGCACGAGAAGGTCATTAAAAAGGCTTTCATGGCTACTCTCGCAGGTGTCATGTTTGGTCCCACTGTGGGTCTCAAGAGGGCAGTTAAAATTGGGGGCATCGGGGTAATGCTGCTTAAGATGGTGGGGCTGGTCACCCCCGACGTCGAGAAGGAAGCTGAGGAGGAGATGAAGAAGGAGAAAGAGCGGAAGGAGGCAGAAATCGAGACACCGAGCGATGATGCCAAAGCGGAGAGTGCTGACATTATCTTGCATGTTGACGACGTTGACGAGGGACCGACTGTCAGATTTATCGTGCAAAAGTGCGTGGCGGAAGCATTTGACACGATCGAACGTTCCATAGCGCCGAATCACGGCGACGAAGGAAGGAAGTTTCTCTGTGGGAAAGCACCAGGAGTCATGGACTTCACTGCAGCAGTCGATCTCTCCTTCTTCTTCCAACCTGCATTTGTGGTGTTCCTCGCTTCGCACGACATTCGATTCAAGGTGGGTCCCAACTGTCGAGGTTGGTACACACGCATGACATCATTGACTCACTGGCGATCGGGTATGGGCGCTGGTCACAGCAACGGAAACGCGGCAAGCATGAAGACAATTGCCACGAAGTTGGTGTTGTGGTCGAAGGATCCAGGTTGGCCGAACAAAAGTGCCGCGGAGGAGTTGATGAAATCCACCATGCGAGATCACCCCCCGGCGTACCTCGAAAATACCGGTAAGGAAGAGTCGCACACCGATGACATGGTCGATGTCAACGGCGAGACGGGCGTGGACTCTGCCACTGCGAAGCTGTGCGTGTAATAGTGCTACGAGTACAGACCGAAATAACATTTTCGCCAAAAAAATGCTCCAACCCAAGGCCAACTGTATTTTGAACCAGCTTTCTCCGACCGCCGTCTCGGACCTTACGACCATAACCTTCTGCGTACCCGCGTGGTGAAGCTGATATCCGGACTGCCATAGGCGGGCAGCACGACACTGTCCCCGCCTCGATCCGTTTAATACCCCTCAATACCCTGAGGCTGCGCTGAGCCGCACGACCCGATCTGCCGATCCGCGTCGGCGCCCGATCAAATCCCTAACCGCCGCGATGCCCCCCAAGCTTTCGCTCACGGATCAAAAGAAGAAGCTCAAGGAGAAGGCGCAGCGTGCCAAGGATCAAGAGAAGAGGGAGAAAGACAAGGAGCGCGGCGAGCGTAAGAACCAGGAGCAGAAGGACAGGATCTTCGGCCTCAAGAACAAGCATACCTCGAAGCACGCCCAGGAGTTCGTGCGCGATGTGGAGCGAAACATCAAGCAACTGCCCGGGGAGCAGCAGAAGGCGGAGGCAAAGAAGCGCGAGAACGACAAGCGCAAGGCCGCAGAGGAACAGGCTCAACGCGAGCTCGACGAGATGATGGGCATCGCCATCAAGCAGCCCAAGGTTCCCGAGGGGGTCGACCCCAAGACCATAATGTGCGAGTTCTTCAAAAAAGGACGTTGCGCCAAGGGGTGGAAGTGCAAGTTCTCCCACGAGAAGAACCCGCGCAAGGGAACTGAGAAGGTCGACCTCTTCGTGGACCACAGGGATGACGCGGAGAAGGAGAAGGACGCGGACAGGATGGACGACTGGGACCAGGAGAAGTTGGAGAGCGTGGTGAAGGAGAAGCACTCGGGGGAGAATCAAAACAACAAGACGGATATCGTGTGCAAGCACTTCCTTGAGGCCGTTGAAAAACGCCTGTACGGATGGTTCTGGGTGTGCCCGAGCGGCGGAAACGAGTGCAAGTATCGCCACGCCCTGCCCCCGGGATATGTCCTCAAATCCCAGCTCAAGGCGATGATGGAGGAGGAGAAGGCGAGCCGAAGGACGGACGAGGAAATTCTGGAGGAGGAGCGCGCCAAGATCGGGGAGGGCGTTCCCGTCACGCAGGGGACGTTCGCGGAGTGGAAGCGCGCTCGGGACGCGAGGGTGGCCCAGTCCAAGGAGGACGTCAAGCAGCGCCGCATCGATGAGGGTCGCCTATCCGGCCGCGAGCTCTGCGAGGGTGGCTTGGTGGAAACTGGCGGCAAGGAGGATGCCGGCGCGATGGAATACATCAAGCGGGATACGTCGGCAGACGATGCCGCGGAGGCGAGGGCGAAAGAGGAGGCCGAGCGGAACCTCGCGCGCATGCGTGCGATGTTTTCGGCGGCCGGAGGCGTGGAAGGGAGCGACAGGTCCGATTGGTTCGCGAAGGGTGGACAGGACGACGAGGATGATGATTTCTTTGTCGACGACGATGACCTAGACGCGGACGAGCTCGCGGCCATGCTGGGGCACGCCACCGTGGGAGGCGACGGACAGGCTCCGACGACCGGGGCGGGTGATGGACCGGCGATCATCAGTGCCAGTAACAGGGCACGGGCCGCTGCGGCGGCGGCGGCTCGACGTCGTCAGGCTGCGGGTGGCGACGAGGCGACGGATCAGGCGCTCTCTGGATTTTTGTCCCACCTCGACGGTGAGGACGGCGCGCACGGCGGAAGCGGCGCGCGCATCATCGGCACCATCAAGCACAGGGAAAAGCCGAAAGTGGCAAAGCCCAAAAAGAGCAGCGGCAGGAAGGATGATAGTGATGACGAGCCCGAAGAGGAGCTCGATCCCGAGCTCGCCGCGCTGCTCGCAAGGAAGACTGACGCGGCTGCTCAGTTGAAAGAAGTCAACATCCACACGGGGCTTGTTACCAAATCTGGGGCCAAATCCAAGGCGGTGCTTGAAAGAGAAGCACGCGAGGCTGCAAAGCAAGCGAAAGCGGCGAAAACTGACGACCCTTTTGCCGTGTCTGACGACGACATTGACATCGGCGAGCTCACAGCGGCGGTGAGCAAAGCCCCGCCGAAAAAAGAAGAGCCGGACGACGATCCCTTCGCGGTGGACGACGACGACTTGGACCTCGACGAGCTCGTGGCTGCGGTCAAACGCTGAAGGAAAACAAATGAAATCACAGCAACTAATTACGTCTCGTAATCCTCTTTCGCTCTCTACCTCCTGACCCTGTCACCACTCGCCAGAACGTGGGCTGCTGTTGTGCAACCTTTTATTTACCACGTGTCAATCAAGAGTCTTCGTTTGCGACTAATCTCGCGGGGGGATAACGAGATCTGTTCCCGAGGCACCGGCACTGGCGAGGACGTCGCTGCAAGCGCATCGGAGAGCGGGACCACCTGGGAGAAGGTGCAGGGTGTCAGGCCGATGTCTCGCAGCGCCCACAGGCTGTCGGAGCGACGCGGTCACCCCGTGAGTAGCGCGTCGCTGGAGATCCCGTCGTCCAAAACTTGGTCCGGGTCTTCTTCCCCCGCAGGTTTCGACGGCGGGCTGACCTCGCCCACATCGCGGAATATCTCGCCTTCCGGGTCGCGTTTGTCGCCGTCGCACTACAGCGGGGCTAAGCATGCCGGGGTCAAGCCGCGCGATCGCTCGCCTCGCTCTCCCAGCGGTAAAACGGGCGGCCTGCTGCCCAGGCGGGGGAGGAAGAAGCGTTGGCGACGCCGCGTGAGATCCATCTCGCTCGTCGTCATGGTTCTGCTCTTCGTGTACTTCTTCGGGCGGACCACGTACCAGCTCTCCTTCTTCATCAAGGCGGCGCAGCAGAGGTACTGGTACCACCCGCTGGAGGTTCACCGACCGATCCCGTGCGGGACGGACACGCCCCCCCTGGATACCATGCTGGCGGCCCTCTCACCGCCGAAAACCAAGGATGGCTTTGTGGACGCCGAAGAGTACCAGACGAGCGGAGCGAGGAAAGTGCCCAGGGTGGTCCCGGGCACCTCCGACGGGGTCGTAGTCGAGGTCTTGCCGGACACCAAGGCTCTAAAGGGTGTCGCCGGGGGAGCCGGGGTGAGGCAGAAGAGGCGGCTGCTGGGAAACGGCGGCGAGGGGAAGGAAGGGTCTTCGGCTCTCGGTCGGAAAAGGGGTGCGGGGAGTTCGCGGGTCTCGGGCGGTGACCCGATGATCGACGGGGGTAGTGCGAGTGCGCTGAGCGGAGGCGATGGCGGTGCTGATCCCGCGGTCAACTCGAAGCCGAGGTTCGCCATCCTGACCCTCTGCGACGCTAAAACTGGTTATATTTGCACGGCGAGCGCGGCGAACAAGCGGCGGTACGCGGAGCTGCACGGGTACGACCTGATCGTCGCGACCGAGGTTGCGGACCGTACCCGTCCGGCTGCGTGGTCCAAGATTCTGGAGGTGCGCAAGTACCTCCCGGCGTACGACTGGCTGATGTTCATCGACGTCGACACGCTCATCATGAACCCCAACGTTCGACTTGAAGACATTGCAGACGACTCGGCGGATCAGATAATCGGCGCTGATCACAACGGGGTGAACAGCGGGGTGTGGATGGTAAAGAATACACCGTGGATGATGTGGTTCCTGGACGAGCTGTGGGCGCAGGAACACCTGGTCAGGGGCAACTATCTGTTCCACTACGAGCAGAGGGCGTTTCACCACCTGTTCCAAACAGTCCCGTGGTCCAAGCAGAAGTCAGTCAAGGGACAGAAACCCTACCCCGGGGCGGCCACGGTGAGGGCGCACTCGAAGATTGTTAACCAGTGCGTCTTCAACTCGCTGCTGCCGTGGTACGTCTCGGGTGACTTTGTGTTGCACTTTGCTGGGCTAAAGGGGGTGTGGGAGTGCGTCATCTTCTGGCACTACTTTGACCTCAGCCAGGAGCAACCAGGCATGCGGGTGACCGAAGAGCAGTGGTTGGCGGAGACGGGAAGCGTCAAACAAGGGAAAGCGTCGACACTGTGGAAATGCATGAAGTTCAAGACGCTCTTCTAAGCGTGTTTGTGTTGTGTGTACTAATAGCGGATGGGATGTTGTGACAATAATTTTATTACGAAGGACCAAACTTTTTTCCTGACCAGCGTTCGCCGATTCGCCGAATGGCCGGAGCAAGACTCAAATCAGCATTACAACATCGCGGCCAGCCTTGGGTCCGCCCTGAGCTTCGCATCCAACTCTAGGAATCGTCGCTTTGATATCTCCTCGTGACGCTCAAGACGCTGGTTGAGGATGTTAATCTTGAACGTGCTCTCCTCGCATGCGCGGTTGAATTCCTCCTCCTCGGCGGGGGTCATCACGTCGCGGTCGCGTTCAAACGCGTTACGGCGCTTCATCAGGGCAGCATCCTCCCGGTCTAAACGACCCTTGATGATGTTCGCGCGATCGATGAGGCGCTCCTTGAGTGCGGTGAGGCAACCCTCCTTGGCCTCCACCGCCTCCGACGCCGTCAGGTCATGGCCCGGGATGACAGGGGGCATGTAGGGCTCCAAGTAGTCGAAACCCACCTCAGTGACTACCTCCTCCTCGTCGTCACTCTCCTCGGCGGTTTTGATCCTCACAATGTCGAAGTACGGGTTGAGAAGGTCGATGCCCATCTCCTCCTTGGCGCGGTTCAGGACAATATCCTTGATCTCCCTCTCCACGTCCCGAATTTCCGACGAGATTGACTTCTCTGTGACACAAAGCGCGTGAAACTCCTCCTGGATCTCAATCTCGTTAGGTTTGGGGTCCTTGGGATCCACCAGGGTGATACTGGACGTGCCATCTTTGTAGAACCATTTCTGGGTCGTCGTGATGAAGCCCGGGCCATAGTGATAGTCCACACGAATGGACTCATTGGCGATATCAAATACTCGCTTGCTTACGCACTTGTGCGTAGGCACCGCTGAATCAACAGGAAGCTCAAACTTCTGGGTCATCTTTGTGATCACAGGCGGAGGCTCTTCGAATTTTACCTTCTTTGGACGCCGCCTAGTAGGGCCGGAGGCTGCCGCTGCAGCAGCATCAGCCTCAGCTTTCGCTCGCGCTTCTTCGATTGCCCGCGCAGTTCCCTCCGGGTCGTACACAATGCTGCGGTAAACCATGTGGTCGTCCCGGCCGCTGAACGTCTCAGTCAGCCTCTTGCCAAACACCTCATATCTGGTTTCGAGCTGGTCCGCAGAGCGCGCTGAGATGTAAAAATGCGTCTCGCGCTCCACATCAGGAATTTCACGAATTTCCTTGATCCCGAATGCACTACCATGCTCGAAACGCTCAATCTTGGTGTCATCGGAGTGTTTGACGATGCGCTCGCAGAGCTTGTCTTTTCGGCGCCTGAACGTCTCCCGCTCCTCATACTTATTCTTGCATGCGTCATCCGAGAACGTGCACAACTTCTCGACGAGACCATCCCACCGACTGCACACCCCGAACACAGCAAACAGCTCGTGAATGCACCTGTGATACCTCGTCGTCTTGTGACCCCTTGGGCAGGTTGTGTCAAAGTCCTCCTGGGCAATTGCCATCTTCGGGACCCAAGATCTGGGCATTTCAAGTGTTGGTTCCCCATCCATCTCGGACGATTCGTCGACGTCCCCTTCTTCGTCCACATTAACCTCAGACTTCTCAGCCTTCGCTGTGTCGTCCACGGTTGCGTCTTGACCCGGGTCGGTCGGAGCCTCAACCTCCGCGGTGCCTGCATCCTCCGCCGTGGCCTCACCGGTAGCTGCCTCACCTTCTGCGTCCTCCTCCACGATAGGTATCTCTATCTCCTCGACACCAGTGCGCACAGGCTCCCACTTGGTCGTGTCCTTGAGGTTAGTGTCCAGGTTCCGGAGAGCTGGCACCTGCCGAATGGTCCCTGGCTGTATGTTCACCCAGAAGTTCCTGTGATTCCACAGATACTCCAGACCGAAGTACGGTGATGCATCGACTGGGTACTTCCTCGCGGTGGTGGGCTCGATGAACACGGTCTCCGTCATACCGCGACTACCCGCGCGCACCAGCACCCACGCGTGCACCCTCTTACCGTAGTACTTGTCATCGTTTGACGCCAAATTAGGACGCTCTGGCGAAGCACTCTCCGGGGCCTCGGACTCATCAGGCTCTGGCGGCGCCATCTTTCCAGCTCCCTCATCCAAGAGCATTCCATCGAGCTTACATGTCAAGTCTACCGGTTCCTTGATCTTGTATTTGCTCGCAGCTGCCTTTTTCTTTGGTGGAGCCTTCGACGTGTCCTCTGCGGCGGCGGCGGCAGCCTCGCGCTCGAGCACCGGGCACGTATCCCGCGTCTGATCGTTCTCCGTGATCTCCTTCGGTGCGTAGCCCATGCAGACATACGCGTCATATCCGACACCGATGAGCAGAGAACATAAAGCCATGGAGAGATCGAAGCTGTCGCCGGCCTTCCAGGTTCCAAGGACGGTGTAGGGGCTCGGGATGGACTCTGGCGGCATGATGGGGTTCTCCAGCGGTTCGTACTCGAGGTAGTCCGCGATGAATCTCGCGCACGGTTCGAGGTCGTACAGCTCCGCGTAGAACAGCTTGCTCGGACGTACCGTGGTGCACACAAACTTGCGCACTCCACACTCGTTTGGGGGGTCCAGCAGCAGGTGGAACCTGTCCGGGTAGTACTCGACGTACTGCGCATGAAAATCCCTGACGTGCTCCAACATCCCGGCCTCGGCACCAGAAACGCTGACAAACCCCTTACGGACGGCGGAAGGGAGATCTTTGCCGGCGGAGACTGTGGTGTGCTCCACCCTCATCTTTTTCTGGTTCACCGGCCTGTCATCTTCGGAGTCAACCTCCAACTCTTGGAGATCCAGCACGTTCGCCAGCTTGAGCACATCCCAAAACGCGTGCTCCGGCAACGCGCTCGCCTCGATGCCCATGGCCTTGGAACCCACCTGCAACATGACTATCTGGTCGTCCGTGGAGAATCCCACCGATCGGTTCTGGTTGAATTCAATCTCCGAATCCAGTTCGCCCCACTTTGGCTTGACCTCAACTGGCTCGTCGTCGGCGGTGGGTTCTGGCGCCGCCGCCGCTGGCTCCTCCTCCTCCGCCTCCGCTTCGCCCTCACTGCCCTCGTCCTCCTCTTCCTCTGCAGGCTTCGCGCTCGGATCCAAATCCAGGGAGTAAAACTTTATGATCTGCCCTCCGAGTTCGTCAAATCCACCCGCGACGTACAGCTTCCCGTCGATGGAGTGCAGCAGGTGGCTGTGGCACGGGGGAGGTGGCCTCCCGACAGAGTTCACCAGGGTCCAGTGCATCTCCTCCCTGTTGCTGACGTCGAGCTCGTACAGATCGTTTCTCACGAAGTTATCCTGTCCTGCGTGAAGATATATCTTGCCGTCGCACGCGCAAATCGCCGCGTCCTGCCGCGGAGACGGAGCATCACCCTTGGTCGCCGCCTGCGTCCACTCCATCCTTTTGAGGTCGAGGAACCACAAATCGTTGAAGCGCGCTCCGGCACCTTTGCCGCCGAAGAGAACCAAGGTGTCCTCATCGAGCTGGACCATCGACGCGCTCTCCCTAGGCGCGGGTTGTTCACCATCCGGAGACAGCCGGGTCCACCTGTCCTTCTCCGGGTCGTACTGGAAGAGGTCGTTGAGCCTCTTCTTATCCGCGTCCCGGCCTCCGAAGACCAAGAGCTTCTTGCGGTTTGAGTCAAACACGGCGCAATGTCCGTCCCTCTCCACCGGTCGCTCCCCTCCCGGGCTTTTCTTCATCCACACCATACGATCGAGGTTGGTGACGTACAGCTCGTTAGTCTTGCACCCCTCGTGGCTGAGTAAGCCGCCGAACACGTACATGTGGTTCGCGCCGCAGGTGGTGGAGTGCCTCGACCTGAGAAGGGGCCCCTGGTCCTCGAGCTTCATGCGATACTCCAGATAGCTACCAGCCTCCGTCGCCACCGGCTTGAGACGCTCGATTTCCTCCTGGATGATTCGCTCCTCCTCCTCCTTCAGGTACTCCAGGTACCCTCGCACGGGCCCCTCTGCCTTGCTCTTCTCGGGCTCCTGCAGCAGGTTGTACCTGCAGTCCAGGTCCTTGAGGTTCTCCAGCCGGCCCATGGAGGGCGGGAGGGTCTTCAACATGTTGTTATTCACCTCAAGTTTGGTCAGGGAGGTGAGACCGCTGACGGTGTCGGGCAGCGTCGCGAGCTGGCAGTTGCTCAGGTCCAGCACGCGAAGGTTCTGCATCGAGCCAATCTCGGGAGGCAGCGCCGCGAGCATGTTGTTCTCCAGGTTGAGATAGACGAGCTTCTCGCACCGCGCGATCGCCGGGTCCACAGTGATGAGCCTATTACCCGACAGGTCGAGGTCCGTCAGCGCGCGCAGCTCAGCCACGGACGCGTCCACCGTCGACAGCAGGTTGCCGCCCATCTGCAGGTTCGTCAGCAGAGGCAGCTTGGTCAACAACGCGGGTAGGTGCTCCAGCTTGTTGTAGTCGAGCTTGACCACCCGCAGCGCCCTAAGGTCGCCGAGCTCATCGGGCAGGCCCGTGAGGTTGTTCGACCGCAGGTCCAGCTCGGTGATGTTCGGCGCGCCCGCCCTGATCCTGGTCGCCTGCTCGGGGGTGATCTCCGTCAAGTCCAGGTACGCGAGGCTGAGCTTGCCCTTGACGCTCGCGTCCTTCAGGGCCAGCTCCAGGGCCTCGTCATCCAGCACGCCCGTGGTCGTCATCCCGAGCGCAGTCCACCGCCGACGGGTGGATAACTCCTCCGGACGACCGTGGAAGCTGCCCTCCACGCCTTCTCCAATGCCAAAACTGGGAATTCTTCATTTGCCCAAAACAGCCCATGCGTGGGCGGTGGCTCGATTGCAATTTCCGTGAGTGTTAACCACTTTCTCTGACAGGTAAATAACACACAAGCAGTCAGAAAACGTCATCTCAGCTTGATGTATTTACCGTCTAATGCCCGTACCCTACGGCATTTACTCATCACGTCCAGAATAGTTCAGGGAACACGAAATTTCAGGCCTTCAACTCTGTTAAAACCCTCGGCGACTCGGACGTCTCGCCCTCTTATTCCTAGCGCAGGAAGGCGTAGGGACAGCCAAGATGCCGTCCACCACCTTCTACAGGAGCTGTGAGTGATCAATCCCGCCCGACGTCATGCCCTTCCGCCGTCGAGCGTGCGCCGACGCGATCGGCCGTCCAGAGAACGACGGCTGATTTTTCCCGCATCCCATCGCTTCTCCCCGAACCCGTCGCCGTCGACTGACCTTCCGCGCCGCTCTCCCTCAACAGACTCCAAGACCTTCAAGAAGCCGCGTCGTCCGTTCGAGAAGGAGCGTCTCGACAGCGAGCTTAAGGTCGTCGGCGAGTATGGTCTCCGCAACAAGCGTGAGCTCTGGCGCGTTCAGTTCGCCCTGAACAAGCTCCGCAACGCTGCCCGCGTGCTCCTCACCCTCGACGAGAAGGACCCCAAGAGGATCTTCGAGGGCGAGGCCATCATGCGCCGCATGTACCGCTACGGTCTCCTGGTGCGTTTACGATCCCCATTCAATAGTCCTTTTTATTTGTGGATGTGCGGCGCCGAGGGCGAGGCGAGCGCGTGGGTGGGCCCGTCTGCCGGCGCCCGGAAGTCGCGGAATCGGGCTAGGGTCTGGAGCTGGAACCCTAAAAATGTTGAAAAATCATCGCCTCGCTAACCGACGACGCACCCCCTCCTCCCCCCTCTCAACAGGACGAGACCCAGGACAAGCTCGATTACGTGCTCGCGCTCAACCCCGAGACTTTCCTCGAGCGCCGTCTCCAGACGATCGTGTTCAAGCTCGGCCTCGCCAAGTCTGTTCACCACGCGCGCGTGCTGATCAAGCAGCGCCACATTCGCGTCGGCAAGCAGATCGTGAACGTTCCCTCCTTCCTCGTGCGCGCCGACAGCCAGAAGCACATCGACTTCTCGCTCAACTCTCCTCTCGGTGGCGGCCGCCCGGGTCGCGTCAAGCGCAAGAGGCAGGCGGCTGCCGGGGGTGGTGGTGGTGGCGACGATGAGGAGGAGGATGAGTAAACTCCTGGTGGCTTTGTGACTGTGGCTTCGTCTTTGTGACGAAGCCGGGCCTTGCGCGCCGATCTCACGAGAGGGGCGTGCGAATTACTAACAGTAGTGACTTGAAATACACGGGTAACTCCTGTCCACAAACGTTCGAACCCGCGCGAGAGTCCCAACTCACCCCCGTCGCCTAGACGCCGCGCAAGTCGCGGTTGGCCCTCCACTCCCTGTATCTCCTCCACAGTTCGTCGTTCTCCCCCATCCTTCCCGTTATGGCGCACTTGGCGTAGTGCTCCGAATCTCGCTCGATGTTGTCGATGACGTCATCCAGCAGGTGCGCTCGCTCCGTCTGCACGCCGATGTCCACAGCCACGTTGGCGTAGTGCACGTGAAAGTGGTAAAACTGGGGCGGGTAGTGCACAAACACCTTCACGCTTTGATCCTCCAGCCCGTATGTCTCCTTGATCACCCTCCTGCCCGTCTCCGCCATGGCCTTTAGCATCGGCAGGTGTTCCCCCCGCAGGTCCCGCAGAGACCTGACGTCCCTCCTGTGACACAGTCCAAGGCAGTACAGGTCCCTCGTGGACGCGTGCCCGTTCCACTCCGCCTTGTGCGTCGTCTTGTGGTCGGGGTGGGTGGTCCACTTCGGGTCCGTGTTGAGCAAGAACCCGGTTTCTTGCGCCGGATCGTTGAACAGCAGCCGCTCCGTCTCCTTCTCCAGGGCCAATATCTTGTACACCCACCCGATGGCTCCCTCGGGGATGGCGCGCATGTACGGCACGTGCGCGTTTTCATAAGCCTCCACCGTCTCCCTGAACGCCACGGGAGCCTGCGCGGTGTTCCTGCCAATGTGCTTCTTCAAAAGCTTGGCACGCGCCTCCTCGGACTCGTCGGCGAGGCACCCGGGATAGAGAACGTCCACGCTCAGCCCCGGGGCGAAGGAAGGGTCGAGGGCGCCGTGGTAATACCCGTACTCCATCCCGCTCCACGGCGCGCGCTCTGACAGGGATACGGCGCGGGAGAGGGCGTCGGGATCGCCGACGGGTATGGGCGGTCTCGAGAGCTTCACCACCGCCTGCGTGGAACATCCGGCGAAGGTTCCCTGGGGAGGAGGGCGGGGGTTGGGGGTCAGGTATGGACGTGGGACGGGGGAATCGAGGCCGACTTCTCGTCTTTCGTCTCGGGGAGCGCACCAGCAGAGCGACGACGCCGCTCTCCTTGCCATCGTTCAGCACTCGATCCACCTTAAATCCGTGAAGACTTGGGAGTTTGTGGGGAAGCAGCGCACTCTCATCTTCAGAAGCCATCGCGGCAAGGGACGCGCTGAGCGATGCTGTTTGTGCCTCGTTTGTCGGCGGACGCCACCAAATTTATCAATGTTAACTAACTTTCCAGCAGCCGGCGTGGGTGAAGCAGACGCTTCAGGCGTATCAGTCAAATTTCTACATATTACATATCGACGCAATGCAGAGATGGAGATGCGCGCAACGTCTCCCCTCCGCCCCGAGCACTTTGCCGGTGGCTCCACCTGAACGATCCCAGAAGCCGCCGTCAACTTTCCTGTGCACACTCGTTTCTCCGGAGGTTGGCGCTCTCACTACTTCTGGGCGGCGCGCTCAGCCTCGAGCTCGGCCACCGCGGCGAGATCTTCCTCGCTGAGGTTATCGAGGTCGATCATCTCGTCCTGCACCATCTCTGCCGCCTTGCCGCTGTACACCTGCTCGTTGTACTTGTCCGGGAACGCAATCTTGTAGATTGTGCCAAACACGAAGATGGCGCCGACGATGGCGCCCCACGCGGGAAGGATGATGGACGCGGCGTTCACGAAGACGGTATCCGCGGCGGAGGTGTCAATACCGAAGACATCCGCCACCTGAGGGATCGCCTGGTTCACGCCGGACACCACGGAGTCGACCGGCGCGGAGGCCCTGAGCATCGCGGGATGGAGGATCGGATAAGAGACGTCAGGGAGGAGGGCGAGGCGAGGAGGGCGACGACGCGAGGAATGGGCGGCGCAGGGCGCGAAAGAGCGATGTGAACCCTCGAGCGAGGTGTTCGCGCCATTCCCGGCGGTTTGAAAGGTATCGTGCGCACCTGACGGCGACGGAGCGGCCGCGACCGAGCGCAGCGGGGCGCGCGGCAGAACGAAGCTGGGAGATACCACCGGCGGGGGCCTTGCGCGCGGTGCGCGACGCGAGGGGCGCGCGGAGGAGTGCAACGGTGGGCGACGAAACAATGACGGCCATGTTCTAGAGTCCAAGAGAGTTTCGGAGCTGTACGGATGCTCTCGCTGTTGTGAGCCGAGGGTTGTTGCCCGTTCGATGATGCCATCCAAACGTCAACAGCCAATAGAATCCGCGCAAGATCAAGATCCGGCTGTCCGGGCCTGGTATCGAGACTCATTTGCGGAAATGGGTCCTGCGCGGTTGTAGGTTATCAACAGCAACAGCGGCGTTTGGCAGGCGGAAAAAGGGCGAGGAGGGTTCGAGAGGATCCAGACCAAGGAGGAGCTCGACGCGAACCGAGCTCGTCGTCAGCAACATTGCGGACCTAGACCTTGCACACATGTTCGACAGCGACGACGACGACGTCGCCGGGGTCTTGTGAGTTCGCGACCCGCCGAACCCGATTGCGCCCAGCATTTTCTCCCCGCCGACCGATTCCCAGATCGCGTCCCGCGGCGCTCCCGGATACCCTGAGACTGACCGTACGCCGTACCCTCCGCACCACCGTGCCCTCACAGCCCCCTCCATGACGCCGCCGAAGCCGGAGACGCCGAACTGCTCGCCAAGCTCCTCTCTAAAGAGGAGAAGGACGGAGAATTCAACCCGGTGGGTGCCCCCTCCAATCACCGACACGCGCGCGAATGAATTCCCCGAAAATCCACCCGATCCCTCTCTCGATACCGATCTGACGACTCGCTTCCGCTCTCGCTTACGCTCTCAGGAGGAGGAAGAGGAAGACGACGACGACGACGTGGACCCCAACGAGAGGGACCGCGACGGATGCACTCCGCTCCACGTCGCTCTGCTCAACGGCCAGGCTGAGTGCGCGAGGCTGATGCTCGAGGCTGGGTCAGAGCCGTACATCACCCTCGAGGGTTCCCCGGCGCTGCACGTCGCGATCGCCGCCGGATCTCTGCCCCACTTCGCCGATGCCGCCGTTGAATGCGTGGCTCTGCTCGTAGAGAAGGAGGCGGACGTGTTCGAGACGGACGACTACGGCAAGTCAGCGCTTCACCTCGCCGCCGGGCACGGGCTCACGAAGTGCGTCGCTCAACTCCTCGAGCTCTATCCCACGGACGGGGGCGAGGCCGGGGAGGACGGCGAACCGATGCCGGACCCGATAAATGCCAGGGATAAATACGGGTGGACGCCGCTGCACCACGCCTGCTACGCGGGACACGCGGACTGCGCCGAGGCGCTCATGGGCAAGGGTGCCAACGTCGCCAAGACCACCAAGGGGGGCGTCACCGCGCTGCACGCAGCCGTGGTCGGTCGCGACCTCGCCACGGTCCAGGCGGTCCTCGCGGGCGGTAAGGATAACGCAGAGCTCGTCGGCACCGTGTGCAGCCTCGGAAGGACCGCGCTGGACATGGCGGAAGCGAGGGGCTACCCGCAGATCGCGGCGCTCCTTCGAGGCGAGGACCCGAGCTCGGTTGAGCCCACGCCCGCCGCCCCGCCGCCGGTCATCATCGCCCCGGACGAGTGCTTCTTGCACCACACGTGCGGACACATAACGAGGTCGAGCAACAACGTGCCCCCGGAGAACGTGAACCGCCTCGAGACGCTGATGCACAAGAAGCGAGGCATTCTGCGCGCATCTGAGTTCTCCGGCGTCGACGTCGTGTCCGAGGTGAGGCCCGCGACCATGGCCGACGTGCTCAGGGTTCACGAGTATCCCTACGTCCGCAAGATCCAACGCATCTGCGAACGTATTCCCGCCTGGCACACCGCCCCGAACGGCGCGAGGGACACCATCGACGGCGACACGGAGGTGTGCAAGGACTCGTTCCAGGCTGCCCTGTGTGCGGCGGGTGCCGTCGTCGAGGCGGTTGATCGCGTCGTGGCGGGAAGCGCCGAAAGGGTCTTCTGCGCCGTGAGGCCCCCGGGTCACCACGCGGGACCTAACGGGCCCGTCGCGGCTCCCGGTGAGCCCGGACCCGGATCCCATGGCTTCTGCCTTCTCAACAACGTGGCGCTTGGAGCGGCTTACGCGCGATGCGTTCACCGCCACTCGCTCCGCCGCGTTGCCATCATTGACTTTGATGTTCATCACGGAAACGGCACCGAGGCTGTTGTGCAGAACACCACTCCCGCGCTGCCTCAGTTTGCGTTCGCCAATCCCTACATCGAGGGATCTATCACTGTACCCACCTACAGACCGTGGCTCGATGAGACTGACCACGATGAGGTTTTCTTTGCGAGTGTGCACGGCTACGGTCGTGGTCGCGGGTTCTCCTTCTACCCAGGCTCCGGTCCCACGGACGATAACCGTAATCCCGCCGGTGAAGAGATGCTGCCCACGGAAGAGCATGCCGCGTGGGATGAAGAGGGAATAATCGAGGATCCCATGACGGTGGCTCAGGCTAGGCAGGAGAGCTCGGCAACTGGCGCCCTGCCGTGGGTGGTTGACATTGGTATGGAGGGCAAGGGCAAAAAGTCCGAGAGAGGTGCGGCGTGGAGGCGGGTGTGGCGTGGGAAGACCCTACCCGCCATCGCCGCGTTCAAGCCCGATCTTATCATCATCTCTGCCGGCTTCGACGCCCACGCCAAGGATGACATTCAGGGTCCAGTCAACCTGGGAGTCAAGGAGGCGGACTACGAGTGGCTCACCGAGGAACTGTGCAAGATTGCCAACACCCATTCCCAAGGACGCGTCATTTCCGTCTTGGAAGGTGGCTACCGCATCCAGGGAGGAGTCGTTTCCGCATTCGGCCGAAGCGTTGCCGCACACATTCGCGTCATGTTCCGCGAGAACCACGAGCAATGGAACCCCGAGTCTGTCCAGAAGGAGCAAGAGCTTGACCTGAGACAGAGGCGGCTCCAGAAAGAGGCCAGACTCGCCGCCGCACTCGAGGCTGCACGGGCGCGAGAAGCAGCTGCCATGCAACTCGCTGCGGAAGCTGCTGCAGCCGCGGGTGAAGGAGGGGAGGATGCAATCGCTGCTGCTGCCGCCGCTGCCGCCGATACAGATGCGGGCCCGAGCAAGAGGCGGCGGACTGCGGTTGACTACTCTGCGCTCAACGCCCAACTCGAAAAAGAGGGCAACGGCAACGCCGGTGCGGATACTCCAATGGATGGAACCGACGCTGCAGTGGAGGAAGATGAAGAAGATGCTGAGGACGAGGATGCGGAGGAAGGCGAGGAAGAGGAAGAGGAAGAGGAGGGCGAGGAAGACGAGGAAGACGACGATGTGGGCGTTCTCGAAATGGATGACTGAAACCAGGCGCCCCGCTGTGCGTCAGCGTTCCTTCCCACCCACTGTTTTGAAATGAGCAAACCAAAACTACTCTTCGTTTGATCCTACTTTACCGTCCGTGGTGCTTTCGCGTTCCTCCATGGCGTCGATCCCCATCTCACGTTCGAGACGAACAAACTCTTCGACCAACGCCGGTCTTTTTGCCTGGAACAATTTCTTTCCCGATCCGACGCCCACTGGCGTGGAGCGGCCCTTCACCATGTCTTTCAAATCCTCCATGTTGAAATCTTCGAAATCTTTGAAGAACTCCTCCAGCTCCGCGGCGCTAGCATCCTTAGTCTCGTGAAGCTTGCGAGGATCCTTGTAGGGCCACAGATCACCCCACTTGGACTTTCGCGCAGCTTTGTAACCCTGCTTTCCAACGCTACCTTCCCAAGAATGAGATCTGGCGACAATGTGACGATCGAGCTCTCCGTCTGCACTGCACATGTCAAGAATGACGTGTCTGCTGCGCTTGATTGGTGGACGGACCAATCGACCCCAACTGAATGAGCTCGCGACTGCCACCGCTCCAGCTTTCGTCTCCGCCACATCCTCATCGTCATCATGGTCCTCATCCTCATCGTCGTCATGGTCCTCTTCCTCCTCCTCCTCCTCGCTGTCCTCGTCGTCTTCCTCGTCTTCCTCATCGTCGTCGTCCTCCTCCTCCTCCTCCTTGTCCTCATCAATTCTGAAACCGACTGTTCGCTCTCCCGCGGCAATCTCTGCGGCACGGTTTTTCGCCTCGGCGACGGCGTGCCTCCGACTCATGCGGCGGATGACAACGTACGAGAATCGCTCATCCTGGTGCTGAGGCCCCCGTCCACGGGGAAGCATCTGACGGTGCATCTCAGTTCGCTTCACTCGCTGGCTAAAATGGCACCAAGTACTTCCCTCGAGTCCGTCCATGGGACACACCTTGTCATGCTGACAAGGGGCCACGACGTGTGCGTCAAAAGAATTGTCAGCATCTTCTCCATGTTCCGACCTCTTATTGCGTGCCTTATTTTGCTCAGCATCGAGGATTAATGCCCTCGCACGTCGAATCAGTTTGGACCCTCGCGGAGTCCCAGGCTCCACGAGCACCAAGACCCCCCCGGGCGCAACGCGAGACCAGAGGGACATGATCGTGTCATCCAACCTTTTTGTCGTCCCGCTCTTCTCCCTCGCTTCGCTCCGAAGTATTCGCTGTTGTTGTTCGTGTCTAGTACCCGCCGCGATTTCACCGAGACTGTATCCAGAGACAACCATGTCAAATGTTGCACGAGGATTCAGCGACCTAAGAGATGCCACAGTTTGCACTGGTCCTGTTATACCCCACGGGTTTGGATCAGGCAGAGGCCTACCCGAAGGTCTAGCAAGAAAACCCATCCCACTACCGAGCTCGTGCACCTCATCATCATCGTACACGCCTTTAGCCAGTCTTCTTGTGAATGCCATCATGCTCGGACTCGCGTCGACGAGGGTGACGGAGGTGGCGTCACCCGTCGAACCCAGCGACACCTCGCTCCCAAAAACCTCACGCGCGGCCCAGAGCGCTGGAGTGGGACCCGCGCCAAAGTCCAGCAGTGACTCCGGCACGAACCCAGGAGCGCGCACACGAAGCTCCCGCATGACCCGCACCTGCGCCCCAAAGGTCATCGGAAGCCGAGTCACCGCGTACGCGGCAGCCTCCAGTGGGCCGTAGTTGGTAGCCGCCTCGCTCGGCGCCGGAGGCTTCTTCTTTCCCTTACCTCTGGCCATGTTTTCTTCGTTTTCAAGAGCCTCAAACAAGCGCTTCTGCTTGCGGACGGAGAGCCTCACGCCCCACTCGGCACCCTCCCCAAGGAAGTCTGCGCCTCTTGTTTCACCGTCAGAGGAGACCTCACCATCAGTCTTGCCCTCCTTCAGCCACGCCTTCACCTTTCCTGACTGTCCATCTTCGTCGACAGGGACCATTCCACGCGATATTGACTTGAGCGCCTCGAGTAGGCTGCGTCCTTTGGCCTTGACCTGCCTATGGGTCGCTCCTGTGTCCCTCACAGCCACCCTCACAGCGCGGTCCAGTCCCTTTGGCAACTCGACGATGCCCCTGTTCCTTGCCGAGAGTTCATGCACCCCTGCGATGATAGCATCCCCATCAGCACCTGAGAGTAGCTCAGCGATGTCATCAGACACCCGCAATGCAGCCGGGAGCAGAGGAGGACCGTCGTCGGGCGCGAGATCGTTGGGAGCGCCCAGGCGGCCAAACGGCGACAGGGCGTCATCGCTGAGGCGTCTCAGCGAAGCGGCGGCGGAGGCCGTCGGCAGCCGAAGGACGCATCCATCAACCAGACGTGAAACCACCGATGACGTGCGACACACGCGCCGATACATCTGAGCGCGTGTCTACCACCGCCCTCTCCTTGGCCCGCCGTGGTCTCCGCGCCGTCTAGCACTGCGTCAGGTCGACTTGGAACATTTATACTCGTACGCAAGAAGTCCTGAAAACCTTCAAATGAGCTGCCGCCACGAGTTACTTTGCGCCGCACGACCGACTCGCTCATTTCGAGCGATGACGTCCCTGAGGCTCGCCGCAACTCTAGCTCGCGGCTGTGCACGACCGCGCTCCCTTCATCGCCTTGCCGGGCCTGCCGGTCCATCCGCAAAGGTCATGGGAGGAAATGGGTGGCGGGTTAACAAACCTCCTACAAGTATGCAGAAGGGCACCCGGTTCGTTCGCGTTGCGACCGCCGCGAGCGGCGGCGATGTTTCCAAGACGGCCACCGAAGACGAGGGATACAAGATGCCTCCCCCGGAGGTGGCTCAATTTGTTGAGCGGCCTCAGAACCCGAGCATCAGCATCTCGCCCATGAGAGACCAGCTCTTGTACCTGATGCGTCCACCGCCTTATCCTCTCGTCAGCGAGCTCGCCCGCCCCGAGCTCAAGCTCGCGGGTATGCGTATCGACGAGACCCAAAACAGCCGCTCGCGAATGTCGGGCAACACGGGTATCGCAATCGGCCCGATGCCGACGACCGAGGAGGAAATAAACGCGTTTGAGCACTTCGACGGGATCCCTGAAGGGGCCACATTGAACTATGTTAGCTGGGGTGTCGACGGGAGGCACATAGCGTTCACAGTTCGATTCGCCGGTTCCGAGGTGCAAGAAGCCGACCGTGCCCCGCCCGAGCTGTGGATCGCCGACGTGGCGACGCGTGCGTGCAGGCCACTGCTCCCCGGCCGTGGTCTGAACACCCTGTTTGAGAGCTACAGCTGGCTCGACAAGGACACCATCGTGGCTTGCGTGTTGCCCGCGGGACGCCCGCCGCGTCCGCAGCGCCCGCCCACCCCTCCAGGTCCGCGCGTACAAACCAACGTCGGCGGCAACGTGGCGCAGGCACGAACGTACGCTGATCTTCTGAAAGATTCGCACGATGGAGACCTGTTCGAGTACTTCAGCTCTTCCGAGTTTGTGAAGGTCAGCGTGTTGACAGGTGAGGCGAAGCCGTTTGGCTCGGGGCCCGCGATACACACGCGACTTGACCCTTCCCCGGACGGAAACTTTGTCATAATGGAGGCACTCCAGCGGCCATTCTCTTACGCCGTGCCCTGCGGCCGATTCCCCAAGCGCGTGTGGATAACAGACCGCGATGGACGCGAAGTCAGGGAGGTGTGCAACCTGCCGATGGCGGACAACATTCCCATTGTCCACAACTCGTGCCGTGAGGGACCAAGGTCGATCAACTGGCGACCGGATAGGCCTGCGGAGCTTTACTGGACCGAAGCGCAGGATGGGGGAGACCCGAGGCTGGACGTATCGCCCAGGGACATAACGTACACGGCGGACATGCATGCCGATTCCGCCGCCCCAGGAGTTGTTACGTTCCAGACGGATTTGAGGTATGGCGGCGTGTCCTGGGCGGGCGAGGGTGTCGGGTTACTCTATGAGTCATGGTACAAGTCTAGGACGATCCGCGCTTGGGTAGTGGACACGACCGGACGCACCGACCGCGTACCACGACTTCTGTACGATCGTGATTACGAGGACTCGTACAACGACCCGGGATCGCCGCTGTCGCGCAGGATGCCCGACGGGACTTACCTAATCGCACACGTCACCGGGTCAATCCCTGAGAGCGGTTGGAAGCCGGCGACGGTCACGACGGGGGAGACTAAGAACGGCGTCACAAGGATGCCCCCAGGACCAGTAGAGTGGGAAACGGGCATGATTTTTGTACTAGAGGGCGAAGGTGCGAGCGACAAGGGGGATAGGCCGTTTGTGGACCTTCTCAATCTCGACACGGGGGCGACAAAGAGAATTTGGGAATGTCCCGAGCAAGGTGCACTTGAACGGCCGGGATCCATCATCAGCGACGTGAACGGCGTACCGATCACCCTCGACACCATGCAGATTCTCCTATCGAGGGAGACGCCAAGCGATAATCCGCAGTACTATTCCCTTGAGCTGAACGGCCCCGATGGCATGCTCAAGCCGCGACGCATCAGCGACTTTCCGCATCCCCATCCAGGTCTGATCGATCCACCCAAGGAAATCCTTCGATACAAACGTGCCGATGGAGTTGAACTCAACGCGACATTGTACACGCCACCCGGATACGATGCCAAACGCGATGGTCCTCTCCCGACGATAATGTGGGCGTACCCTCGCGAGTTCAACAGCGCGGAGGCTGCGGGTCAGCTGAGGGATTCGCCTAACCGGTTCACGTCGATCTCTCCCATGTCGCCGCTGGTCTGGCTGTCGCGTGGATACGCCGTGCTGGAGGGACCCTCGTTACCTATAATCGGATCCGCTGCGGATGGTGTTGAACCGAATGACACCTACGTCGAGCAGTTGGTGGCGGGCGCGAGAGCAGCAGTGGAGGAGGTGGTGCGCCGCGGCGTGACTGACCCGCGGCGTGTTGGCGTAGGCGGTCACAGTTACGGCGCGTTCATGGCGTCTAACCTGCTGGCACACGCACCGGACCTATTTTCATGCGCGGTTGCCCGCTCCGGGGCGTACAACCGCACACTGACGCCGTTCGGGTTTCAGTCTGAGGAGCGGACGCTGTGGCAGGCGCCGGAGACGTACATGAAAATGAGTCCTTTCATGCATGCGGATATCATCAAGAAGCCAATTCTACTCATCCATGGCGAAGAGGACACAAACAGCGGGACCAACGTAATCCAATCGGAACGTTTCTTCGCCGCGTTGAAGGGAAACGGCGCAGATGCGAGGCTTGTGCTCCTTCCGCATGAGTCCCATTCCACACGCGCTTTTGAATCCGTGTGTCACACTCTCGCAGAGACTAGTGAATTCTTTGACAAGCACCTCTCTGCCGAGACTGTCGAGGGGGAGTCTGACGTCGCGAAGGAGGCAGCACTAACGTCGAAGCTTTAGATTTCCTAATTTAATTGAAAGTCACCTCCAACATGCCAGGCTGTGGCTCCCAGTACCGAATGCCCCTTTCGTTCTGCAGGTAATCTGCAACGGCCGAGGGTAACCGAGCTCCTCCGACGCGTTCCTTGGTGTGGTGCCCCGTCCCCACCAAAATGTGAACCATTCGCCCGGATGACTTGAAATTTGGAAGCTCCCGCCGAAGCACGTTGATCGCCTCAGCGACGTGCAGACCGTGCAGATCGAGCAGTGGTGTTCCGCCTCGGTCACCTCTATTATTTCTCTCCTGGAAGATAGCCGCAGCCGCACTCTCGTGCGCAGCTGTCATATTCATCGCGTGCTGGCGACCTTGGCGACTCAGATCTTTGGCCAGTGCCTTATTTCCGGACAGATACGCCTGTGTGGCCTGCTGGAAGCAAACGTTTCTGAGCCGCATGTAGTCCCTCGCGTCTTCTCTTGTGGTGGCATATTGTAGACTGACCGTCTCGCCAGTGTCCACCCACTGCTGCTCCGCCGCAGTCCTCCTCCCGGAGAAGCTTCCTGCACCGTATCCTACCTGTGTTGAACCTCGTGACTGGACACGTGCACTTGGCTGCGCGGTCCTCAGCCTTTCAGCGAAATCGCCAGACCCGGAGGTGTTGTCGTTTCCACCCATACGTGCGCCCATGGAAAGGTTGGAACGCCCCCCTGAGATGGTAAATGATTTGAACATCTCCTCAGGGGGCTTCAGATCGGCGGGTTTCTGGCTCTCGCTCGCGCCGTTAGATTTACCTCCACCGAGTGTGGGAAAGCTCGACTCGTCGTCCAGTCTTGGCGGCTCTGGAGGCTCAACCTCGCCGTGCATCTCCAGCAGCATCTCCACGGTGAGACTCGCGTCACCGATGTTAGCCTCCAGCAGCTCTCTCAAAGAATCTAGGCTGTATCCGGGGAAGCTCTCCTGGAGAAAAGTTAAAAATTCTCCTTCATCATACTCCTCGAATCCTCCGGCCCCTCCGACGCCAACCGCGGGGTAGTAGGGATAATGCGGGACATCGACGGAGTACGGTGCCGCATCCCCAACCTGGTACTGCTGCGCACCCTCGTACCCAGGGTGTTGGTCATGCGATTGATACGCGGTGTGCTGCCACTCCGCGGCGACCCCATCCACGCCTTCACCGTCATACCACCCTCCGTTATCGTATCCATCACCCTCATTCCGCTGCATAGCCTGCTGCCGCCTGATCTGCGTCATTGGAGACGGCGTGTCGTGGCCCGACTCATCGTCTGACACGAATCCGAGGGAGTCGAGGCCCAGATCCGCGACGCTCTTCGTCTTGGGCAGGTCAACTCCATCTTCTTGCGCGTGATCATGACACTCGTCTAACTCGCCATACCCATGGTACTCCGGTTCCGCGGGTGGCGCCTGCGGGCGAGGATAGAAAGGAGCGGCACCCGCGGGAGGACGTGGGTCTGTCGAGCCGGGCGTGAACGAGGGTGCTGTCGCCTTGAAGGTGAACGCGGCCGCCGAAGGGTTCAGAGAGGCTGCTGGCCCTTCCGACTTCCCCTCGGTCATCGTTCGAACACTCCCGGCGTTCCGATACGACTCCCGCGCCTTGCGTCTGTGAGGACCACTCCGCCAAGAAATAAGACTTGCAGAGCTATTTCACGGGATTATTGCGAGCCGTCCGCCAGTATCCAGTGCGGGTCTCCTCCCGGTGGGTCCTTGACGGCGGGCGAGTCCCAAGGTGGCCATGGACTCGGGAGAGCCTGCTCCCGCGTACCAGTTGGTCATCGGCGACGACCAACCTCCCGACGGCGGGACGAAACCTGGAGCAGTATCCAGCGAAGGTGGTCCGAATAATAAAATGAGGGGGCGGGGTTGGAAGGCTAAACCCTACTGCCAAAACACATGGTCCACGCGGCAAGACGGCCAGCGTAAACTCGAGGTGCGGACATCACACGTATCTTTGTCGGCCCAGCAGATGACGGGCATGACGCTCCTTCCCGCGTCCGCGAGGAACCGAGTACTAATTTTATTCATGCCGTTCCTCCGCTATGTCACAGGCGCTCCTAAACAAGGCTGCGAATACCCCGGATTTCAAGGCTGCATCTCTCACAAGCGATAGGCTCTCCGGAGATGCGGCACAACTTCTCGTGGATTTCATACAGCGTCCCGTCATACGGCAGCAGCTGCAGCTCCTCGGCGTGGGGACCATCCTTGGCAAGAAGCGAAGGAAGAAGCCTTTGCTGGACGAGGACGGCAATCCCACGCTGACAGCGAAGAAGAAGACGCCGATACTGATCTCAGAGGATACCGGGCGACGGGTCAAGACGCGACTTTCCGCTCAGCAGACGGAGTACATGCAGGAGAGATTCGCGGAGAAGCCGAGGTGGAAGCCGCAAGAGTGTGAGGCGCTGCTCAAGGAACTGAATGCGTTGGGCCCGGACGTCACCGCTGACCAGGCGTACAGATGGTTCGACAACAGGCGAAACAAAAAAAACACCAAGGGGTCGACGGCCGCGAACGACGACGGGGCGGCGACGGCACCCGTATCATCCGCAAACAAAACCAGCAGGATAAGCAGAGACGAGAGGGAGATGCTGGAGACGGCGTACGCTCAGGACTGTGCGCCGGACGTGCACAAGCGCGCCGCCATCGCCGCGATGATTGGAATCTCAACGCGTCAGGTGACAAATTGGTTCGCGCGGCGCCAGACCTCGCAACGTCCTGCGATGTCCCGCTCCTTGCTGGCCAATGTTGACCACGGGGGCGGAGATGACATGGGCCTTCTGAGCAGGCTGCTGCCTGTCTCTTCGACGGCGGTTGGCCAGGGCGCGGCTCAGATGATCTTGCCGGGGACACTCGCTACTCAGGGCGACTTAGGACTTGGAATTCATCAGCCGG
>Ga0115572_10000455_pt1 | contig 34464 bp, 26 predicted proteins | sample COGITO_mtgs_1206_FD_88681 | JGI IMG/M metagenome (GOLD analysis project Ga0115572, IMG submission 88681) | Pelagic marine microbial communities from North Sea - COGITO_mtgs_120607 | ecosystem: Environmental > Aquatic > Marine > Epipelagic | place: Germany:Helgoland, sampling site Kabeltonne... | reverse complement strand
CTGGTGGAAACTCTGATGTTGGGTGTCAATAGAGAGAATGAGCGTCACAAAACAAACATTGTTATTCTTACATGGTTTAGATCTCTTGAGAACAAATTTCCAAACCTCCTATCACTCAACCTGTCAGGCTGTATCAACCTCACCGACGCCAGCGTGTCGGAAGTAGCAAGACGATGTTCGAAGCTCCACACACTTAACCTCTCACACTGCGGCAACTACATCACCGACGCCAGCGTGTCGGAAGTAGCAAGACGATGTTCGAAGCTCCACACACTCATCCTCAGAAACTGCGGCAACTACATCACCGACGCCAGCGTGTTGGAAGTAGCTTCAGGATGTTCGAATCTCCACACACTCATCCTCGGAGGCTGCAACAGAATCACCGATGCCAGCGTGTCGGAAGTAGCAAGACGATGTTCGAATCTCCACACACTCGACCTCGGATGGTGCAGCAACATCACCGACGCCAGCGTGTCGGAAGTAGCAAGACGATGTTCGAATCTTCAAACACTCAACCTCTATTGCTGCATCAGAATCACAGACGCCAGCGTGTCGGAAGTAGCAAGACGATGTTCGAATCTCCAAACACTCAACCTTGGAGGCTGCAGCAACATCACAGACTTGTCGGTGATGGAAGTAGGAAGACGATGTTCGAATCTCCACACACTCAACCTCGCAGGCAGCAGGAACATCACCGATGCCAGCGTGTCGGAAGTAGCAAGACGATGTTCGAATCTCCACACACTCAACCTCAGTGCAGGCTTTGGCAATAGCAACATCACAGACTTGTCAGTGCTGGAAGTAGCAAGACAATGTTCGAATCTCCAAACACTTAACCTTGGATACTGCAGGAGAATCACAGACTTGTCGGTGATGGAAGTAGTAAGACGATGTTCGAATCTCCAAACACTTAACCTCTGGAACTGCAACAACATCACCGATGCCAGCGTCATGGAAGTAGCTTCAGGATGTTCGAATCTCCACACACTCGACCTCGGATGGTGCAGCAACATCACCGACGCCAGCGTGCTGGCAGTAGCTTCAGGATGTTCGAATCTCCACACACTCAACCTCGGAGGCTGCGAGAACATCACCTCCGCGTGCAAGAACGCCCTGCAACAATTTAGGTACAAAAAAAAGTGACTGTTTTAAATAATGAATAAAAATTGTTTTTTTTTTTACCAACATGTAGTAACCCATCATTATGTGGGTTTGTTTTACTTTATATGTTGGACAACTATATAGACACGTCCATAACCCGTGAGCTGAAAAATCACTCACTCAAAACCTCGTTCGTACCACATATGTAATTCCAAGGAATATTATCCAAGGAATATTTCACAACATGCCAAAACAATCAAAACAGTCAAAACAATCAAAACAGTCACAGAAAAAACAGGTACGAAAGTCCGTGAAAGTACAGTGTCCTAAAAAGACAACAATGCCATCGCCAACAATAGTGCCCCCAATTGCGTTGGTCGCAATTGGGGGCATCACGGCCGTATTTCGCCCATGCCACAGACTGTGTCAACTCGATGTCGTGGGTGCCCAACAGTGCAGACACGGCCGCGATGAGTTTCGGATGCACCGAATTCCTGTACCGCATTTGCGTCGTCGAGAGGATACAAGCGCACCATCTCTTGCCGCTGCTCGGTGACGTCGAGAAAGTTTGAAAGGTGAGCCCACCCGAACGTATGCCAAGACTCCATAATATGTGACAAATACAAATACATTAATACTTTCTTTTACAAATCTAAAATAATGGGTGTAATGTCTAGGGAACCAATAAGACGCCTGTAACGGCGTATGCGACACTTGAAAGAACGCTCGCGTCGTTTCAGTGCCGCCTGCTCTTTCAAAAGCGCACTAAATACGCCGGTGCGATGTCTCAGAGCTCTTATTTTACTCTTGACGCCTGCGAGTGACACTTCGGTCTTTTTCAGACGCCTCACGTAGGACTTTAGTGCGGGAGGTGCGTCTTTTTTTCGTGCGTACGCCCTTATAAGCTTGTATCGTTCGCCGATGCCGCGCGGAACGCGTCCAACGTCGTTGCACAGTGGGCAGCGTGACACACCCGACCGAAACCATTGGACGATGCACGTTGTGTGGAAGGAGTGTCCACAGGGTTGTAGGGTCGTTGTCTGTTCTTCGTCGAGGCGCGCGAGACATATGGTGCACGTGTCGTGTGTCGAACAACGCCGGGGTGAAAATAAAGGAAGTGGTTCCATACTGTTGGCAAACAACAAATATAAATACTCACAAGGGTTGTTCCCAATCAGATTCGTCCATACCCTCTTCAAACTGCAAGACCATTAAATCTTCGTCGTGACGCACGACATCTTCGTAGAGACGCGCGATGCGTTCCAGTGCTTCTTTGGCGTTACCTTGCAGACATCGCACTGCTGCAAGGTAAATACAAAAGGGAAGTACAAGCAGTGGCAGTATGACCACCAGAAAGAGCTTGTGCGCGTGGCTGGAACACAGGCACAGAATAAAAATGACGACGGCACCGCCCCAGTAAAAGACATGTGGGCCAACAGAACCCACATCGCGCAAAACGTGGACGACAATGCACGCAAACCACAAAATGAATTCGCCCACGGTTTCTTTGTTGTCCAGTGTTTTGTAATCGGCGTGTTCGACGAGGCGCGTCAACGCCATGCAGGCGATGGGTACTGTGGTGACGACTTGTGCGGGCGTTCGCAGCGCCATGAATTGTATGAGCGTCCAAAAGGCGACGCAGGTGAGGTGTACGTGTGGGTACCAGGTTTTGCCGTTGTGTATAATGACGTGGCACGAGCAGGTGCCGACGATGAAAATCACCAGGGTCATGGTAATTCCCGCCATACAAAACACAACAAAAAGATTGGCCCATTCGAGACCATCGACGATAAACAAGAGCCCGATGAACATGTGCAGGCACGACCACAAAATGGTGGACCACTTTTCATTGTCGGTCAAACGTTCACGCGCAAACATGGCTTGCAGTTGAAACAGCGTTATCACGCAGATGGAGGAGAGAGACGCGAACATCGACACCAATGGTACAAATCGGTAACTTGTGCCGTAGTAACTCCCGAGGAGAAACCACGCGTCGCAAAAAAGGACATACAACACGAAGACAAATTTGCGAAACAACATTGTTCTCAAGGTAGGCAGTGCCTTAAATATACACTGTCATCCAAAGACACGAGTCCAAATCACGCGCACTTACCTCGCGCACTATAACCCTGCCAACACAATCATCAAATGTCCTACTGGACCCCCTGGTCACCCATCGACCAATGTGACATTACGGCAACACACGTAGGTGTTTGGTTTTGCGCCACGTACAGTGCAGACCACGGAACATTCATCGAAACGTCCAGGCAGACGCGCGTGCAGGTGCCCATGGCGACCCCTACCACCTTTTATAGCGTGCACGGCACCAAATATTTGGACAGCGTGCGGCTTCCACTCGCGGGAGACGTACGTCTCTTTGTCACAAAAGACTTACAGGTCCAAAAAATACAAGTACAAGAATCCGATTAATAAAATCATAAGGCATTGATAAATTAAACAACTTTTTTTATTATATATCGGAATGCATGTGTATGAGTATAGGCGTATCGTAGTGCCGGATTCCCACTGGAACATCATGTTATTACCTTGGGCACATTGTCACCGTCTCAATCTGGCACATGGGTACTGGATGTATAATACCGGCTTTATGACCGTCGGATATAATATGGGCGGTGTTTTTCGCCACGTGTATGACCACCATGCCAATGTCATCAAACAACAGACATTGCGAGAAATAAAACCGGCGGCATACGCTTTTTTTGTACGTTATTTTCGAAAACGATGGATGAATAGGATAATGAACACGCACCCTCCGAAAGAAACAATGTTACCTGTGGAATTATACAGAATAATTGCTGCTTTTTTATTTTAATTTACGCTTCCGGCACTTTCCGCCACAAACGTAAACTCCTGTCACGCTGTCCATTTTACACTATTTAATACACCCCCCAAAAAAAAGACAATGAGTTTTCATCAATTTTTACCTTCTGAACCCAAGAAAAAAAAAAAACAAACAGAAACTTTACTCGAGGCGAGTCGGAAGGGCCACGTCGACGTGGTTAGGCAACTGCTGGCCGCAGGTGCAGATGTGAACCAGGCCATAAATGATGGTCGCACGCCACTGTACATTGCGAGTCAGGAGGGCCACGTCGACGTGGTTAGGCAACTGCTGGACGCAAGCGCGGATGTGAACCAGGCCGATAAGGATAGTATGACGCCACTTCTGATCGCAATTTTGTTTGGCCACGTCGACGTGGTCGACCGGCTGCTGGCCGCAGGTGCGGATGTGAACCAGGCCGAAAACGACGGTCGTACGCCACTTTTCGTTGCAAGCGAGAAGGGCCACACTGAGGTGGTCGACCGGCTGCTGGCCGACCGGCTGCTGGCCGCAGGTGCGGATGTGAACAAGGCCATAAATGATGGCCGTACGCCACTTTTCGTTGCAAGTCAGAAGGGCCACACTGAGGTGGTTAGGCAACTGCTGGCCGCGGGCGCCAACGTGAATAAGGCCGACAACGATAGTATGACGCCACTTCTGATCGCAATTTTTGAGGGCCACACCAAGGTGGTTCGACTACTGGTGAACGCGGGGGCCGATGTGAACCTGGTCAATAGTGAAGATGACAAAGTCGGCAGTGTCAATTGGACACCGCTTTACATCGCGTGTATGAGGGGCCACTTCGATGTGGTTAGGATACTCCTCGAGCATCGTGACATTAATGTGAACGTGAAAAACAATAATGGTGTCACACCACTTTACACTGCAATTTTTCAGGGCTACACCAATATAGTTCAACTACTGCTGGACGCAGGTGTAGATGTGAACCTGGCCGATAATAATGGTTGCACGCCTCTTTACGTCGCAAGTACAGGCAATAATGAAGTTGTCAAGCTGCTGCTGGACGCAGGTGCAGATGTGAACCTGGTCGATAAAGATGGTTGCACGCCACTTTTCATTGCGAGTCAGAAGGGCCACACTCAAGTGGTCAAGCTGCTGCTGAATAAGGACGCCGATGTGAACCTGGCCGATAAAGACGGTTGCACGCCACTTTTCGTTGCAAGCGAGAAGGGCCACACTCAGGTGGTTAGGCACTTGCTGCGCGAGGACGCCGATGTGGACCGAGCCAATAAAGACGGTCGTGCGCCACTTTTCATTGCGAGTCAGAAGGGCCACGTCGACGTGGTCGAACTGCTGCTGGCACAAGAAGGCGTCAATGTGGACCAGACCGACTGTAAAGAGTGCACGCCGCTTATCATTGCAAGTGCACGGGGCCACGCCAACGTGGTTCGGGTACTGCTGGCCGCGGGCGCCGGAATTGAATGCAGCACAACGTCAGGTACGACACCGCTTATCATTGCAAGTGCGAAAGGTAGTAGGGGGGTGGTCAAGCTGCTGCTGAGGGCGGGCGCCGACGTGAATAAGGCCGACAAAAACGAGCTCACGCCCCTTTACGCTGCAAGTATGAAAGACAAGGCCGATGTGGTTCGATTGCTGCTGGACGCGGGCGCGGTGGTTGAATGTACCATAAATAATGGTACGACGCCACTTTTCGTTGCAAGTATGAATGGCAGTGTGGATGTGGTTCAACTGCTGCTGGCCGCGGGCGCCAAGGTGGATAGGGACGGTACCACAGCGCTTTCCGCCGCAAGTGAAAGGGGGCATAATGATGTGGTACTCCAAATACTGGCCACGTTCCACGAGAGAGATAAGCATGAGAACACAGTACTAAAAGCACTGGCACGTGCTCTTGAATTTCAACAACTGCCCACCTGCAAAATACTGGACAAGTTCATTGCGGATGGAAAAAGAGCTTGGTGGGAATACAAAAAAAAATGATTTTCTTCTATTTATAAACTTATTCTGAACACGTTTGATTCGGAATCGGACCTGGTTTTGACCTGTTCAATCGGCACGCCCTGTGTGAGTTGGTCCTTTAAGCGCTGGTTGTCGCGCTGAGCCTCTTCTATTTGGTCTTCTAAATGGCGAATGCGCGATTCCTGGCGATTGAGCCGCTGTTCTAATTTGTAAAAGTAAATGGGCATCTTCTGCGTGGACTGTGCTTTGGTCAGGACGTGGCGTCGCAAATCGTTGCTGGGAAACGACGCCGACATTTCTAGGGGTAAATGGGCAACTATATATAGATAAACGGAACCTCTGCTGGATTAAAAGAGAGCCGCCCGAAATCGAATCGGGACAAAGTGCCACCAGGCGCGGTTCTAAAAAAAGCCGAATGTGAGAATTGAACTCACGACCTCCGCATTACAAGTGCGATGCTCTGCCACTAAGCTAATTCGGCGAAAACAACGGGTGAACTTGGTCGACGCCATTTTTTTCGAAATGGGTTGGAAAAACGGGGTGTGACCAAGCACCTTGGAAGACACGGGCATCGATCCCGTTACCTCTCGCATGCAAAGCGAGCGCTCTACCATTTGAGCTAGACTCCCCTAGGGCCGCTGCGAGAATCGAACTCGCGACCTCTTCCACCCAAAGGAAGAATCATACCCCTAGCGGCCGCGTACTGAAAGTGGGAATCGAACCCACCACCTACTCGGTGTAAACGAGTCGTCATAGCCAACTAGACCATTTCAGCGTACCCCTACTGGGACTTGAACCCAGAATCTCCCGCTTAGAAGGCGGACGCGCTATCCGGTTACGCCATAGGGGTAAAAGAGTGTCAGTTGAGAGATTCGAACTCTCGCATCCGGAGATATCACGGCCTAAACGTGACGCCTTAGACCGCTCGGCCAGTCGTGTGCAAGATTCGAACTTGCGCTTCCTATGGAAATGAAATTAGCAGTCTCACGCCTTAACCGCTCGGCCAACACGACGCGCTGTGGACGTGCACGCGCGGGAGTATCCCACCAGATTTCAAGTCTGGCTCCTTAACCGCTCGGACACCACAGCTTACCAGTTTAGAGTCGTGGCGGACAAAAGCTCTTGCAAGACTCGAACTTGCATTTCCGGTGAGGATATAGTACCGGCGTGCTACCATTGCACCAAAGAGCTAAAATATGCTCCCTACGGGGCTCGAACCCGTGACCTTCGGCTCATAACTGCGGATAAACAGGGAATGTGTGAGACAACGTTGGTAAGGAGACAACGACGGACAAAACGAACACTTACGACCGATGCTCTGCCAACTGAGCTAAAGGAGCGCCAAGTCTATGCGGGTACCGCCCCCGCTCTCCCGGTTTAAAAGACCGGCGTGCTGCTTTTACACCAATAGACTAAAAAAATGCCACCTACGAGATTCGAACTCGTGCATGCGAACATAGCGGGTCTTGAATCCGCCCCCTTAGACCAACTCGGGCAAAGTGGCAAATAGTTTAGACTCGTCGCGGAGCATGGCAGCTGCCATAAAGACACCATTGTGCTAATTGGCTAGCAGCCAATAGGAGAATCGAACTCCTGACCTCTCATAATCCACAATGTTTCTGCCAAAGGAGCCAGGGTGAGTCGAAGATTAATTAGTAGTTCTTTTTTTCAAAAGAGAGTAAAAGAACTCTACATCACAATCCGGCGACTTAAAGCAGGACTCAAGGTGGAGGCCAACTATTTACATCGGGCATCGGGATAAAAGCTCCAACAGGGTTCGAACCTGTGTACAGTGGTTCTTATGACCACCCGCTATACCACTCGCGTATAGAGCTAAAAAAGTGCCACCTACGAGATTCGAACTCGTGCGGTCGTGTACAACCAAAGGATCTTAAGTCCTCCCCCTTGGACCAGCTCGGGCAAAGTGGCGGCGCTCGGTGCTGGGTTTGAACCAGCGACCCCCCGATTAACAGTCGGATGCTCTGGCCAACTGAGCTAACCAAGCGGGAGACAGTTTAACGTGATATCAAGCACTGTTGTGTCAGACAAAAAAAAAACAAATGCCTTTTAACGCCATGTGGGGCGGCTTACCTTGGCAATTCTTCCCCTGGCAACTGGCAACATACCCTCTGCTCCGTCTGGGATTCGAACCCAGGACTCAGGTTTCAAAGACCCACGTGCTAGCCGTCTACACTAACAGAGCGGATTCTATTCGCGTGCCTTATCTCTAGACACAATAGACATACCCGGACACAATAGACATACCCGCATCATCCCGATGCAAGGATTTGTATTAAAGCCAGCTGGAGATATCGCCGCGCGCGCACGCAGTCTAGGGTATATATGCAAAGGTTGCGCAATCCTACACATCCACACGTCTGTGGCATTACTTTTTTAACGACAGGGGGTTTACATTGGGCCCTACTCGCCGAATGGTCAGCGTCCCGACCACAAGTCCTAGGAGGAATCGAACCTCCGATTTCGGTGGGAACTACCGATGTGCTAACCACTACACTATAGGACTGAAATTCCTCGTGCGGGACTCGAACCCGCGTCTCTTGGGTGAAAACCAAGTATCCTAGCCACCTAGACTAACGAGGAAACCTGCCGACTGTGGGGATCGAACCCACGGCCAATAGCTTAAAAGGCTATCGCTCTGCCGACTGAGCTAAGTCGGCTGTACTTACCTGCGATACCTGTAATGGGAGAAACGGGGGTTAGTAGAACACATGCCCTTTTTACACCGAATGTATATTTATGCGAGCATAAGTGTTGCATAATCCAGTTGGAAAAACTCGAACCCCCATCTCTTGGGTATCCGAATCACCTAGACTAAGGCTAAGTCGGCTGTACTTACCTGCGATACCTGTAAATGGCGAGAAAGGGGGTTAGTTCAACACATACACGGGATAAAGCCAACATTACATATTTATACTGTATTTCCGTGAATAAGATGGATGTTTGTTTTTATATGAAGACTATTTACACTGTACAATTTGTTTGAAAGAATGTCTCTTCGCATTGCCATGGGTGGCAACGTCGACGCTGGGAAATCAACATTGACGGCGTGTTTGTTCGGCGAACCCGACGATGGGCGCGGCGCGGCGCGCGCCACTATTTTCCAGCACCCACACGAAAAAGAATCGGGACGCACGTCGACCATTACCATTCGCGAGGGACGCATCGGCACGCGCCACGTCGTCGTCGGCGACCTTCCCGGGCACGAAAAGTATTTCAAGACGACCATTTCCGGCTTGGTAGGCTTGATGACAGACTACGTGCTTATGGTGGTCGCCGCGAACCGCGGTGTCACGTCAATTACCAAGGAGCACTTCCGATGCGCCGCCTGTCTGCATTTGCCGATTGTCGTTGCGGTGACCAAGACAGACCTGACGCCGAACAATGTCCTGAAGAACACGTTAGCCGCAGTGGCACAACTGTGCAAAAAACACCAACGTCGACACTACAAAATACACGACGCCTCTATCTCTGAAAATATGGTCGCTAGCTGCGTGTCTCGCGCCGTCGTACCGGTCGTACCTCTTTCCTGCGTCACGCGCGCCGGCATGGACGTGTTTCACTCGTTGTTTCAAAAACTGCCCGTGTGGCGCACCTACGACGTCGATACGCCCTGTGCTATCCAGCTCGAGTCTATTTTTCAGGTCCAGGGCGTTGGCATCGTCGTGGGTGGCGTGTGCGTTCAGGGGCGCATGCCATCCAACACGTGGGCGTTCCTAGGGCCTTTCAAGCAGGGTCAATACAAAAAAGTCCGTGTCAAATCCATTTTCACAGAAGATACGGATAGTGAACACATTGAGGCTGGCCAGTACGGTACGTTGGCCATCGTGCACAAAGACGTCAAGCGGAAGCATCTGACAAAGGGCATGGTGCTCACATTGGACCCAAAGACGGTCGCCGTGCGCGAAGTTGACGCGCGCATCTTTGTATTGCACCACGCCACGACCATCAAGGTCGGTTACCGCCCCGTGATGCACTGTCGTACGCTGAAAAAATCGGCCGAACTCGTGCATATGAACAAGGATGTCGTCCGTTCCGGCGATTACGCCAAAGTCACGTTGCGTTTTGACACGCCCGTGTTCATGCTGCCTGGCGACCATTTTGTGTTTCGCGAGTCGCGTTCGAAAGGCGTGGGAAAAATTATCGCGACACGTTAGACCAGCACGGCCGTACTAGCAGACGTTGGAATGTCCGGCACGTCTATTGTACCCACGACCGTCACGACCTTGGCGTTTTTCGTCTTGCGCGCGTGCAGAGACGTCACCATGCTTGAAAATGCCATAAACGATAGGAAAAGAGTGACGAGCGCCTGATTCGTGGTGGGGAGTGGCGTTTCACAGTCCTCCTCGAACAGAGTGATGTTTTGATACTGACTCTCGAGAACGCACGGTTCCTTACCATCGCAATCGCGGCACGCCTTTATAATTTCGTTGAGTATGCTCCACATGAGGATGATTTGGACTATGTTCCAGGCGGCCAGCGACATCTGTGCGCAGGAAAAGAGGGAGAGCGCCCTTTCATTGGAGGTCGTGGCGGCGCGGATGCCGTACGTGGGCAGCCATAACGCGAACAAATACGCACCCAACGCAACAATGACGACGTCCCAGGCGCTGTAACTGTCGTCCATCGTGTATTTGACGGCGGTATACACATAGTATGCGAGATAGCACACAATTGTAAAGCGAATCCATTGTAATAACGAGACATTTGGCTCGTTGACGAGCACACCAGTAACGACGACGTCTGGCATTTTTGTACACAGAGTATGCCTTTTATATCTTCATTCTGTTTTTGTACAGAGTACCGTGCCACGCCATTCCACAGTGTCCGCATTCACCAGGGCAAACACGCGAACATAGACGCCCACCAATTCGCGCACGACCCACATGACGTAGTGTTGTGCCAAATTTAGACAGAAAAACAACACACCGCGCGGCTTGTCTGACACGTGGCCCCAATCAAAAAAGTAGGCGGTGCTCCCGCGGTCTTGCCACGCCGACGGTAAACTAATCGCACGGTCCATCATGCAAAACACGAGCGCGTCGACCAACAGCCACGCCGCGACGTGCGCCACAAGCCACGTGCGACCATAGCCGTGCAAAAGATGCAGCGACGTCCACGCCAGTAGTGTAAATAAATGGCTGTCAATGAGCAGTTCGAGTGGAATAAATACAAACGTGTCGGCGCAATTGTGCCGCAAACGCATCCAGCGGATGCGACGCTGTACGTAGCTGTCAAAATCAAAGACGTCGAGGTTTTGCAGCGCCGGGTGCTTGGACAATGACGTGTGCCACCCTCGTTGGTCGAACGCAAACCCAATTTTGGCGTCTTCGTTGATGTGCGACGCAAATACGGACAGACCTCCCAGGTCATCAAGATGACTTTTGTCAAGGAGAACGCTCATCCCCGTCAAACATGTGCACACCAAGTGGTTCAGAAAGACGTAGGGACGCGCGTGCGACGTTGCGAAAAACCACCGCTCGAGCACCGAACCGTGAAACAACGTGCCGAAATCGGCCGTGATGTTTGGACCAGAAATGCCCCACGGCACCTGGTGCACCAACGGAGAGCCACCGACGCATTTGTCGACCATGTCTTGCAGCGCACCGTCCGACGCAATCACGTTGGCGTCCGTCATCCAAACCATGTCGTATTTCGCCGCCTCATATCCGGATTGTAAATTGGCCAATTTCGGGTTGATGTAGTCGGCGTTTCCCACCGACACTGTTTGTGTCACGCGCGGATACTTGTTGGCCAGGCGCCGTACCACGTCCACGGCGTCGTCGTTGGCGTCTGCCACGCAAAAAATAAGTTCAAACCGTGGCCACTTTAATTGAAAATAGGTTTCGAGCGTCTCCTCGAGTCGCGGTATGGCACCGTGCAGGGGTTTGAGAATCGTCACGCCGCAGTCGTGATAGTACTTGCGCTTGTAGCGGGCGTCAATGGCAGCGTACGACGGCCGCTGCATGTGAAGCCACACCAAACACACACTGCACAACTGTACTAACCACGCCGCTGTAACATAGGTCAGACACGCGCGCCGCCACACCAAGCCCAACAACAAACATGCATATACGCAACTATAGTATAATCGTTTGTTCATGTGTTTATGTTACAGGCAAAGCCTTTATACTATCAAATGCAAATGGTTTCCATGGAACTCGAGGCGCGCCACAGATGGATACCGCGCAAGTGACGTATCGTGTGGTAACAGTAAAATAGACGAAAGCCGGGGAACAGGGGCCCGAGCAAATCTGCCGATATTTCCGCATCTTCCAGACACCCTTCGACGATTAAAAGACTATCGTCTTTGCGAAACATTAGCGCACAATGCCACCAGCCTTGCACGTGAAAACGCCGGCCACACAAATGCCATCCCAGATACTGAAGTCGTAAAAGTGCGTCGTTTTCGCCCATCATGGGCGACACATATTCTATTATTTATACGCCAAAGTACAGTATAAAGCAACACATCATCAGTACTGACAATGGCTCGCATCTACCTGGATTGGGATTTGACCGCCGCGTGTTTCTCATTTAATGCCGACCAAGACGCCTCGCCAGAGGCAGTGACGAACGTACTCAAATCGACGTACGACAGTGGCTCAGACCAAACCAAACAGGCCGCCGACGTGGAATATGTCAGCACCTATATGCACGACCTGTTGAAACCCCTTCTGGCGAGGTACCAAGACCGCATCACCATTCTGACGGCAAACTCGGCCTCGAACGTGGAAAAAATATGCACACAGTTCGACATTCCAACGCAGGACATTTATTCCGTGCACGACGCGAAAGATACAAAATGCGCGTACATACGGGAACAGAACAAATGGTTCATGTTTTTAGACGACAGTCTGGAGCAAATCACGGAGGTTGCGTCGTTGGCGAATCACATGGGAGGTGTGGTCGTACCTATTGTTCGTCCGCCGCGGAACGCCCCCGTTGCAGATTGTGGCATGTTCGGAAGACTCAGCACCGAGGCATATGCGCAAAAATACCCACAATTCGTGCAGGAAGGAAGATGGAACTGGTACGCCTATATAGACGCGTGCTTAGAACAACTTGACGCGTGGAACGTGCCCACGTTTGCTAGCGCGGAAAGTGCACAATACCGTACATTTGTGTAGAAAAAAAAAAACTTAACCGAAAAAATCATAATATGGATACTCTGTTGGGTTTTCCGGAACAGGGTGGGTCTCGATACCCACTCCTGCGACAAAATTCCGATGTACAACGACCGTATAGACATGTTCCCGGAACCACGCTGCAGTCATTTTGTAAAAACCCCTTCCAGGCCCCGTGCCACCCCAGCTGTTTTCAATGTTAAAGGAAAGCGGAACGCCGTCCTTGGACACCTCGACACCGACCAGAAGCATCGCGTGATTGCAGCGCGCGCGACCCCAGTGCATGCGCTCGAGTTTGCTCATTTTCAGCGGGTTTCCAGAGCCCGGTATGAACTTATCTGGGCGATACAGGCCATCCGCCATGCCTTGCAAGTGCTGCGAAACGTCCTCGTTCATGTTGCACGCAAACCATACGCCAACGCCGTTACGTATGGACAGTAGGACAGCGGCTGCCATCTTATCCATGTCGTGGACGTTGTAAGACAACTCGGGTATTGTCTGCAGACTTTGGTGTTGCGTCGTACTCCAGCCCTGAGGATGGCGAGGGTCATCAATCAACTGAATGTGCTGGTCGATGCAAACGGCCGCGTCCAGCATGTTAAATAGCGTGTGGGGGGTTCCCTTGATATCAAGATGTTTTTTCAGCATTGTATCCACTGCACATTTAAAGCCGTTTACCGGTGGTCTCCCCATGCACAGGCACAGGACGCGCATCACATTCTGCAGACGTGCGTCTCTGAATGTGTGGAATGCCTGTTCGTCGACCATGGTAGAACAGTCTTTTATGTCGTTTCTGAGCAGGTTACACAAGACCGTATTCATCTCGGACGAGTGGCTGGACGGCCAGGATTCTCGGTACGCTTTTTTGGGCACAACGCCATACTTGTGCGCCAGTCTGCGAAATGTTATCCAGTTACCGCCGTCATGCAGGGGCTTCTCCAGGTACTCGAGGCGTTCGACGACGGACATGTCCTTTTCGTAGTAGAAGAGATTCAGCATGTCGTTGTACTGTTCGAAATAGTGCCAAAAAAACAAGTACGACTGGCTCAGCTCGAAATTGGGTTTCAATTTGTGCTTTCGTATCAGAAGACGTCGCATAATATTGAGTCCGGCAAACATCCAACAACGCCCACTGTACATTTGATTGCATGGAATGACCGATTCCGACAGGGCCACGTTAAAGTAGCGGGTTTTCAGAATAGAGACCTTTGCTGGGTCCCTGTCGACCTGGCGCAACGGGGTGCTTTCCAACACCATTTTAAGTGGACTCAATGCGTCATCCGGCATCCACGCAGTGACCCTTTCCCAAGATACGGCCTTTTGGCCCACAAGTAGCGCCGTAGTCTTTTCCTGTCGCTTCTGGGCCGCGTCAAGGTCGTCTTTGGCCTGTTCCGCGCGTCTCTCCGCCCTTTCGACGATGGCCTTTGCCTTTTGAATTTCGACATTGTCGAGATTTTTGGTATCGAGATTTTTGGTATATACGACAATCATTTAAGGTGTAGATGCGTGACCTTATATACGTGTATTTTTTCAGGGTGGTGCCGCCACAGATTTTTTTTTTCAGCCGGAGGTCAAAAGTTCTTTCGCGAATAGAAAAGTTTTCTTTCGCCGATAGAAAAGTTCAGCCCTCGCCAGCTTTTTTTTTCAGCCGGAGGTCAAAAGTTCTTTCGCGAATAGAAAAGTTTTCTTTCGCCGATAGAAAAGTTCACAGGCGGAGGTGCACATATTCTTTCGCCGATAGAAAAGTTCAGCCCTCGCCAGCTTTTTTTTTTCAGCCGGAGGTCAAAAGTTCTTTCGCGAATAGAAAAGTTTTCTTTCGCCGATAGAAAAGTTCACAGGCGGAGGTGCACATATTCTTTGAATAATTTCAGAGAAAACCAGTTGCGACCTCATCAAACATCCAAAACCATGGCTTCACTCACATGCCCTTTGACACTTCAAATGTTCGTAGACCCAGTGGTGGACAACGATGGAAACACCTGGGAGCGTAGCGCCATCGAGCGCGCCATCGATATGAACGGCCTGTCTCCACTGACGCGCCGCCCCATGACCAAGGACGAGCTCCGTCCTAATCGCAACGTGCGCGAGATGGTGGAACAGATGGCCCCGAGCCAAAAAATGGAGGTCGAGGTGGACGACGACGCGGACAGCTTGGGTCTAACGGTGACCTACAGCGAGGACGGCTCGTGCCTGATTCGCATCGTGCCCCCGGATACGACAAAGCAGACCGCCGTCGACATCGTCTTTGCCGTCGATACGTCCGGGTCCACCAGCAATTCGGCCAAAGAGGGCGTCGAGTCGGACGGGCTAACGCTCCTCGACATTTTCCGCCACGGTGTTCGCACGGTCGTCCAAGGGCTCAGCCCACAGGACCGCTTTGCGCTCGTAGACTGGTCTTCCACCGCTTCAGTCGTGTTTGATTTGAAACAAGCCACCGAGTCCAACAAAGGCCTGTTCAACGTCAAACTGGCCAGTATGGATTCTTCCGGCTCGACCAACCTTTGGGACGGGTGCAAAACTGCCCTCGACCTGTTGAAGCCGACGCCTGGGCGCTTCCAGGCGGTCTATGTCCTCACGGACGGCGTGCCCAACATCGTACCGCCGCGAGGCCATACCAATATGTTGGACCGCTACTTTGACGGACGTCCCGACCTGGCCTGCTCACTCAACATGTTTGGATTTGGGTATCGTTTACAGTCCGACCTGCTGGCTTCGATGGCGCGCAACGGGTCGTACACGTTCATTCCAGACAGCGGCATGGTCGGCACCGGTTTTATCAATGCCGCGGCGCGCACCATGACGACCATGGCCGAAAACGCCGTCATTCGGCTCGAGACGTCCGGGGAGGTGAGTGCCAGTGGCAATCTTGCGGTGACCAAGGCCTCGTGGGGGTACAGTATTGACGTGGGAAACGTCATGCGCGGCCAATCGCGAGACATTGTGCTCCAAGTTTCAGCCCCGGCGAATGCCACGTTGACGTATCGCCACATTGCATCTGGCGAACATCGCGAAGCTCTGTCTGCCGTAGGCGCCGCGGAGCAGTTGTCTGCCGAGATGCCGCGCGTCTCGTTTGGCGAACTCGTCGCGTCACTGTTGGAAAAGTGCGAACAGCGGGATTTTGACACGGCCGAACAGCTACGCAGTCGTTTTTCGTGCGACGACAGCAATGTCATGAAAGAGGTGGGCGACCAAGTGCGTCTGGCTATTCAGCCGGGCCAGTACGAGCGCTGGGGGCGTCACTATCTGCGCTCGATTGCTCCGGCACACTTTGGCCAGTACTGCACGAATTTCAAGGACCCGAAAATGCAAGAGTACGGTGGTCGTCAGTTTCAGCACATTCGCGACATGCTCGACGACTGCTTTAACAAGCTGCCGGCGCCGCGACCGTCGGGATATGTCTCTAGGGAATACGACAGCTACCACAGTGCGCCGTCGTCTCCCGTGGACATGTCGACGTACAACAACGCGGCGGGACCGTGTTTCGCTGGCCACTGTCGCGTGCTCATGCCCAAGGGGGTCACGCGACGTCTTTGCGACTTAATCCAAGGTGACAAAGTCTGGACGGAAAAAGGCGAGGACGAGGTCTTGCGCGTGGTCAAGACACCGGTCGAGGCGCCAGAGCTTCACGTGTTTCCCGACGGTCTCGAAGCGACGCCCTACCACCCTTTGTACGTGGGAGGTCAGTGGCAATTTCCCGTCGATGTCGCGCCGGCCCTCACGCGACCAGACTGCACCGCCGTATACAGTCTCCTTCTCAAAGGCGACTCGACGCGTGTCAACATCGAGCAGGTCGACTGCATCGTGCTGGGTCACGACATTGCGGACGACCCGGTCGCCGCCCATCCGTATTTTGGGTCACAGCGCGTGCGCACAGACATTTTGCAAATGCACAGCACCAAAGGCGTCGTCACACTCAAAGGCATGGAACGTCATGCGACCACGGGACTCGTATCTAAGCTCATACAATGAACTATAAAAATGTATTTATTTTTTTAAAAACATGGACCAGTGTACACCTGTCGGCGACGCCTTTGTATCTACGGACACGTTACTGTTGGGGTGGCGTTGTACGTCTGCTGTCGTCTATGTACTCGTGATTATATTTTATGGCATATTGAACGCCTTTAAACACTACATTGGCACGGTGTCGGCCCAATTGCACCGCGAGGCCATGTCTGAGTCATCCGCGGCTTCGCGTCGCGTGTGTGTGATTGTTGGCTACCGTGCCGTGTCTGTCTTGATTCACATTGTAAACATATTACTTATCACCAATAATAATTTTGGCATTCTTGGAATGGCACTCGTGTCGGATTTGGCGGGGACGGCATATGTCTACAATCGACGCCGTTCCGACCACAAACACCCCCTGCGCGCTCTGGCCAAATCTGTCACTCACCTGCGTTCTTTGGAGGCGCGCGCGACGCTGACGCCCGAGGAGATACGCGAACTGAACGAGATGAAAGCGCACGTGCACGTGATTCGCCGCGCTGGATTGTTTGGCCCAGCAAGTCCTTCAAAAACGCGGTTTTAGTCGCCGTGACAAACTCTGGATGAAACAGGTCGACTTGACGCGCCCATGCTTGGCCGAGGTGCTTTTCCCATGCCGCATCTGCGCGTGGCACGCAATCGTCGAGACTTGGGCGGTCGTCGAGTATGTGAAGCACGCCGCACGTACGCGTGCACAGAGCCACCACGGACCACTGTTCGTCCAGTGGGTACGTGACGGGAGGAAGGGGGCAGATGCACAAGACAAGACGTAACATTTCATCTACGAGTGTCTTGGTGTCGGCCTTTTTGGCCACGGCGCGTTCGTAAACAGCCCATGCTTTTTCGACGGACATTTACCCCAAGCGCGAGCGCTTTAAGTAATGAGACGGCGCAGTTCGGTCGCGTACTTTTGCTTAAAGTCGGCCAGTGACGAACGCGTACACTCTGCGTCTGTCCTTAAAAACGTGCCGTGTGTCAGTTCGAGCGGCACGCGTCTCGGTATCCACAAATTGTACCAGCCGCGAAACCATGGCAGTACAAAAGGTATGTTCAGCTTCCAAGATAGCCAGACGCGCTGCTCCAGCCATGGCCCCCGCACCAAACGATACGTCGCGGTTTCACCACGGGCCCACACCGGAAAAAGCGGCACGCTCGTTACCATGGCCAACTTGACAAAGCCAAAGCGTTTCTCGAGGAAAAAACGCTTGTCGTCGCGACATTCGGCCAAGACGAGCTCCGGAACGCCGCCCGGCACCACAATTAACGGGTACCCAGCGTCCAACGCGCTTCGCATGGCGCCCCAGGTCGCGGGAATGCACCCCATCAGCCGTGCAAACCATCCAAAGACGGGCACGTAAAAGAGAGCCGGGGCGACGCAAAACACTGTTTGGGACCCCTGGACAAGGTGAATGCCGACAACCGCGGCGCAGCAGAGGACACCGTGCGGGTGAACGGCAATGATGCAAGGCTCTTTGGGAATCTCGAGCACGTTGCATGGAAACCACGCGTGCCAAGGTACGACAGCGGCCATTTGACGCAACCAACTCGACGTGACGCGCTGGTCATGGAAACGCCACTGGCACATGATGGAAATCAGGAAACAGGCGGGCAGCGCCGCGACGCAAGCTGGTACGCTGAACAGCGCCCCGACAAACAAGAGCGGCAGCGCCCATATCCAGCAAAACGTCACGGCGGCGAGCACGATTACATGATACCAGCGCATTTGTAAAGAGTCTAGACGAGCCTAAATAGTCTAACGGCGTATCTTGTAGATGAAGCGTTGATATCGAGGCCAGAAGCTGAGCGCAAGAGCGTGAAACATCTGTACAATACAGTACACATACACAAGGTAGACGGTGTTCATTTCATTGGAGGTGTTTGTCCAAAAGTCCGCCACTTTTGTGGTCGATTAAGGTAATCTTGTTCTTCCCTATAAAAGGGCCCGACGTTAGTGCATTAAAACATGTTTCGTCTTTTCAAACACGCGCCGTCGCCCATTCGCCTAGGCCGGTGGACAAGAACGCCCAACCCTCGCGTTGCCGCACGCAAGGCCGAACTGGCCAGCCACGACCATTGCGGCTCGTGCCCGCCACTTCCAAAGTCGCCCGTGCCTGAAAAGAAACCCCCGGCCGACATTGCTGGCATGTACGCCATTCAGTCATTTTCCGTATATCCCTCGCGCAAGGCCTGAGAAAATGCAGTTGCCCGACGACGTTATGATTCACATTTTTTCGTTTATGAATGGCACGTTTGTGGCGGACCACTACACTGCGCGACTCTCACTCACAAATCCGGTCTGGAAACCTCGTTATGAGCGTCGGTTTGATGTACAAAAACAAAGTGTCAATTATTATGAATTGTATAGGTGGTCTTTACAACTGGAAAAACACAAAAAAGCCTATCAACGCCAATGGACGCTCGGCTGCGTGGGTAAAATTACACCCATGAACTGTCCATTATTTCCAGCGGCACCCTCCGACATCTCTAAAAAAAATAAAGACGTTCCAATTCGGCAATAAAGACGTTCCAATTCGGCAACATGACCCTCGCCACATTCTTTGACCACGTCGTTCACAATGACAACGCGGCCGCCATGGACTTTTTGGCCTCACATAAGGGCAAAACACGCATCAAACAACTGGCAATGGTCTACGCGGCAGCTCTCGGCAACTACGAGCTCGTAAAACACATGTTAGCGTGCGGCATGAATGCAAATATATATGATGTATTGACAGATTTCACACGCACTTGGGAACCAAGAAAATTGAAACAAATACAAGCCGCGATATCGAACGACATGCGCCGGTTTACACGTGGGTGGGCCACGGTCCTCACACCGGCGTGTGCCGCCGCGTTTTATGGCCACAAGCGCGTCTTAAGTCTTCTCTGTGAACACGATTTCTCCACGATGTCTTTCAACCCGTATTCCGCCATGACTTCGGCGTTTATTGGCAATGGTACCCCGCCGGAGTGGAACGCAACTACGTGCGGGTTATTCGGACAACAATGGGACATTGCTTCCACTCTGGTAGACATGGGCGTGAAAACAACGGATATGCATGAACAATACCCTGCATTTTTACAGTTTCGTACCAAAACACATCTCCCAAAAGATGTTATCAATATTGTGTTTTCTTTTTTTTAAAATTATATCCAGAGATTCTCCATCAATTCTTTCTGCTGGAAGGCTTCCAGGTACCATGCCGGAGGCGCTTCGGCCCCACGGTTCCATTTGAGGGCCCACGTCTTTGTTGCGTAATACTTTCGGTACGTCTCGACGGCGTTGAGTTGGCCATCGGTGTAGGTAGCACAGTATGGAAAAATCTCATCGTTGATGGCGCAATAAAACTCGTCGCAACCTTTCGGACAACCGGCGCGCGCAATTTTGAGTTTGTGACCTTTAAACGTTTCCTGGCCCACGTGCGGCGGGTATCCCATGACTTTGAGCCGCTGCAGGTGCGCGAAACACTTGTGCTGCTTTTTGTAGCGGCGTGTGTACTCTTCGCACAGGGCGAGCCCGAGACGCAGGGCCCATTGGTAGTGGCTGGGGTGAAGACGCACCCAGATGGCCGAAGGGTGGTTGCGATGCGTGGCCCTGTAGGGCGCATACGGGCAATCGGCCCAGTCTACCTGGTCGCGTCCGAACCACCATGCCGTGTAGAGCAGTTGCGTGGTCTCTAGAATCATTTTTATACAGTGCTTGTCACAGTGCATGGTAGCGGCCTCTACGGCGCATGCAGCCAGTAGGAATAAATTCATGGTTTCTATAGAAAATAGATTTTTAACAAAGTAGTAGTCTTCTATTGTGTTCTTCGTTTTGCCTCTGTATTCTCGACCACTCGTTGTTCTCTCGTTTTCTTTTTCTTGATTCGTTTTTTTTCTTTGGCTTTTTTCCGTTGGCCCCTGTCTCACATAGGACCCCTCTAAATAGAAAGGATTCTATTTAGAGGAGATAAAGGAAAACCACAATTACTTCGCATTCTCGAAGGTTACGGTATATAAACGGCACCCGTGTTGGATACTATGGTCCAGTCGCGGACGCTCCTTCTACTGTCTCTTACCGTCGGGTCGGCCGCGGCCCAGTGGTGCGAAGACGACGAAACAGCCTCGAAATGCTGCAGCTCCGACAACAGCACGTCCGATTGCGAGAGCCAGTACGACTGTACTTGCCCCGGAGGGTTGGACATTGCCTACGTGGGTGCCACGATTGGCGCGCTCGTCTTTTTGATTTGTCTGTGCTCGTGGACCTGTTGCTCCAGCGCTTTTCGGCCCGTATACACAAAGGTCAGGGCCACAGACGACGAGGCCGCCGACGAGGCCGCCGACGCCGACGAGGATGCATTCAGTAGAACACCGACACTATCTTTTTAGGTAGACGTGTCCATGAAAATTTCGAATGTCGTACATGTCACTTTTTATTTTTTTTGTACCCATTGTAAAATGCCGCAAGAGTATCATGTGGCGATGGTTCCGACCGTCGCGCGGTATTCGCACCTCGGTGCTTGGAAGAAACGTCAAGACCTCGGTGCGACCCTTGAGTGTCCAACGCACCGTGCGCAACTTTCGAGTGCGAATGTCATCCATGAGAACGACACGCTCGTCCACCGGCCACATCACAAACACCACCAGCAGGATGGCGAGCACCCCCACAAAGAGGTACATTTGACCGCAATGGTTTTGCATTATATAAGCCCACACAGAAGATACCAACAATGACTTGGATTCCTGGAGATAGTATCACCGTGGGTGGACAGTCCGTCTACTCGTACACGCACAAGGACAACGGACTCACGCTATTGATGTGTCCTGTCGCCGATTCGCAAGTGTGCGCCTACATGCGCGTCGTTCACGCCGGTTCCAAAGACGAGGACGCCTGCGTGCCGACGGGTGCCGCACACTTTATCGAACACATGTCCTTTCGCATTCAAGACGGCAAAATATGGAAGCTGGCCGCCAAAGGTGACCAAATCAATGCCGAAACCAACATGGACTCGACACGATTTTTTGTCGTACATCTGCCCGAACAGACGGCGTCCACCATCGAAATCGACGCCAGTCGCTTCAAGCAGACCTCCGTGCCCGCCGACAAAGTCCCGATTGAGCGCCACGCCGTGCTCAACGAGATGGAGCGCGGCCAGCGGGCCGAAAACCTCATGTTTCACACGACGTCGTCCGTAGCCGTGTTGGAGGGCGGTTACCACCACAGCACGATTGGCAGCGGCGCGGACGTGAAAAACACATGGGCCGAAGACATGGGGCGCTTTCGTCGCAAGTTTTACACGGCGTCCAACACGACGCTGATATTTTGCGGCTCTTTCGACCCCAATGCGGTGCGCGACCAGGTGCACGAACACTTTGGCAGCATGCCCCACGTGCCAAAGGCCCAAGTCGAGTTGGCCAAACCAGCACGCCAACTCGGCATGCGCATGGTAGAATTACGTACTCAAGCCCCGTGTGGTATGATTTGCATGGCGTTTCATCAGCCGAGTGGGTCGACCAAAGAGTCGATTACGCTGCAGTGCATTGACATGCTAACATGGCACAACGAGCAGGGTCGCGCCGAACCGCTGCTGAAACAGGGACTGCTGCACGACGTCGGCATGTACACGCCGCGCCAGCGCAACGACTACCTGGTCTTTTTTAACGGCACGTTTGGAAAAACGTCGCCGTCGATTCGCGGCGACGTGCAAAACGCCATGTTCAAAACGTTACAGTCTTTCGGACGCCAGCAAGTGACGACCAGCCAGTTGGACGTCGTCAAGACGGCGCTGCGCGACCGATGGGCTCGCAACACCGAGTCGGTCACCGACCTGATGAACGAACTGGGACGCTCGGCGAGCATTGGCGACTGGCGCGACTACGACAAGCGCCACGCGGCTCTCGACAGCCTCACCCCGAACGACATTCGCGCCACGGCGTTGCGCGTCTTTGTGCGCGACAATCTGACCGTCACACATCTCATTCCGTTTGAGCGCCAGCAAGCTCCCGCGCCGGCCGCAGGAACGCCTCTGGCGAGCCGCTGCACGCAGCAGTCGCCGGACCATTTCGCGACGACTCCGCCTGCCGCATCCGCGTGGTCTGTGCACAACATACAGCCGACGACCAACGTCGTGCACGTGCCCCGGGCCAAATACTTGCGCGCCGTCGTGAGCGCCAGATTCTCTCCCGCCCAACATGACATCGCCTCCCTGTTCGTGTCCAACATGGGCAATGGCTGCGCGCTGCACGCCACGCCGACGTCGACGCTCATGTCGATGCACTCGGAGCGTTCGTTCACGCACGACCACGAGTACATTCATCTCACAATGGCCATGCCCGACTTCGAGTCGACCCTGAAGGAAGCCGCCCATCTCATGTTCCACGGCGAGTGGCTCAAACCCACCTTTGCCAAAGACTTTGTCAAACTGCAGAAAAAACACATCATCGAAGAACTGCGCTCCAAACACAACGACCAAGAGTACCAACTCAAAAAACACTTTATCCAACGACTCTTCACGCACACCACCTACGACGAGCCCATCGAAACGCGCATCCAGCGCATTCGGCACCTCACCGAACGCGACCTGCGCGCGTTTCACGCGAAATGGATACGACCGGCGTGCGGATACGTGACCATCGTGTCGCCCACCATGGAAAAGGGCACGGCGCTGGCCAATGTGCTGACAACGTCCGCCAAGCGACCCGCCACCGCCCAACTCTCGTGGAAAGCACGGACGCGCACGGCGTCGACCACCCACAAAGTGCTGCACGGATACGGGTCCTTCAACGTGGCCATTGGACAGACGGTTCGCGTGCCACACCACTCGGACGACGCCGTGGCACTCCAGTGCGCCATTCACGTGCTCGGGGGCGGCATGACAGGACGTCTCATGCACACGGTGCGCGAACAAAAGGGCCTCGGAACCTACGGCCTGTACGCCATGCTGCAGACCGTCAGCGCCCAGACAGACCACATTCTATGCATCCAGGGCACGTTTTCGCCCGTATCTGTGCGCGAGGGTCTCGCCTGCACGCGCCAGTTGATTCGCGAATGGCACGCGCACGGCATTACGGCCGACGAATTCAGCGACGCCCAGCAGTGCCTGGTCGGTCAGCAGTTGATTGGCTCGGAGGACATCGACGCCCTCCACACCACCATACTCAAAGCCATCCTCGACGAGCGCGACCCAGAGGCTTCCTACCACGCCTACACGCAAAAGGTGCGAGCCCTCACGCTCGACCAGGTCAACGCCGCTCTGCAAAAATACATCGACCCCGACGCGCTCACAGAGACCGTTATCGGCCCAACGCAACTATAAAGGTAAAAATATTTTCTTTTCACATGGACAAACGTGTACCCACCTATGTAAACAGTCCATACATTGGCACTTTTCAGTATCCCACCGCCGGACCCGACCGCATCCACGAAAATCCCAACCCCTTTCTGCTGCCCGCCAACATGCCCTTTGTCGGCACCTTTCGTCACAACATGCCCATATTTCTACCCAGCTTCTTGCGCACGGCGCGCAGGGACGCGACGACGCAGACCGAAGACGCCTCCGACGAGCGAGCGACGCAAACGTCGCCCGTCAATCTCGACGCGTTTGTCATTGTGACCTACCCACCCGACCAAGACGAATGACTATTAAAGCACCACCCCCCGCACCAACATGGACTGGGACGCACTCCTCATTGGACTCCTCTCTTGTGGTGCCGTGCGGGGCGCCTACACGCTCCTAGACGCGCGTCTGCGCGTGAACGCGCGCGCGTACGCGACACTCAAACCCCATAAACAAAAATACGTGGTTAAAAATATAATTAAAGCCATGTATCTAGCCGTACTGTTGGCCGGCGCCGTGCCGCTCGTACTCGTGCCCATTGCGCGCGACGGACACTGGCACTCGGCCCGCATTCGCCGCTTCGGCATGCTCTACGTGTCCAACGACGCCGTCGGACTCGCGTGCGTGCCCAGGCTGCCCACAACGACCCGCATACACCATTGCGTCACCATATGTCTCGTGGTGGCGGCCATGGCCATCGATTTTCAGACATCGGACGTGGGACAGGCCATGCTCGTCTACACCGTCGCGAGCGCCGCCGCCTACGTCGTCAATTTGCACCTCGCCGCGCGCTGGCTCCTGCGAGACACTGAAACGCTTCGCAAAACCGCCGCCGTCATTTACGCCACCTGCTGCGCCGTCTCGTGGACGTGGCACCTGCACTGGGCCTGGCATCGCGCGCTGCGACTTCCACACCTCGTGTACCTCGGACTCCTGACCGCCATCGTGCGCGACGACCTGGTGCTTATGCGGTGGCTTGCGCGCTAGCGAATGCGCCGTGCGGACTCCCCACGACGCGCACAGCGTATTCACTCGGGCACAGGCAGCGCACCGACGACGTTTGCGACGTACCGCTCTGTGGACGAGCCACGTACGACCACTGGCCCACGCACACCCACTGGTTTGCCTCGTACATCTCCAACTCGACAAACTGCTCGAGACCCGCCCACAACTTCCAGGTCGCGCAGACCGTTTTTCCGGCCTGGTTTTGGAACGTAAACGAGCGCGACGACCAGTAGGCCGTGGTCAAGGGGTTGCGCAGCGCATACTCGCGGCGCGTGCCGCCGCACTCCACCGTCGCGCAGTGCCGAGACAAATCTATGGTCAACATACTCTATTTTAAATAGAAAATTTTACGTTATAGTTTATATTTTACGTTGTATTTTATTCTTCGTTGGGTATTTTATTCTTCGTTGGCTGCATATGTTAAAGTTTGCTGCGCGCCCATCTTGATTTGATAACCCTGGCCTGGCGCCATGTCACCGATGTTATTTATACCATATCCGGGCCAGTAGGGGTCTCCCGCACCGTCTTTGACGATGATAACATTGTCAACAATATTACTAAAGACCTCCGCAATGTCCGATGCGTGTTTCCGCAAGTATCCAATGATATCCCAACCGTTTGTCAACGACAGCTCGGTGCTTTCCGGGGCCGCGTAGGTGCCGCAAATCTCCAAAGTACTCTCCGCGTCCATCTTGATTTGATAACCCTTGCCAAGCGTCATGTCACCGATGCTATTTATATTATAGAAAGGCCAGTAGGGGGTTCCCGCACCGTCTTTGACGATGACAACATCGGTATCAATGTTACTAAAGACCTCCGCAATGTCCGGTTCAAATGGCGTCAGATAAGTGGAAAACATTGACCAGCCCGCTGGTAACGTAATTGTCTGGCACTCGCCAATAACGACAGTCTGCACAGTCGATACGCCATTACTGGCAAATTGACTGTTACCAGTCACTGTCACCATCAAATTGACTTCATCACCAGCAGAGGTCAAACCTCTCCAAATGAATTCATCATTGGCCGCAAACCCATCTTTTTCGGACGTCGTCGAATCGTCGCCGTACGCCGTAATTGAAAAGGTCCCAGTCGTAACTTCAGCCCATCCTCCCAATTTTAAGTCACCTTCGCCGTCGGAATCATAGTAGACACTAATGTACGCTAGGTTGTCGGGTCTGGCAGCTGGTACCGCAATGCTATGCGTAACGCCCGTGGGGGTTAAGGCAGGATAGCCAGCGTATGTCGTGATTAGGCAGGTTCCGTCGTCCACGGTGGCGGCGTCGTTGTAGTTTTCGGCGGTGTTGTCCATGCAGCCTAATACATAACAATCCGCATTTGCCAGTCCTGGTGTCGGTGCCGCCGAGCAAGCATTTCCGTTCACGTCAAAGTTGGTAGCGCCGATGTCTCCATCTAAAGTGGTGACTGAACGGAAATCACCATCCGGGTCGCCGAGGTAAAGGGTGTCGCCACCGCCGCCGATTCCGGACTTAAAACTAATGGACACCCCAGAATCATCTTCCGCATCTTCGTAACCGAGCCAGTAACCACCAGCTACAATGACGACATCGCCGAATGTAAAGTCAGCAAACGGTTGTGCATCGTCCAGTTGAAACCCGACCATGGAGCAGTCGGCGTCACCGGAATTGTAAATCTCGATGTAATCTTCGGGGGCGCCATTTCCGTGTGCTTCGGAAATGTAAACCGTGCCTAACACACACGCGGGTGTGGCGGGCGTGGCCACATCACTATCGCCGGCGGCGCAGGTGCCTGTCAAAGGCGTACAGGTGATATCAACGCTCTCGAGAATAATTTCACCACCCATCCCGTCGTGTGCTGAGCAATAATAATACAGCATATCCGGGGCACCCGCCGGTACAGTCCACGAGCCATCAGACGCATCGTCGTACTCAGTACCCTCAGCGCGCGTACCGTCTGGCATTTCGGAGATTTTGAATGGGTGGCTTCCCACTGCGCTGACGTCAAAGGTATAGGTCGCGCCCTTCTTGAGACGCAGCGTCTTTTGCGGTACGCCGTCGATGAAATATATGCCACTGCTAGCGGTGATATCGAATGTGTCTGTGTCGAATTCGTCACTACTGTCCGCATTATACACCGGGGACCCGGTAGCCAAATCGTAGACGCGGGCGTAGTCGACTTCCATCGCTGCAGCCTCAAATTCTACATTGTTGGTCATGTCATTATCTGCCGAAACCCACGCCTTATCCACCGCCAGATTCATGATAATGTTCATGGACGCACCGTTCATGCCGCCCCACCAAAGCGGGTCAGCTGATTTGTATTCATAGTGCGAAACACCGTCGACAGAAAACACCAGTCTGTTCTCAACCCAATAAACGGCATATGTGTGGAAAGCTCCCTGGTCAAATCCGTCCGTATTGGCGCGATATCCCTTCGTCAGTGTATTGCCGGAAGATTGTTCCGTGTGCATAGCGCTTGATATGACGTTGGGGTTGTGGTTCCAGATTTCCAACACGTCAATTTCACCGCCGGCCGGCCACGTGCCTGGGCCAAGCAGCCAAAGTGCGGGCCAAAGGCCCCGGTCCGTTGGGAAGCGCGCGCGGAATTCCACATAACTGTCTTTATCGACTTCGAATGTAGACTTCAGGCGAGCCGAGGTGTAATCGTAATTGAAACCAGATGCCTCTCCGCTCTCTTTTTTCGCCACGATTTTGAGTGTCCCTGCTTCTGTAAAGGAGTTGTCGAGGTTAGCTGTGTAGTATTGTAGTTCGTTGTTATGCCAGCATGCGTCCCCGCCCCCTGCAGGGCATTGTGTTTCTGGTTCCCATTTTCCCCCACGAGCATCACGCGTCTCAGACCCACACGCGTTATAGTCCGCCAAAAATCCGTAGTCGCCCGATGCGAGCCGGCGGATGTCGGAACCGCCATCAACAAAGTTAACCCCCGAGCAGCCCGTTAAAGACTCCATTTGCAGTGTGTTGTCGTCTTGTGACAAGAGACCAAATTTGTATTGCGAGTCACGCGGCACGGTTGTCCTCCACACCTCACCATCTTGCACTGCGCCCGTGCCACAAGTGGGGCACCAGTTCGGACTGATAAGAACCACAGGAACACTTGTCGTCCAATCGTCGTCGTGTCTCAAGTACACAGTAATCTCATCGCTGTCGTTCCAACAGCTGCCGTCGTCCACGTCGGCGTTTTCGTCGTAGTTGGCGGCGTCGGCGTCCGTGCAGCCGCGGACAATGCCGTATGCTGAGGCGTACACATGGGTGTTCGTAATGGTCACAGCGACGTCCGGTGTCACAACATACATGATGAGATTGCTGAACGTATTGTCGCCCTGTGACGGAATCGCCACGGTGTACTCTGTCGACGTTGCGCCATCGACCGTGACAGCCACTGTATCGTAGGATGGCTCCGTGTCGGGATGCGGCTTGTACTCGAGTCGGAATCGCACGTCGACGGAGCCGCCGGACGCGACGCTACCCGTAAACGTGATGCGGCCAGTCTCGGTGAATTGGAGCGCATACATGTCACAGGCACTTGACGAAAACCCAGCCCAATCCTCCGCGCCAGTTGGGAAGGTGAATGTATTATCGTTGCCAATGTCAGCACCGCCGAACGCTTCCGAAAAAACGGCATCGCCCGGCTCGGCCACTGCGGCACAATCTGAACTCGATGAACTGTCTCCGGGACCATGGTCGGAGTCGACCGGGGCCGTGCCGCCAAAGTAAATGTTATTGAACGCGACTTGGCCATTTCCGTCCACTTTGAACTGGAACACGTCCGCAAGGTCGACAACGGATGAATAGTCGGTCAACGGAATGTCCACGCTAATCCATTGTTCAGTCGTCGCCACGTCCAGCGCCACAGCGGTTTCGACAGCGGTTTCGCCGCCGCTAATCAGGAAAAAGTTCAGGGCGGTAGTTACGTCCACGTTGTAGTCGACGTGGTCGACCACGTAGTAGTCGACGTGGAGGTACGCGTAGCCAGAGACGTCACTGTTTGTAAACGCCGTGCCCTGGTAGTTCAGGTTGGTGTACACCAGGTTATCGCCGACCGCGACTGTTGTCGTCTGGCCCCACATCGGGTTGAAGTCTGTGCCTTCGAGATTGCCGTACGTCGTACTGAAGATGGAGAGCACGGTGCTGGCGTCCTCGGTGGGGATGGGCGCCGCGGGGACTGTGGGAGCAGCGGGAGGCTCATAAGGGACAGTGGTGCAGCTGCCGTAGGCAACGACGTCCAACGTGATGTCGTCGGCGACGTCGACAAAGCGGTCGTTGTATGTGCCCGTGTTGCACTCACCGTCAATCAAACCGGCGGCATCTTCAAACCCGTTCCAGTTTCCGTCCGACGCTTGGTTGCGGAATTTGTAGAGATACCGTGCGTTTGGCGCGAGTTCAACCGTGACCGACCAGACGTCGTAACCGGCGTCCGTCATCGCATAACCGTCCTGGCCAAAGTCGCCGCCCGCGACGTAGACGCCGTCAGGATGCGTCGTCACGGCAGTCATGTCGACCTGGAAGGTCACGGACACGCTGTCGACCGGGCCGGTACTGTCGACCGGGCAGGCCGTGCCGCCGTCACTTGAGCAGACTGCGGCGGTCAAGTCCTCATTAAACGCCGAATAACTGTCAGCGTAGATGCAGCCCTCGTCATCTGGAATGACGTCGCAACTGGCATAGATGCATACCAGGTTACCGTACTGGTCCAAAGCCTGCACAGTGGCGTCGGCGTTGTAATTGTCGGCGTTGGCGTCCATGCAGCCCTCGACGGTATCCACTGGAATGCAGCTTCCGTCGTCATCCGTGGCGAGCGGGTTGTAGTTGGCGGCGGTGTCGTCCGTGCAGCCCACGACGTCGGTGTTGTCGCCGTCCGTGTCGTCGGAGTCGACCGGGGCCGTGCCGCCAAAGTAAATGTTGTTGAACGCGACTGCGCCATTTCCGTCCACTTTGAACTGGATGACCTGAAAAAGATTGACAACGGATGAATAGTCGGTCAACGGAATGTCCACGCTAATCCATTGTTCAGTCGTCGCCACGTCCAGCGCCACAGAGGTTTCGCCGCCGCCAATCAGGAAAAAGTTCAGGGCGGTAGATTCGACCACGTAGTAGTCGACGTGGAGGTACGCGTAGCCAGAGACGTCACTGTTTGTAAACGCCGTGCCCTGGTAGTTCAGGTTGGTGTACACTAGGTTATCGCCGACCGCGACTGTTGTCGTCTGGCCCCACATCGGGTTGAAGTCTGTACCGTCGAGATTGCCGTACGTCGTACTGAAGATGGAGAGCACGGTGCTGGCGTCCTCGGTGGGGATGGGCGCCGCGGGGACTGTGGGAGCGGCCGGGTACGTGCAGCTGCTGTCGTCCGTGGTGGCGCCGGAGTCGAAGTTTTCGGCGTCGGGGTCCGTGCAGCCTGAAACGTCTGTAACTTCAACAACACGGATGTCGTTAATGATAAACGTATGAGCAGGAGTCGGCGCCGACATTACAATGGAAATCTTTGTGACATCGGCAATGTTGGTAATTGGCGATTGCCCGTTGTTTATGCAGCCTCCACCAATAAGATTAGCGATGGCTATGTTATAAGGTTCCTCGACGGTACCGTCGCCAAACGCTATTTCGGGTCCTTCATAACAATCGGCGTCCTCGAGCTTTACGTAAACATCAGTGGCGCCCGCGGCTTGGATTTGAAGCATATTGCCTGATAAGCCGAGTGTACCTCCATTGACTCGGTTGATATGCAATACGGCAATGTTGGCGTCCGCTCCGTCCGCTCCGTAGTTGATTGTAATGCTGTTGGCCTGAGGAGCGGCGTTGTAAGAATTGCAACCGTAATCTTCATTAGACAAAGGGTAGCACTCGGCCCATTGATTACCCTGGTCAAAACCAGTAAATTCAAAAACGCCAGCCTGTTCGCCAAAAACACCGGAGGTATCCACTATGGGAAGGCAGCTTCCGTCATCATCCGTGGCGTCGGCGTTGTAGTTCAAGGCGGTGTCGTCCGTGCAGCCAGCGACTTCATCGGCGTCGCAGACGCCATCTTCGTCTTCGTCGGCAAGGCAGATTCCATCACAGTCGTAGCCTGAGACCGCATAGGTGCAGCTGCCGTCGTCATCCGTGTTGGCGTCGTCGAAGTTGCAGGCGATTTCGTCCGTGCAACCCGCGACTTCATTCTCGTCGCACACTTGGTCGCCGTCTGCGTCGTTTATGCAGATTCCATCGCAGTAGTACCCGGATTCTGCATAGGTGCAAGTGCCGTCGTCATCCGTGTTGGCGTCGTCGAAGTTGCAGGCGATTTCGTCCGTGCAACCCGCGACGTCGCCGGTCTCGATGTCGTCGCCGTTGCCGCCGCCGGTGGACGTACCGGCGCATGAATCGTATGTGTCGGCAGCATCCCCGCTGCCTTGGACCCACACGCGGTTCGCCCAGCTCCAGTAATCAGTGATCAATGAACCACCGCCAATCTTCGCGGCACAGTCGCCGTCCGCCGCAGCTCCAATTAGGTTCTCTTGAACACCATCCACAACCCACAAGTACTCCATGTTCTCAGTCGGTGTCGGGTCCAAGGTTACGGTCCAAGTACCGTCACCATTGTCAGTCGCTTCCGGGCCGCCACTAGGGTCCCAGCCCCACCAAGGTCCGGTCATGCGCACTGCGTCGGCACCCGTAGGCGCCGTGACAGTCAACGTGAGAGCATCCAGTCGGCGACGTGCCGCTGAACGTAAAAGTGTTTCGCCAAGCGCAAAGGCGCTCATCGTAAAAAGCAAAATAAAGGTAAGCCACTTCATGTTGTTTTAATTATTTTTGACCTCTTTATATACTGTCATTTCTACATTTTTATTGGAGTAATTTTCCGACGCGCTCCAACCGTCTGCTCTTTTGTTCGCGCGTTGCCATGTCGCGCTGTGCCTGTTGGATTTGCGCCTCCCGCTGAGCGAGGCTGCTGCGCGCCTCGCGAATGCTGCGGTACTCCATGTGCAGCGTCCATTTTCCCAACGCGTTACTCCAACCGGTGGGCATACCAAAGGCGTTGAGGGCATCACGAACACGCGCCGAGCCGCCGTATCCCACGCCCGAGACATTGTCGCCGAACACCAGTATATTCGTAGCACATCGCACGAGCTGCACATAGTCTGTTCGCGCCGTGCCGTCGTAGACGTTTCTGTGCACGCGCACCCCGCCGACGTGTGCGTAGCGCTGTTCCGTGTCTAAAACGACGCGCGTCAGGTACTGTTTGACCTTTTCCGCGGGCTTGAAGAGTTGAAAGGCCCATCCTTGGTCGGACCATGGAAAGTAAACGTCGCAGCCATTGGTTTGGGCGTCGATGCGTGCGAACAGTTGTTGCTTCTTGTAGTCGACGAGGTCCTTGACGGTGAGCACGGAGGTGCCCACGGGGCGCAGCTTGGGGTGCAGAAGCTCTTGAAGGTGTTGAAAGCCCTCGTATCGGTGTTGGGGTTGCCCCCGGTGGGGTTGCTGATGCTGGGAAAACATCATGTATGATATAGGATGAAATGCTTTATAGGATGAAATGTCTATTTCATTTAGTGTGTCTGCGAACGGCACGGCGCAACATTTCCTGCACGACGGGGTGCTCGCGGTTCTCGGAAAATTCTCGCATGTCGGCTTCGACCCAGTCGAGGCAGGTGTGTACTTCACGTATGTAGGCCGGTACGGTGTTGGCCATAGTGGTGCCGCTGTCTATGACGCGCTGTTTGGCGGCGGTGAGCTCGGCGTCGCGTTTGGGCGCCTGGAGGCGGTTTATCCAATCAAAGGTCGTGTTGACGAGGCCCAGCATCGATTGGCCCGAAAAGTTGCCGGTGTGCAGCAGTTGTGCAAAGAACGGCACGTCAAATTCGGCGTGGATGCGCTGAAAGGCGTTTCCGTTGGGTTTCACTTGGGCGGCGAGACGGTCGCGTATTTCTGTGTAGAGGCGCACAATGTATTGGTGGTCGCCGCTGGCAATTGGTGGTCGCCGCTGGCAATGGCGGCGGCGATGGTGTCGTAAAACGCGCGGTGAAATTGCTCTTTGATTTGTCGGGCGAGTGCCTCTTCTTGCGGTGTGCGTTCCATTTACGGTGATACCTCTGTTTATATATATGAGTTTTTTTTTTTCTGAGGATGGCCAAAAGTTCTTTCGCGAATAGAAAAGTTCGACCGCCGCCAGCTTTTTTTTTTGCCCTGAAGGTGGTTCTAAAATTTTAGAACTTGTAGCAAAAAACATGGAAGTTGGCCAACGCGTTTATGTTCAAAAAGACGAGCTCGCATTTCACAGGTGGTACGAGGCGCACATTGTAGAAATACACATAAAAAAACACACAGCGTCGCAAGGCACGTGTGGGTGGCACCTTTACAACAATCTTACCTGTTGTTCAAATATATCTGTGGAATATGTTGTCAGATATCCTGACGATACCACACAAGTCGTCCCGTTCGACAGAATTATGGAATATATATGAGTGCGCGTTTCGGGTTAATCGAGAGTAACCCTAACTTGTTTAGTGTGTACATTGTAGGAAGTATAGTTATAAATTAGAGATTTTTTCTTTCATGAATAGAGATTTTTTCTATCGGCAATAGAAAAGTTCAGCCGGTGCGAGATTTTTTTTTTCTGAGTGACTTACTATGTTTGTTTTACTTATGTTGGGTTATGGGACCCGGAAATGTCAATCTTTTTTTGTCCTTAGGAATTGGCTTGTTAATAAATTTTACAAGCTCATTTAAATGACACGATACTTTTTTTTTTAACCAAATTTGATGTAAAAAATATAATTCTCTTTTCCTGCGCTTGTTTTTTGCCCATTGCAACCATTTCTTGACCGTACGATGTCCTAAAAGTATGCCACGTGTGGGTTGTTCGCATTGCACGATGTCTAAAAGCAGAGGAATCCTAGAGCCAGCGTTTAACAATATTCTTACAATAGCATTGGAATTTCTTCTTATTGCCAAATCAATCGGTAAACATGGGACGCAGTCGTTTACGTTGTTCTCTTGTGTAATAAACAGCGTAACGAGATTCGCATGACCGTGATAACAAGCTACGTGTAAGTTTGAGAAATTATCAGGGTCTCTACTGTATTTAAACTCATCTGCATATAGGACTACGCGTGGATCATTTTCTTGAACAGCTTGCCACCAATACATTAGTGACAACT
>Ga0115572_10000451_pt1 | contig 34688 bp, 32 predicted proteins | sample COGITO_mtgs_1206_FD_88681 | JGI IMG/M metagenome (GOLD analysis project Ga0115572, IMG submission 88681) | Pelagic marine microbial communities from North Sea - COGITO_mtgs_120607 | ecosystem: Environmental > Aquatic > Marine > Epipelagic | place: Germany:Helgoland, sampling site Kabeltonne... | reverse complement strand
TGGTGATAAAATGCCGTTGGAGGCAGAACTAGAATACTTTATTAATGAAGAAAAGCCCCTTATTGCAAATGGTGAAAATGGCTTAGATGTTGTAAAAATTCTTGTTGAAGCAAGCAAGCAGTTGGATCTTAAATGAGTAAAGATTTTTTTGTACATGAAACAGCCATAATTGACGAACCTGTAGATATTGGAAATAAAACTAAAATATGGCATTTTTCGCATGTTCAAAGTGGTGCTTCTATTGGTGATGGGTGTTCTCTAGGTCAGAATGTAAATATTGGAAATAATGTGAAAATTGGGAACTATGTTAAAATTCAAAACAATGTATCTGTCTATGAAGGTGTTGAATTAGAAGATTATGTGTTTTGCGGCCCTTCAATGGTGTTTACGAACGTTAAATTACCTCGTTCTGAGTTTCCCCAAAGAGGGAGTTCTCACTACTCAAAAACGTTGGTAAAAAAATCAGCAAGTATTGGTGCTAATGCAACAATAGTTTGTGGAGTAACAATTGGTGAGTATGCAATGATCGGCTCAGGAGCTGTTGTGACTAAAGATGTTCCTCCATTTCATTTAGTTGTTGGTAATCCTGCAAAGATAGTTTGTAAAGTAGATAAATATGGTAAAAAAATAAATGATTGAACAAGATAAAATTTCTATTGCAGTAATAGGATTAGGCTATGTTGGCTTGCCTCTTGCAGTTGAGTTTAGCAAAAAATATCCTGTAGTAGGGTATGATTTAAATAATGATCGTATTAATGAATTAAAGAAAGGATATGATAGAACAGGTGAGATTAATTCTGAAAATTTAAAAAGTGCAAAAAATTTATCTTTATCGGATAAAAAATTATCAATAGAAAATGCTAATGTGTATATAGTAACAGTTCCAACACCAGTAGATAAAAATAATACTCCAAACTTGAAGCCACTAGAAAGTGCATCACAAACAATTGGTTCTTGTTTAGAAAAAGGAAATATTGTGATTTACGAATCAACTGTTTTTCCCGGAGCAACGGAAGACGTTTGTGTTCCTCTGCTTGAAGAATTTTCGAATCTTAAATATAATAAAGATTTTTTTTGTGGCTATAGTCCTGAAAGAATTAACCCAGGTGATAAAAAACATACTTTAGTAAACATAAAAAAAATTACTTCTGGTTCTAATGCAAAGGTATCAAAATTCGTTGAAGGACTGTACTTAAAAATTATCAAAGCAGGAGTCTTTCCAGCATCTTCTATCGCTGTTGCAGAAGCAGCAAAAGTTATAGAGAATACTCAAAGAGACGTAAATATTGCATTAATAAATGAATTAGCATTAATATTTAACAAAATGCATATAAAAACCAGAGATGTTTTAGATGCAGCTAAAACAAAATGGAATTTTCTACCTTTTGAACCAGGTCTTGTTGGTGGGCATTGTATTGGTGTTGATCCTTATTATTTGACCTATAAAGCTGTTGAGATTGGATATCAGCCTGAAATAATTTTAGCTGGTAGAAGAATTAATGATTCGATGGGAGAGTTTATTGCAGAGCAAACAATTCTAAAAATTGTAAAAAACAATATAAACCCCTCAACGGCTAGAGTAGGAGTTTTGGGTTTGACTTTTAAGGAGAATTGTCCTGATCTACGTAATACAAAAGTTATTAATATTATTAATCATCTTAGGAAATATGATTGCGAAGTTCTAGTCTCTGATGAATATGCCATTAAAGAAGAAGCAGAGAAAGAGTTTAATATAGAGCTTATACCCTTAAGTAAAATTAAAGAACTGGATTCAATCATCGTTGCAGTGCCTCACAAATCATATAAAGCTTTTAAATTAGAAGATTGGAAAAACTTTTTAAACTCAAATGGTGTAATTATGGACATCAAATCAATTTATGAATCTGAAGCCTTTCAAAAAACAAACTATACATATTGGTGCTTATAAGCCTATAAGAAATGAATATTTATAAATTAGAAGACCTTATTGATAGAATAAAAATAAATAGGCCTAAAGTCTTAGTCATGGGTGATATAATGCTTGACGAGTATATTAAAGGAGATGTAAAAAGAATTTCACCAGAAGCTCCTGTTCCGGTACTTAGATATAATAACACGAAAAAAGTTCTTGGTGGTGCTGGAAATGTTGTTCATAATTTGATTAACATAGGTGCCAGATCGGGTCTTTTGTCTTTTGTTGGCTATGATGATGGTGGGGAGTTGATAAAAAAGTTACTCAGTAGATTGGAATTATATGAAGATCTATTGATACAAACCGATAATATCAAAACTACAAGAAAAACTAGGTTCCTCTCAAATGGATCGCACCTACTTAGATTAGATATTGATTCATCAGGTTTTAAAGACCTAGACTATAAGATGCTTAGAGATCGGGCTTTTGAAAGTATTTCTAAGCATGATGTTATTATTATAAGTGATTATAATAAAGGTGTTTGCTTGCCTCATTTAATACAAAATTTAATAGTAAGAGCGAATAGTCAAAATATTCCAATCTTTATTGATCCTAAAGGGAAAAATTGGGATAAATATTTAAATGCGACCTGCCTTACACCAAATACAAAAGAAACGGAGACTTATTTAAATAGAACCTTAAAAAGTGACTCTGATTTTGAGAAAGCAGCTCGAGAAATCAAAAATAGTTTAAACCTTAAATTCTTTTTAATTACAAGAGGCTCTGATGGAATGACATGCTATGATGGGAATAATATTATTCATCAAAAAGTTAGTCAAAAAGAAGTATTCGATGTGAGTGGGGCTGGAGACACGGTTATAGCATCGTTAGCTGCTTCCTTTTGTTCTGGATTCAAATTAAAAGATTGCTTAGAATTATCAAGTGTTCTTTCTTCAGAGGTCATCGCTTACAGTGGAACAACTCCTTTTGATACTTCTATGCTAAAAAAGGTAAATTGTTAAGCATCTTTAAAGATCTTTTTATCTAATTATAAAATAAAAATCCTTATCTCAAAAACTATAAATTCAGACATTATATAAAAGACAATCTTTATGAGTGAAAAAATACTAGTAACCGGTTGCGCTGGTTTTATTGGAATGCATTTGAGTAAGAGATTATTAGAAGCTGGTTATGAGATTTATGGCGTTGATAATATGAATTCGTATTATGATATATCTCTTAAATATAAACGTTTGAAAATCTTAAAAGGTTATAAAGGTTTTACTTTTGGAAAAATTGATATATGCAATAAAGGCGATCTAAGAAGAGTTTTTGAGAGTTTTCAGCCTTTTAAAGTTGTCAACTTAGCAGCGCAAGCTGGAGTTAATTATAGTATTAAGAACCCTTTCGCTTACATAGAATCAAATATTTTTGGTTTTATGAATGTATTACAGTGTTGTAAAAATAATAATATTGAAGGACTGATATATGCATCGAGTTCTTCTGTTTATGGAGCTAATGGCAAGGATCCTCAATCAGTCCATGATGAGATTAATAAACCTCAGTCTATCTATTCTGTAACAAAAAGAACAAATGAATTAATGGCTTTTTCTTTTAATCATTTATTTGGTTTGAAATCAACAGGGCTTAGGTTCTTTACTGTTTACGGTGAATGGGGAAGGCCAGATATGGCGATGTATATATTTTTAAAAAAGATTTACCAAAGCGCTCTAATTCCAGTTTACAATTTTGGTGATATTTATAGAGATTTTACTTACATAGGGGATATTATTGATGGAATTATATCTTCAATAGATAAAAATTACAATTACGAGATTTTTAATCTAGGTAATGGTAAACCAGAACATATAATGAATGTTATTAAAATTATTGAATTAGAAGTAAATATTAAAGCGAATATAGACTTTCAAAAAATAAAAAATACTGACATAAAATCCTCGAATGCAGATATAAAATATACCACTGAAAAATTAGGGTTTATGCCTAAAACAACAATTGAGAAAGGTGTCCCTACTTTTATAAAATGGTTTCAAAAATATCACAATATTAAAGTTTAATGAATCCCTACTCTTAATTTATTATGGTAGTTATTTTAACTACCATAATAAATTGTCGTCAATTGAAACTGATTTTGTTGTTTTAAATTAAAAATTTTATTACTATAATTTGAATCAAAATATTATTGGTAGTTGTAGCAGTTAAACAGCATTTTCTAAAAATTTGAATTATTAAATGAGCAGCATATATAAAAAAGGGAGAGACGGGTACTATTATTATCAGACTTATGTCTATAACCCTTTAACAAAAAAAAAAGATAAAAGAGTCTTTCATTCTTTATCTTCGAAGGATAAAGATGTTGCAGAGAAAAAGCAAGCTTACTACGATAAGAAATATAACAATCTTAACAATAAGCGTACTTTTTTTTATTCTAGCATTTTTTCAATTAAAAATTTTACGCTTGGTGGCCTTTTGACGACTTTTTTTTTATTTGTTTTTATTTACTTTGACAATAAAAACAGCGAGGCAAGTGATAAATATGATATTGCCTATTCCAGTTCTCCAATGATTGATCAAAAAGACTCAGTTCAATATTTTAAAAATCAAATGATTAATCAAACTAAAAAATCGATAAAAAAAAATAATTTTAAATTAGGAAAAGCTAGCCCGGTGCTTTTTAATAGTATTATCCCTACTTATAAAATTCTTAGAACCGAAGAGATAAAAGACGAGCTAAACTTAATTAAAATTTATGCTGTTACAGATAATAATCTTCATGCTAAAAATCTAGAAAAAATATGCAAAAAAATAAGTGAAGAGAACTCTTCAAACTCAAATTTAATTATTTTTATTTTTTCAAATACCGAATCAGGGATCGAAGCTGCAATGGGAACATCGGTAAAAACATTTTCTGATATGGATAATAAAACATGGCTCTCTTTTTATACGAAAAATAAAATTGAAGGTGAGTACTTTGATTCTAATCCAACTCAGTACTATAACATAAAATAAGAAGGTGGGGCTTAATTGATGAAAAATATATATTATATATTTATTATTTTTTTTGGATGTGTTTTATTTTCCCAAACTAATAGAGAAATACAGGACGCAAAAAATGCATTTAAGTCTTCAGGGCTATCAATTGAAAGTGCTAAGAAAATTGCTAAATCAAAAGGTTACTCAGACAAGCAAATTGAAGGTGTAATTAAACGTGGATCGAATAATGAAGGTAAGGAACCTGATTTTCTGAAAAAAAAAGATATGGTAATACCTGAATCAGTACAAAAATCTGTTTTAGAATCTCTTGAAAATAAAGTAAAAGCGACTACTAATGTTAGCTCTCTGACAAATTGGAAAGATGAAAAAACTAGACATTTTGGTTATGATATTTTTAACAACGACCCTGCTATTTTCCAGAACACTAATATTGGAGCATCTGACCCAAATTATATAATTGGTCCAAAGGATGAGATTGTGATTACATTGTGGGGTGAAACTCAGTTTAGGCAGGTTCTAGCGGTCAATAAAGATGGTTCAGTTCTTATTCCGGAAGTTGGTCAAGTATTTGTTAATGGTTTAAATTTAAACTTATTAGAATCTAAACTGTTTAATGTTTTATCTCAGTCATATAATAGTTTAAATCCTACTGGAAGAGAGTCTACAACTTTTCTTGATGTCAGTTTGGGCAAACTAAGACCACTTAGAATTCAAGTGCTTGGGTATTTAAAACAACCAGGCGCATATACAGTAAGCCCATCATCTACGATTTATTCTTCACTGTACTATTTTAATGGTCCGGATACACTTGGATCACTCAGAAACATTCAATTAATTAGAAAAAATAAAGAAATAGCCACCATTGATTTTTATGATTTTCTACTAACAGGTAAAAAACCAAAAGATTTATCATTGCAATTAGATGATGTAGTTTTTATCCCAAAAAGGTTGAAAACAGTAACTATCATTGGGGAAGTTAACATACCCGCTATATTTGAGTTAGATCACGACGAGACCTTGAAAGATTTGATTCTTTTTGCAGGAGGTCTTAGAGCGGAAGCCTACTTAAAACATGCACAAATTGAAAGAATTGTACCCTACGAATTAAGGGAAAATAATAAATCAAACCGAATAATTGTTGATTTCACTTTAGGGAAGTCTATAGAATCTGCTGATCAAATAAAATTGATTGATCAAGATATAATCACTATACACAAAATTTCAGACAATATTGCTCAATCTATAGAAATTAATGGTGCTGTAAATAGACCCGGGAAATATGAGTATTACAAAGATTTACAGTTCAGTTCGCTTATTGAAAAAGCAGATGGTCTTCGAGGAGACGCATATAAAAAAAGAATAGAAATACTCAGGCAGAATAAAGATTTTTCAGATTCATTAATCACCGTTTCTCTAAATAATAGTAAAAAAAATATAAATGAGATAAAATTATCCGATAAAGATAAAGTTTATATTTATTCGCTTGATGAAATTAAAGAGGAAAGGTTTGCTAAGATTGAAGGCTATGTTAGGAGACCGGGTGCATATAAGATTCATGAAAATATGCTCATTAGAGATTTACTTTTTAAGGCAGGAGGTTTTGATGATGAGGAGTTCAGAAAAAAGATTTATTTTGATAAAGCAGATTTAATAAGAACAAAAAAAAATGGAATAAATAAAAAGGTAATTTCGATAAATTTAAAAAAAATAATTGAAGATTCACTTTACAATCAAAGTTTAGGTTTAAAATCTAAAGATATCATTAGAATATATTCCAAAGATCAAATAAGTTTTTTGGGCTATGTTACAATTAAAGGAGCTGTAAATAAACCCGGGACATATTTACATAAAGATGAAATGTACTTGAATGATTTAATTCTAGAGTCAGGTGGAATAATGAATGATGTTTTTAATTATAAAATTGATATAGCAAGAATTGATACAAACTCGTCCAATCAATCAGAATTGGCAGAGATAAAGTCAATAAAGAATCAGGATTTGAAAAATGAAAAAATTCTTTTATTTCCCTATGATTTTATTTCTGTAAGACCTGATCCAAGTTTTCAATTACAAAGGACTGTTGAAGTACTTGGTGAAGTTCAATTCCCAGGTAGCTATGTTATTCAGAATAATCAAGAAAGAATATCAGATCTTATTGAAAAGGCAGGTGGGCTAAAAAAAACAGCATTTTTAAGTGGTTCAAAATATTTTAGAAATGATATCCCATTACAGGTTGATTTGGAAAAAGCTTTAAACAAAAATAAATCCATATCAAATTTTATTGTGGATGATAAAGATAAAATAAAAATATTAAAGAAACCGAATAGTGTGCTCGTTAAGGGGGAGGTCAGTGTTCCTGGGTTCTATCAATTTAATAATAAAAGAAACCTTTCTTATTATTTAAAAATTTCTGGTGGGTTAACAAATTATGCAGACATTAAGAATATTTATGTTAAGTCACCAAATGGCATATCACAAAAATTAAAGTACTCTAAAAATTTGTCTTTTATAAATATTTTTAATAAAAATATTTTAGATGGTTCAATAATTATCGTCAATAAGAAAGAAGAAAAAGAAGAACTTGATATCACAGAGTTTCTTAAAGAAGTTGCTTCAATAATGGCAAGCTTTGCGCAAGCTTTAGCTATAGTGATTCTAGCTAGGGGGTAAAAAATTAAAAAATCTGAAAAATATTTAGAGAAAAAAATAGATATTTCAATATTTGAGATTATACTAATATTATCAAAAAAAGTAAGACTAATTTTTATTTTTACTTTATTTTCAATTTTGATTTCTTTATTTTATGTATCCTTGCAAGCTGATGCATACACTTCTGAATCTAAGCTAACTTCCTCATCTTCAAAGAGTTCGTCTTCATCAAGAGCCGTTGGGCTTGCGGCACAATTTGGTGTGCTAATTCCAGGAGGAGGACAGTCTGAAACAAATTGGATATACCCAGAAATTATAAAAAGTAGAAAACTAGCGAAAAAATTATTAGCCTTGAAATTTAAAATTGATAAAAATACTTCAGAGAAAAAGTTAATTAATATTTTAGTACCACAGAAAATTCAGAATCAGAGACCATTTCATATTATTGAGGAAATTGCATCAAGAAAGTTACGAAATATGATTGAAGTCTCAAAAAATATAAAGTCTGGGATTTATACATTACGTATTACAACAAGAGTACCTTCATTTTCATACCAATTGAACAATGCATTGATTCTTGAGTTAGATAATTTACAAAAAAGCTATAATAAATCAGAAACTATGAAAGCTAGGCTATTTATTGAAGAAAGAATAATAGAAATAAAAAAAGAATTAAATCAAGCAGAAGAAAAATTAAAAAATTTTATTACAAGAAATCGAAGGATGGATAATTCGCCTCTACTCACGCTAGAAAAAGATCGCCTTGATCGTGAAGTCATTCTTTTAAATGGTATTTTCACTACCTTGAAACAACAACTCGAAACAACGAAGATTGAAGAAGTCAAAGATTCAAGATATATATCCATTATTGATCCACCAAGTATACCAATTGAAGCTTCTGGCCCTTCAAAGGTGTTTTTGGTTGTTATTTCAACCATTCTTAGTTTTATTTTTATCAGTTTGTATGTTTTATTTGTAGATTATATAAAAAATAGTAATCAACATGTGAAATTGCAGATTTCCCAAGCTAAAAATCATTTAAAAAACCTGTTTAAATACCCTTAAAAAATTGTTTAATTTATCGCATGAAAAATGGAAAATTAACCGCGGTAATTCCTGCTAGGTCCGGGTCGCAGCGCGTAAAAAATAAGAACACTAAAAAGTTTTCTAACACTACACTAATTGAATTAAAAATTAAATGTTTAAAGAATGTAGTTGGACTAGATGAAATTATTATTTCAACAGATTCTGAAGAGATTTTTGAAATAGCTTCAGAAAATAATATCAAGATCCACAAAAGAGAAAAATATTTTGCTAGTAATGAAGTTAATAATAGCGATTTTATGGAGAATTTAGCCACTTCTATCGATAGTGAACATATTATGTATGCACCTTGCACATCACCACTAATTAGTAGTGAAACAATTTCAAATTGCGTTAAAAATTATATGACAACAAACATCACCTCGCTCGCAACAGCTACTTCTCAAAAACATCACATGTGGCTTGATGGTAAACCTTTAAATTATGACCCCTCAAATTCTCCAAATTCCCAAGATTTACCTGATATAGTATCAGTTAACTATGGCTGTTGCATTATTAGTAAAAAAGATATGATATCACAAAGAAATATTTTAACTGATAATCCTTTCTTTTATATAACAGATGAAATCGAAAGCATTGATATTGATACAGAGTTTGATTTTTTAGTTGCAGAGATTATTTTTAACAAAATTACATCCGAGGTTTAAATGGTAGACTTAGAAGGTCTTGATTCAAAATTTTTTGAAATTGTGAATACACAAGTATGGAAATCAGTACAAAAAAAATTTAACAAAGCAAAACATATATTTATTTTTGGTCACGGTGGGAATATGGGTATTGCTGATCATGCAGCTATTGATATGTCTAGATTAACTGATAAAAATGTTATTGCACCGGGAAGTGGTGTGCTTGCGACATCAATCATTTCAGATCAAAATTTTATTTCTTGGCTGAGTAAGTGGCTAGAGTTTAGAACTCGAGGCTTAGACCCTAAAAATTGTCTGGCTATAGGTTTGTCCTGTTCTACAACCGGAAATTCATCAGACTCGTTAATGAATGCTTTAACTTGGGCAAGCGATAATAAAATAGATTCAATACTCTGGGCTGCGCAACCTAAAAATGTTTCTAATAATAATATTACAGCTCTGAGTTTAGACTGCACTTATTACCATACTTCCGAAATCATATCCCTTGCTCTTACTTACGAGTTGATACATGGTGCAGGTTTTGAATGTCCCTCTATTGCTGGAAAAGCAAATAAGCGAAAGTTTGAAGCTCTGGGGATTGAATCTGAAGTGAAATTAGACGAATCTAACTTGCATGTACCTCCAGGTTTTGAAAGTGAATTAAAAAATATAGCAATTGATTTTGATGGAGTAATTCACAACTTTGATAAGGGCTGGTATGATGGAACCTGTTATGGTGAACCTTTAGAAGGTAGTTTGGATGCTATTAAAAAACTATCAGAAACATATAACATCATAATATTTACAGCAAAAGCCAAACCTGACAGGCCGTTAGTAAACGGAAAAACAGGTAAAGAATTAGTGGAGGAATGGTTATCAAAACATAAGGTGTTAGACCTCATAGACAGTGTAACATCAGAAAAACCAAGAGCAATTGCTTATATTGATGATAAGGCGGTTAACTTTACATCTTGGAAAAACTTTTGGAAAACAGATTCAAAGCTTTTTGACTTATAAACTTTTTACTTTTTAGACATTAAATTGAATTGGGCTGGAATCAGTACATATATTTAAAATCCCTTTTCAATTGTAAAGACTCTCGAATTGACTTTTCTAAAGTCTTATCAAAAGAACTTATTAATATATCTTATGGTAAGGTAGAGCCAAAAGACATTAAAATGCTTAGTCTTTTAAAATTATTCTTCACATTAGATTTAGGTAAAATAAAAAATGCTTTAGAGATGTCTAACTTACTTATAACTAACTTTATTGATAGATTAGATCACAAAAAATTAACAGATTGTGTAATTGAAGATTTAGAAAATCTTTCAATTACTAGAATTGATTCACTTCCAAGAAAATTAACATTTAATATTAAAAATGTTTACACCTCAATAATAGATTGTCTGCCTTACTTTAAATCAGGTTTAAAATACCAACAAGTAGTTTATCTGATCGTAAATCTTGCCCATTATAAAAACATTGAACAAAGCCTTTATACTCTAATTTGTACAACTACTAAAATAAATTTAAAAAAATATTTGGCTTTAAATAGCTCAATAGGTTTAGAGACAATATTTACCCAAGCTTTCAATAATTACACAGATATAATCACATATAGTTTGACTCATGGGCAGACTTATATAAAGTATAAAAATTTTAGACCTTTAGATAATATAAACGGTGAAAATATCACATCTCGATATGTCATTGTTTGGGGTAAAAGGCAAAAACAAGAATTAATTGAAAATTTTAACTTTTCGAAAAATAGAATAAAAATTGGAGGAAATCCAAAATACGCTAGTGAAAAAAGAGATTATAAAACAACGTTTAGAAACTGTTTAATTTTTTTGCCTCGAGAAACTTATGACTCTGATAATTACGAATTATTAAAAATTTTGTCTAATTTAATTGATAAGGTTCGTTTTACAATAAAACCCCACCCAAGTTTAGATGTGGTTAAATACCGAGGGATTACTGAACAATACGGGTACGAGCTCATTGAAAAAACGAGCTTTATTATAGATGAAATAAATCAGGGTGATTATGATTTTTCTATTACATTTAACTCAACCTCTTACCATGAAGCAATGTTCTATGGTTTAATATGCTTTAGATTTGATAGGGGGAATGACATTTACATTGGATTAAATGATTTATTTAAAGACCACTATGAATTAGTTGATAAAATGAATTACTTTAAAAACATTAGTCAAGGTCAAATATCAGGGGAAATTAGCATTTTATTAGAAGAAGTTCTTGGAGTTGGAATTAATAGTTATAAAAAGATTTTAAGCTGACGTTAAAAAAATGTCTATAAAAAAATCAATAGAAGCTTCAATTTGGGGTTTCATTTCAACAATCACAACTGGCGTTACACAATTTATAACAGTACCAATCCTTCTTAATCAATTTGGAAAAGATGAATATGGTTTATTAATTCTTACTTTATCCGTGTTCTCATATTTTAAAATGATAGATTTTGGTCTACCAACAAGTACAATTAAAGCTTGTTCAAACTGGCTTCCCCAAAAAAAATATTCCAAAATAGAAAAAAGTTTTCAATCAACTATTCTATTCTATTTTTCTATGGGTGCTTTAAGTTCTCTTTTATTGGTTATAATAGGATATTACGGTGATTCTATTTTTAATTTAGAAGAGGAGCAAAAAAAATTATTTTTTTTAATAATGATAATTTTTTCTTTTAATTCTATACTTGAGTGGCTTCTTCCAATATTCATTGTTTTTTTTAGTGTATATAATAAGATCGATTGGATAAATAAAATTACTTTAATCAGAACTCTAATCCTTTTTATAGGGGCTATTTCTGTATCATATTTTAATTTATCAATTATAGTTTATTCATTAATATATATTGTTTCATCTGTTTTACAAATATTGTTTTTCATTTTTAAATCAAAATCTTTTGATATTTCTTTCAAGATGATTTTTTTACCAATATTTAATTACAATATTTTCATGGAATTATTTTATTTTGGAATAAAATTATTTACCATGAGAATATTTCAAATTTCTGCAAATTATTTACGTCCAATTTTATTAGCAATATTCTCTTTATCTATTACTTCTATTATAGTTGATTACCATATTATTCAAACATTCTGTTCATTGGTGATATCGTTTGCTGGCATATTTACTCAAATACTACTTCCCTTGACTGCTAAGCATAATGCGTTAAACGATAAAAAGAATTTGGATAAGCTTCTGTTCTTAGGAACAAAATATATAACTATTTTTATATCATTATTAATTTTTGGTCTAATCATAAATCTAGAATCATTAATTTACTTATATGTTGGCCCTGAAAATCTATATCTTAAAAAATGGATTATGATTTCATTATTTACATTAATTGGTCTTCATAATTCCCCTGTATCTAGCTTGATAATAACAAAAGGTATACTGAAACCTCTAATTTTATTCTCAGGAATTAATTCAGTTTTATCTCTTCTCATGATTATTTTATTAACAGATAAACTTGGTATAGGATCAGCCGTACTTTCTTACTTATCCTATACAGTATTTCAAACAGCATTTATTTACATATATTACGTTAAAACTTTATTTAAGATAGATCTTAAAAATTTATTTTTAGGTAGCTTTTTTTTTCCAGTATGTATTGCCATAGTTTCTTCATTGATTTTCAACTTTTTTATTAAGTATATCAATATAGAAGATCTTTTAAATACAATAATATTTAATTCTGTTTGTTTTACTATTTTTTATCTCTTTTTTTGTTGGTTATTTTTAACAACCTCTGATGAGATTAAATCATTAACTAGAAATTTTAAATTTTGACTTAAAAAAACAAAATTAACCTTAGGATTAAAAAATGTATCGTTCTGAAATAAAGAAAAAAATAAAAGGAAAAAATATTCTCATTACTGGAGGTACAGGGAGCTTTGGAAAACAAATTCTAATTGAGCTCTTGAAATATGAGCCACTAAAAATAATCATATTTAGTCGAGATGAGAAAAAGCAATATGATCTTAAACAGATCTATATTGATCATCTAAAAAAATTATTTTTTATATTGGGTGATGTTAGAGACTTCTCAAAGCTTAAAGATGCGACCGCTGAAATAGATTTTATTTTTCATGCGGCTGCACTAAAACAAGTTCCTAGTTGTGAACTTGACCCATATGAAGCTGTTAAAACTAACATTAAAGGAACTGAAAATGTTAGGAGGGCTGCCATTGAGTGCGGTGTAGATACTGTGATTACGATAAGTACGGATAAAGCTGTAAAACCAGTAAACGTCATGGGAATGACTAAAGCGATACAAGAAAGGATTATGTTGCAAAGGCACCATTTGGAATTAAAAACTAAATTTATTTGTGTTAGATATGGAAATGTTCTTAGTAGTAGAGGAAGTGTGGTACCTTTATTTTACAATAAAATTATAAATAATATGCCACTTCCAATAACTGATCCAAATATGACCAGATTCATACTAACATTAAGTGAAGCTGTTCAGCTAGTATTCTACGCATTGTTGAACGGTGAAAATGGAGAATTATGGGTGAAGAAAATGGAATCGACCACAGTTGAAGATCTTGCAAATTCTCTCTCTTCTGGCATGACTAAACAAAAAACATACCCAAGAAAAGTAATAGGTACTAGGGCAGGTGAAAAGAAGCACGAAGTACTAATTTCTGAGGAAGAGATGTCAAGGTCCATTGAATACGAAGAATATTTTCTAATAAAAAATCAACTAACAATGGATCATAGTTTAGTTATTCAAAGTAATCAAAAAAAAGAATACTCATCAGATTCAGTTCCTCGAATATCAAAAGATAAATTGAAAAATTTATTAGCCTCTGAGGGATACTTTGAGGAGAGTTAAATGAAAGTATTAATCTTAGGTGCAGGAGGAATGCTTGGTCATAAACTATTTCAATATTTATCTCCAAGATTAGAAACATGGGGAACTATTAGATCCGAGAAGATAGCTTATAAGGGCATTAATTCTTTCAAATTAAATCGTTTAATTGAAAAAGTGGATATATTAGATGATGTTAAATTGAATGACGTTCTGCAAAAAATTAATCCAGATTATCTAATTAATTGTGTTGGGATTGTTAAGCAAATAAAAGAAGCTAATGATTTTAAACTTTCAATTGAAATTAATTCATTACTTCCACATAGGTTGGGTCTATTGGCGTTGGAGTACAATTTTAACTTTATCCAAATTAGTACGGATTGTGTTTTTTCAGGTCAAAAAGGGAGTTATCATGAAAAAGACTTTGCAGATGCAAATGACCTATATGGACGAAGTAAATTTTTAGGTGAAATTCATTCTTTGAAAAATTGTATTACAATTAGAACTTCAATCATTGGTAAAGAACTGTTTACCTCTAATGGGCTTTTTGAATGGTTTCTAAAACAAAAAAAAGTAAAAGGCTTTACTAATGCAATTTTCAGTGGTTTGACAACAAATGAGTTGTCCTCTGTTATTTATCATAATATTTTAAAGAAAAAAACAATAGGTGGATTATTTCATATATCGTCAGAGCCAATCAATAAGTATGAGCTATTAAAATTAATTAGGAAAATTATCAACAGTGAAACGATTATTAGTGAAATAGATAGTCCTAAAATTGATAGAAGTTTAAATTGTCAAAAATTTATTACTGCGACAGGCTATCAGCCAAAAAACTGGGAACAAATGGTGGTTGAAATGATTGCGAATGATAAATAACAATACAATCATTAGCAAAAAAAAGTACTTTCCGAAATGAATCAACCAGTTCTTTCAATAGTTATTCCTACTAGGAATAGGCCAAAATATATATATTCTTGTGTAAAAAGTCTGATCCAGATAAAAAATTATCAGTTCCAAATTATAGTACAAGATAATAGTAGTAATTATGAAACAAAAAACTGTTTACAAAAATATTTATCTGACCCGAGGTTTATTTATAATCATGAAATTAATCGCCTAGACATGATAAAAAATTGGGATAATGCTTTTGAAAATGCAGAGGGTCAGTATATTTGTGCAATTGGAGATGATGATACTGTTAACCCAGAAATAATAGAAGTTGCTTTATGGTTAAATCAAATTAAAATTGATGCTTTAGTTCCATCAAGACCAGTGCAATATTATTGGCCAGATTATTATTTATATTATTATAAGTCCCTATTTTCATCAAAACTTTTTATCAATAATTTTTCTTGTTCAATCTCTGATGTAGATGCCACTAAAGAATTAGAAATTTGCATTAAAACAGTAGGAAGAGATTTTTTAAAAAATAAACTTCCTAAAATTTATTATGGTCTCATAAAAAGAGACTGCCTGCTTGATTTAAAAAAAGAGACTGGGTCATTCTTTCCTGGACCAAGTCCAGACCTAGCTGGGTCTATTGGAGTTGCAAAACATATAAAAAAACTAAAATATATTGACTATCCACTATTTATACCTGGAAGTTCCAAAAATAGTGGGGCAGGTATGGGGCAATGAAAAAACATATTGGGCATCTTGAAAATTTTCCTCATCTTCCAAAATCTAGTATTTTAGATTGGTCCTCAAATGTGCCTAGATTATTTGCACCGAATGCGCTGTGGGCTGAGTGTATTGTGCAGGCTTTATCAAAAACAAATCAATCTGTAAAACTAAAAGATTTCAACATACCATTACTGCACGCCCTTTGCTTAGTGTTCCATTTTGATTATCGAAAAATAATAATCAAAAATTTTTTGCAATCTATAAAAAAAAGTAAGAAATCATACATTATCTCTTTATTTAAACTAATGATATATTGTATTTATTCAATGGGTTCACGTCTTAAATCTGTCTTTTTAAATATAACTTTACTTATGAAAGTGCAGAAAATAAAAATACTTTCAGACGTCAAGGATACTAATGAAGCTTTAGAAAAATTAAATAAATATTTAGCAGAAAATAATATATCTTTGCAAGAAATAATAAAAAATGAAGGGTAAAATATTAAATTTAAGTTTTTTAAGCTTTACGTTTTTAATTTTTGTTTATTCAGGTGCAATTAAAGGAGCTTTTTTTTTTTCTAATTTTGAATTTGACCTCACTCTTATTGGATTCTTAGTAGTTTTATCTAGCTTATTTTTTATTTTAATCAGAAACCATTTTTATATTCCGTACACTTTTTTGTTTGCTTTTTCAATTTTTTTTTTATTTTCTATACCTCTCCTTTGGACTGACTTTACAGACTATGCAACACGAAAAACGTTACAAATGTTTAGCCTTACCGCTTTAGCTGCACTTTTTCCTGCCATTTATTTTAAAAAACCTTCTGATATAAAAGAATATTTAAACTCTATATTAATTTTAGCTCTTTTTTTATGCGGAAATGCAATATATGCATTTTTTAACGCTGTAAATATTGGTCAATTCATAGCACTTTCAACTGATTATATCATATTCAGTCGTATTTGCGGTGTTGCGTTTATCTATACAATTATTCTACTGCTAAATGAACAGAGCAAGAGTAGGTCTTTTTTATTTGCTATCATAGCGATAGTCCTATTATTTTCAATAATAAGCACAGGAGCAAGGGGACCATTGATAGCATTATTCTGCTCAATTATTTTATTATTTTATTTCTTATTTAAAACAAGAAAAGATAACTTGGGGAAAATAATTATTTCTACATTAATAATGTCCTTCTTGTTTACATTTTTTTTAAGTAAAGCTCCGAAAAGTTCATCAAATAGAATTAAACAGATAGTTTTTGAACATGATTTTAGCTCGTTTGATAGACCTAATATTTTCAAAAAAGCTATAGATTATTCCTTAACCTCTTTCTGGGGATCGGGTTGGGGTGGTTTTGAAAAAATTGGCTCGGATAATATTTATAGAGATAAATCTAACTATTTTAATGCTATTCGATCATATCCACATAACATATTTCTTGAAATTTTATCTGAAGCAGGCTGGCTTATCGCAATCATTTTTATTATTATTTTAATTATTTTATTTCGAAGTATTTCAAAAAACTATAATTATAAAAATGAAATAGAATTTTTATCTTTATATATAATTTTATTTTTTTTAATGTTAGCTTCAATGTCAAGTAACGACTTTAATGATAATAGGGACTTTTTTTCTTTTATTGGAATATCAATTGCGTATATTTTTTATGGGTATTCAGAAAAACGCACACCTATAAAATATTAATAAAACTATCCATATATTTTTTTGAAGATACTTCATTTATGCTCGGACTTTCATGGAACTAATGTTTATAGAGAGTTTTTTTTAGAGTTAGATAAATATGGTCTAAACCAAATTATCTATGCGCCAGTAAAAAGAGAAAAAGATTTAGGAAAGCGCATAGATTTAAGTCTTAAAAATGCAGAATATATTTATTCTAATGCTTACAATGACATTGATCGGTTTTTTTATAGGCATAAAATAAGAAAACTAATATTTGACATTAAAAGTAAAATTGACCTGAGAGAAGTGACTATTATTCATGCTCACTTTTTATTTTCAATGGGTGGTATTGCGCTAGAACTGAAAAAAGAATTTGGGATCGAATATATTGTATCTTTCAGAAATGCAGATCTTAATCATTTTTTTAAGTATAGGCCATTTTTGAGATATAAAGGAAAAGAAATTTTAAAAAATTCAAATAATATTAATTTCATTTCACCAGCATATAAAAAAAGGTTATTTTCAGATTATCTAAATAAAGCAGAGAAAAATAGTATTGAAAATAAATGCAGAATATTACCTAATGGGATCAATGATTTTTGGTTAAAAAATAAAACTACTAATAAAAAATTTGATAACTCAAAAATTAATTTATTATGTGTTGGTGAATTAGATAAGAATAAAAATATTACTTCTTCAATAAAAGTGACAACAGAATTAGCTAGTAGAGGCTGGAATGTTTCTTTTGGAATAGTTGGTAAGGGGAAGCTCGAAAAAAAAATAAAAACAATTGTAAAAAAAGAAAGTAGCCGAATTCGTTATCTTGGTTTTTTTGATAAAAAGGAAGACTTGTTAAGCACTTATAGAAAATATGATATTTTTTTAATGCCTTCATTTGAAGAGACTTTTGGTCTAGTCTATCTCGAGGCATTAAGTCAAGGATTGCCAATTATTTATACAAAAGGAGAGGGCATAGATGGTTTTTTTGATGATGGTATAGTTGGCTTTTCAAATGAGCCAAAAAATATTAAGGGAATTTCCAATAATATAGAAGCGATAATTAATAATTATGAAGAAGTTTCAAGTACTTGTCTAAAACGCATCAATCAATTTTCATGGAAAATAATAGTTGAAAAATATTTAAAAGACTGTTATCCAAAATGATCTAATAATTTTAACGCTTGCGAGATATTAAATGATAACAATAATTGATTATGGAATGGGTAATGTAGGTTCAATTTTAAACATGTTTAAAAAGCTCAAAATCGTTGCTGAAATATCGGCAAACGAACAAAATATAAAGAATGCAAAAAAGTTAGTTCTTCCCGGAGTAGGTGCTTTTGATTCTGGTATGAATAAATTAGAAAAAAATAAATTAATCGATCTATTAAATGAGAAAGTAATTGTTAATTCAACACCTATTTTAGGTATATGTTTAGGAGCACAATTAATGTGTAATAAAAGCGAAGAAGGTGAAAAAAATGGTTTAGGTTGGCTCGATATTGATGTTTTGAAATTTAATTTTAATAAAATTAAAGGTGAAAAAGTACCCCACATGGGATGGAATACCTTAAGTATTCAAAAAACTAATCCTATCATGAAAGGAGTTAACTCTGAGTTTAGATTTTATTTTACGCACTCTTACTATTTTCATGCAAATAATCAAACCGATGTACTTTCAAATACTGACTATGGTATGAGTTTTAATTCTTCATTTCAAAAAAATAATATTTTTGGCGTTCAATTTCACCCAGAAAAAAGCCACCGGTTTGGGTTGAAAATATTTGAAAACTTCTCTAAGATATAACATGCTTTTAAAAAATAGAGTTATTCCAGTTCTACTATTGAAAAATAAAGGGTTATATAAAACACGTAAGTTTAAATCTCCTGTATACTTAGGTGATCCTATCAATATAGCTAGAATTTTCAATGAAAAAGAAGTAGATGAGCTAATTATATTAGATACAAACGCTTCAAAATTAAATAATTCACCAAATTTTGAATTTATAAAAAATATTACAAATGAATGTTTTATGCCATTAAGCTATGGAGGTGGGGTTTATTCAATTGACCAAATGAGTAAGTTATTTTCGATAGGCATTGAAAAAATTATTTTAAACACCGCTGCAATATATAATTTTGAATTAGTAACAGACGCTATTAAAGAATTTGGTTCATCCAGTATAGTAATTGGAATAGATGTGAAGAGATCAATTTTTGGAAACTATTGTGTTTTCAATCATTCCAGAAAAAAAAATACAAATTTGAAGCCGTTGGAATATGCAAAGAAAATTAATAAAGCTGGAGCAGGTGAAATATTTTTAAATTCTGTTGAGAGAGATGGAACTATGAATGGCTATGATATTAAGTTAATAAAAAAAATAACTAGTCAAGTTAATATCCCCGTAATTGCATCTGGCGGTGCTGGATCTTTAGACCACTTGAAAGAAGCAATAAAGTTAGCTGGAGCCTCTGCGGTTTCGGCAGGAAGTCTATTTGTATTTACTGGAAAACATAAAGCTGTATTAATTAACTATCCTAAGTATAAAATTTTATGTAAGCTATTAAATTAGGGCTGATAAAAAATTATTGAACTATAACCATGCTTTTTATCTCTTATTTAGATTTTGAATCATTCGAAAAATTATGTATTTTTAGTCGATAGATTGTTTCTTTATTGTTAATGTAAAAATCAACAGAAAATTACCATAAAATGAACCCCCAAATAAAAGATAGTGATATAACTATCTGTTCAAATTGTGTTATGGATAATTCTTGTGATAAGAAAATATTTTTTGATTCAAAAGGAAAATGTAATTATTGTACAGCATATGTTGAAAGAGAAAAAACTGATCTATTCTTAACGGAAGAACAGAAGAAAGACTTAAAAGCGACCATTGAAAAAGTGAAGTTGGATGGAAAAAATAAGGATTATGATTGTATTATTGGTCTTAGCGGAGGAGTTGATAGTGCAATGGTTGCTTATATTGTTAAAGAGGAGTTGGGATTAAGGCCATTAGCCGTTCACTTAGATAATGGATGGAATTTAGAGCTTTCTGTATCGAATATTGAAAATATTGTAAAAAAATTAGAAATTGACCTCCATACAGTAGTCCTTGATTGGGAAATGTTCAAAAATCTTCATTTATCATTTTTAAAATCTTCAACTATAAATTCTGAAATACCAACAGATCATGCAATTAATGCACTACTTTTCCGTATTGCTAACAAGGAAGATGTTAAATACATCTTCACAGGAAGCAACTTATCGACTGAGGGTATTATGCCAAGTGAATGGTGCGGATATGATAATAAAGACTATAAGTTCATTAAGGGTATTTCAAAAAGATTTGGGAACAATCAACTTAAGGGATATCCTCATCTATCACTGTTTTATTGGTTTTATTATATAATGGTAAAAAAAATTAAGTTTATACCGATACTGAATTATCGGAACTATAATAAAAAGGAATCTTTAAAATTGTTAAAAAAAGAAATTGATTTTAAGCCATATGGACCAAAACATAGCGAATCAATTTACACAAGGTTTTTTCAATCATATATTCTTCCAGAGAAATTTAAAATTGATAAAAGAAAACCGCATTTGTCATCTTTGATAAACTCGGGTCAATGTACTAGAAAAGAGGCATTAGAGGAATTAGCCGAGGATTACTATGATAAAGATCAGCTAGAAGAAGATAAAAATTATATAATAAAAAAACTTGACATATCTACAGAAGACTTTGAAGAAATTATGTCCTCTCCAATTCAGGACTTTTCAGATTATCCTAATAATAATTTCTGGTTTGAACTTTTTGAGCCGGTAGTTCAATACGCTCGTAGGCTGACAACTTTAAGATAAAAAATGAAGAAAACTATTGTCGCTCAAATTGGTGTTGGTTATTGGGGTCCTAATTTGCTAAGAAATTTAGTGCTAAATAAAGATTGTGTCGTAAAAATTGTTGTTGAGTTATCTAAGGAAAGACAAAATTTTGTTATAGAAAATTATCCAAATATAAAAGTAAGTGATGATATTAATAAGATCTTAAATGATCCTGAAATAGAGGCAGTGGTTATTTCAACGCCTGTTGAGTCCCATTTTGATATTAGTTGCCGAATGCTTAACTCGGGTAAAAACATACTAGTTGAAAAACCTATGGCGAAGACTTTTAGAGAAGTATTAGAAATAAAAAGAATTGCTGATAAAAATAATTTGACAGCAATGGTAGGACATACTTTTTTGTTTAACCCCGCTGTAAGATACATAAAAAAAATAATTAATAATGGATACTTAGGACAAATCAGATATATTTATAGTCAACGAGTGAATTTAGGACGGATAAGAAATGACGTAGATGCACTATGGAATTTAGCTCCTCACGATATAAGTATTATACAATATTGGTTAAATGAAAAAGAACCAATAGAAATAGATAGAGTAGGTATGAGTTATATTCAAGAGGGTATAGATGATGTTGCTTTTCTAACATTGAAATACTCCGAAAAGATACTGGCAAATATTCATGTCAGTTGGTTAGATCCACATAAATTGAGAAGAATTACTATTATTGGATCTAAAAAAATGGTTTTTTATGATGATATTGCAAAAGATAAAGTTATTATTCTTAATAAAGGTATTGACAAGGTTGCAGTTTTAGGAGAGGAAATGGACTTTGATACTTCAAGTAATTTTAATTTTCAATACAGATCACAAGGGGTTGAAAAGCCTAAAATTGATGGAGAAGAACCATTGAAAATAGAAATAGAACACTTTATTAATTGTGTTAGAAAAATTGATAAATGTTTAACAGATGCTGATCATGCAGGTAAAGTAGTGAAAATATTAGAGCGAGCGAGTTTAATATGATTTGTAAAACCGCAATAGTAAAAGAGAGTTCTATTGGAGACAACACAAATATTTGGGAATTTGTTAATATTTATAATGCAATCATTGGACGTTCTTCTAATATTGGGTCTTATGTAGAAATACAAAGTCATGCTGATATTGGTAATAATGTAACAATTTCCTCCCATTCTTTTATTTGTTCTTTAGTTAAAGTTGAAGATGATGTTTTTATTGGGCATGGTGTTATGACAATCAATGATATAAATCCACCTTCTTTTAAACGAACAGGTAAGAAAAATGAATGGAAAAAGACATTAATAAAAAAAGGTTCCATCATTGGAAGCAATGCAACTATTTTCCCAGTTACAATCGGTAAAAATGCTATAATTGGTGCTGGATCTGTTGTGACTAAAGATGTCCCTGACAATTGCACTGTTATAGGAAACCCTGCAAAAATTATAAAACAAGGTAGTTGATATGAACATTCCATTTGTTGATCTAAAAAAACAATATTTATCAATAAAAAGCGAAATTGATTCAGCAATTTTTTCGGTAATTGAAAAAAGTGCGTTCATCAAGGGAAGCTTTGTCGAAAATTTTGAAAAACAATATAAAGAAATATATGATGTAAAGAATGTAGTTAGTTGTGCAAATGGAACCGATGCTATTTTCATAGCATTAAGAGCAATTGGGATTAAACAAGGTGATGAAGTTATTACTACATCACATTCATGGATATCTACATCTGAAACAATTACATTAGCGGGAGGTAAGCCTGTTTTTGTTGATATTGATAAAGATTCTTACACAATAGATCCTAATAAAATCGAGGAAAAAATAACTTCAAAAACAAAAGCTATAATACCTGTTCATATTTATGGTCAGCCAGTTGATATGACTTCTTTAATGAAGATTGCAAAAAAATATAATTTGAAAGTGATTGAAGATTGTGCGCAAGCACACTTTGCAAAATGGAAGGGTCAATATGTTGGAACTATTGGTGATATAGGAACATTTAGTTTCTTTCCGGGGAAAAATCTTGGTGCTTATGGAGATGCAGGCTGCGTAGTCACTAATGATGGAGATCTGGCAGAAAAGATGAAAATGTTCTCAAACCATGGTGCTTTGAAAAAACATCATCATCAGGAGGAAGGTATCAATAGTAGGCTCGATGGTATTCAGGCTGCTGTCTTGTCTGTTAAACTTAAATACATAAAAAAATGGACTGAAATGCGAAAAACTAGAGCTCGCTATTACAATAAGCTACTGGTCGACATACCAGGCATACAATTACCTGCCTCCATTAAAAATAGCAAACATGTATTCCATTTATACGTAATCCAAATTGATGAACGTGACTCATTGCAACAATTCTTAAAAGGCAAAGGTGTTAGTACCGGGATTCATTACCCAACGCCACTTCCTTTCATGCAAGCATACAGCTATTTAAGTCACTCAAAAACTGAATTTCCTTTAGTTAATAATATATCAAATAGAATATTGTCTTTACCAATTTTCCCAGAACTAGAAGATAGTCAAATAGAATTTATTCATAATTCACTAATGCAATTTTATAGAAAATAATAAATGAAAATATGGTTATTCGCAATAGGTGAACCGCTACCTCTTCCTGAAAACAACGATCGTTTACATAGGTGCGGATTATTAGCAAAAGAGCTCTCCAAAAGGGGAAATGAAGTTGTTTGGTGGTCATCTACGTTTAATCATTTTAGCAAGACTAATTATTTTGAACATAATAAAAAAATTATAATCAATAAAAATTTAATTTTAGAACTATTATATGGGAAAAAATATAAAAAAAACATTTCACTTTCAAGAGTGAGGAATCATAACCAAATCGCAAAAAATTTTTTATCAAGAGTTAAAAACTATGAAAATCCAGATATAATCTTGTGCGCAATTCCTTCAATTGAACTATCTTATGAGGTTGTGAAATTTGCAAAAAGGAGAGATATTCCTTTAATCACCGATGCCAGAGATATGTGGCCAGATATATTTGAACTGATTTTTCCTAAAATCATTCGGCCATTGCTAAATATATTACTTTATAGATTGTATAATAAAACTAGCTACATCTTTAAAAATTCAAGTGCGATAACTGGAATAACCCCAGGGTTCGTTGATTGGGGTATTTCATATTCAAAAAGAAATAAAACTAGTAAGGATAGATTCTTTTTTCTTGGATATCCTAATGAAAATTATGAGCATATAATGTTAAAAAAAGCATGGAATAAACTTGAGAAAAAAGGCTTAAGTGAAAAAGATTTTATTTTGACATATGTTGGTACCTTGGCAAAAAATAAGTTGAGATTAAACGAAATTTTTGATTTAGCTATTAGTTTGCGAAATAATAAAAAAATTAAAATTGTCCTAGCTGGTGATGGAGATCAAAAATTAGAGTACATAAAGCTAACAAAAGAAAAAAATATCCAAAATATAATTTTCCCAGGGTGGTTAAATAAATATGAAATTAAGGCTCTGCTAAATTATTCTTCACTTGGTTTAGTTCCGCTTAAAAATAGAGTTGATTATATAATTTCCATTCCAAATAAACCAATTGAGTACCTTTCTAGTGGTCTACCATTATTATCTTCCTTATCTGGAGAGTTGGAAAATCTTATAAAAATTGAAAAAATTGGATTTACATATTCAAATAAAAATGAACTAGAAGACTATGTTAGATTATGTCTTAAAGAAAAAGTTCACAAAGATTTAGTAAGTAGATGTCAAAAGGTATTTATTGAAAGATTTGATGCAAAAGTTGTTTATTCAAACTTTTCAGATTACATAGAAAACTTTAAAAATTGATATCCTCAGATAAGTTTACAGAAAAAGAAAGATTTGATAAGCGAGCAAGGAGGAAAATAGAGCTTGGTTGTAGTGAAGGGTTAAAACTTGGATCCTCTTCTATTTGCCCCTCATTAAATTCTCCATATATTTTTTTCGAAAGAAAAATTAATTACTATATAAATATAAAAATGAAAGTACTTGAAATCGGTTCTGGTAATGGTGAGTATACTTATAGTCTTTTAAAAAATAAAGCGAACGTTACTGCAACTGATATTTCACCAAATTGTTTAACAATTATCGAAAAAAAATTTAAATATTATATTAAAAAGAGGACTCTTAAAACTGCTATTGCTGATATGGAGAGCTTACCATTTAAAAATGAAGCTTTTGATGCTGTTGTAATTGCAGGGAGTCTTAGTTATGGAAATTTTGAGATTATTACTTCAGAAATAAAAAGAGTTCTAAAGGTAAATGGAATTTTTTTATGCGTAGATTCACTTAATAATAATCCGATTTATAGAATTAATAGATTTTTTCATTTTCTTAGAGCGAAACGATCAATTCTTACTCTAAATAATATGCCAACATTATCTAATATTAGATTACTAAATTCAAAATTCAAGTTATGTGATGTCAGGTATTTTGGGAGCATATCTTGGTTAACCCCATTGATTAAAGTCTTTTTCAGTAAGAGAAAAACTGGAGTTTTCTCTGATCGATTTGATAAACTAGTTGGAGTTAAACGGTCTGCTTTTAAATTTGTTTTCATAGCAAAAAAGGAAAATAATAACCATATTCGAACATGAAAAAAAAACAAAAATAGATGAAGATACCTTTCTTTAATTATCCCTCTGTGTATAATGATCATAGAGATGCTTTTATTGAAATATTAGATAAAGTAGGTCAAAGTGGTGCTTTTATTATGCAATCAGATCTAGAAGACTTTGAAAAAGAGATTGCGGCTTATACGGGCGCTAAATATGCTATTGGAGTAGGTAATGCTACAGATGCTTTAGAAATGTTATTAAAATCGGCGGGCATAACCGATGGAGATGAGGTTATCTTATCCACACATACTATGATTGCGACCGCATCTGCAATTGTCGCAAATGGAGGAACCCCAGTACCTATAAATTGTTCTGAGGATCACTTAATAAATATTGAAGAGATTCAAAAAGAAATAAACTCAAAAACAAAATGTATTTTGCCCACTCAGCTTAATGGCCGAACCGCAAATATGGAAAAAATTAACTATATTGCAGAAAAAAATGGCCTATTTATAATTGAGGATTCAGCTCAAGCATTAGGATCTAAATTTAAAGGTAAAAGTGCTGGAACATTTGGCTTAGGTGGTTGTTTTAGTTTTTATCCAGCTAAAGTACTAGGTTGTTTGGGAGATGGAGGTATGATTGTCTGTAACGATGATTTATTATATGAAAATTTATTAAAGGATAGAGACCATGGGCGCAATAGTAATACAGGAGATGTAGATATTTGGGGGAGAAATAGTAGATTGGATAATTTACAAGCTTCATTTCTTAGATATCAATTTCAGTTCTACGAAAAAGTTATTTCAAGACGCAGAGCTATAGCAAAATTTTATTGTGATGAACTAAAAATAATTAATTCTATTCTATTGCCACCTGAACCAAGTATTAATGATGAACATTATGATATTTATCAAAACTTTGAAATTGAAGTTACGGATAGGAAAAATTTCACTAATTATTTGGAGAGTAAAGGAATAGGTACTCTTGTTCAATGGGGTGGAAAAGGTATTCATCAGTTCAAAAAATTAGGTTTTAATAAACAGCTTCACCTCTCTGATAAGATTCTTAAAGAAATGTTACTCCTGCCTATGAATATGAGCTTGCATGATGAAGAGGTTGAATACATAGTCAAAACAATTATCAGTTATTTTAATGATAAAAAACAACTTTAAACTAAATGTCATCAGAAAGTCTCTCAAAAAAAATTAAAATTCATTGTTTGAAAATGGCTAATGTTGGTGGAGGTTCTCATATTGGGTCTGCATTAAGTATTTCTGATATCTTAGCAGTATTATATTTTGATGTTCTCAAGATTAATCCAAAATCACCAAAATGGGACCAAAGAGATAGATTTATACTAAGCAAAGGTCATGCTGGAGCTGCTATTTATGCATGTCTTGCAGAATTAGGGTATTTTCCTTTGAAAAAATTAAAAACGCATTATAAAAATGGTTCAGATTTAAGTGGACACGTTAGTCATATAAATGTTCCTGGTGTAGAAATTTCAACTGGTAGCCTTGGTCACGGTCTCAGTATTGGTGTCGGTATGGCAACAGCATCAAAAATTGATAAAAAAAAGCATAAAGTGTTTGTTTTGTTGTCAGATGGTGAATGTGATGAGGGATCTATTTGGGAAGCTGCGATGTTTGCTTCTCATCGTAAATTAAATAATTTAGTTGCAATGATTGACTATAATAAATTACAAAGTTTAGAGACTACTACTGAAACATTAGACTTAGAGCCCTTTGTAGATAAATGGGTTAGTTTTGGATGGGACGTCTATGAATCCGACGGTCATTCACATGATTCTATAAAGGCTTCCTTTCAAAAGAAAAATATAAACAATAAGCCAAAGCTAATAATATTTCATACTGTTAAGGGGAAAGGTGTTAGCTTTATGGAGAATGCTGTTCTCTGGCATTACAGATCTCCTCAAGGGGAAGAGTATGAAAGAGCATTGAAAGAGTTACAAAGTTTATAATGAGAGATCATTTTATAAACAAAATAATTGAATTAGTTCCTAAATATCCAAACTTAATATTGATCACTGGTGATTTAGGCTTTGGAGTCTTAGATCAATTTAGATCTTTATACCCTGATAATTTTATCAATGCTGGTGTCGCTGAGCAAAATATGACGGGAATTGCAGCTGGAATGGCATTGGAAGGCAAAATAGTATTAACTTATTCTATCGCAAACTTTTCTACTCTGAGATGCCTAGAGCAAATTAGGAATGATGTATGTTATCACAATGCAAATGTCAAAATAATTTCTGTTGGTGGTGGGTTTAGTTATGGAGCTTTAGGAATGTCCCACCATGCGACAGAAGACTTAAGCATCATGCGGAGTATCCCTCAATTAAGTCTATTGTCACCTTCTACACTTCTGGAAGCTGAGATGTCAGCAAAAATAGTGTTGGAAAATAAAGGTCCTTTTTATTTAAGACTCGATAAGTCAAGTGGTCGTGATGCAGAAAAGAGTGAATCAAAATTGTTGTTGGAATATGGTAAATGCCGCCAACTTTCAAGTGGGACAGATTTTTCCATTTTTGTTACAGGCGGTATTTTAGAAGAAGTTTGGTCTGCAAAAGGTATATTAAAAAAACTTGGTTATAATATTAGGATAATTACAGTGCCTTGGCTAAACCCCTTTGACCCAGATTTGTTAATTAAAGCTATTAATGAGACAAATGGGATTATGACAATTGAAGAAAATGTATTAAATGGAGGCCTTGGGGGGCTGATATCAGAAATTTTGATGGATAAAGGACTCTCTCCAAAATTTTTTTTTAGAATGGGGCTAAAATCTAAATTCTCATCAATTGTTGGCTCTCAAAAATATTTGAGAGAGTTTCATGGTTTAAATTCTAAGAGTATAGTTAGAAATATTTTAAAATTTTTAAAATAAAAAAAAAATTAAATTTCTATGAAACGATTATTTGATGTAATTATCTCTTTTTTAAGCTTGTTATTATTGAGTCCCCTTTTTTCTTTAGTCGCGTTTATTGTTTTTCTTCAAGATTTTCATTTTCCATTATATATTGCAAAAAGAGTGGGTAAAAATATGGTTCCATTCAATATGGTAAAAATGAGATCAATGGTTTATAATGCAGATTCTAATAATGTAGATTCCACATCTGCAGATGACCGACGTATAACTAGAATTGGAAATTTTATCAGAAAATTTAAAATTGATGAATTAACTCAATTATATAATGTCCTAAAAGGAGATATGTCCTTAGTTGGTCCAAGGCCAAATGTTCAGAGAGATGTAGATATTTATACAAGAGAAGAAAAACATTTATTGAGTGTTCATCCTGGAATTACAGATTTTTCTTCAATTATTTTTTCTGACGAAGGAGAAATTTTAGAAGGAAGTGTAGATCCTGATCTAAAATATAATAGGTTGATAAGACCTTGGAAAAGTAGGTTGGGTTTAGTTTATATAGATAAAAAAACTTTCTTTTTAGATTTTAAATTAATTTTAATTACTGCTCTTACACTTTTTTCTAAGCAGAAAGCGCTTATTTATATTACAAAAATGTTAGAAGAATTATCTGTTGATCCAAAAATTATTGAAATATCTAAAAGAAATAAAACGTTAGTACCATTCCCACCGCCCGGAATGAAAGAACCAGTAGTTTCTAGGTGATTTTAACGTAGAAAACAATATTTATTAATGAATTATATTATTCTAACATTAGACTTTTTAATATCTGGAATTTCAATGAGTCTTGCGTATTTATTTCGTTTTGACTTTGTAATTCCATCAGAATACAAACCTGTTCTATTCAAGTGGATATTAATTTTTTCATTCATTCAATTAGTTATATTTTATTTTTTAAAAGTTCATTTGCGTATTTTACGATATACAAGTTTATTTGACCTCTTTGCAATTCTAAAGGCAATTTTTCTAACTGTTTGTATTTCTTCATTTATGGTATTAATTGTTATGGGATCAGAAAGTTACCCAAGATCAACAATATTACTTTACGGTTTACTTAATTTTCTTTTCGTCTCATCTTTGCGACTCTCTGTAAGAATATTTTATTCTCATTTTAATGTTAATCAAAAAATAGAAAAGAATAAGGAAAAAATAAATAAAAAGTCGATTTTATTAATTGGAGCAGGAAAAACAGGTGAGAAAATAGCTAGAGAAATTCTATCAACTTATAATCATGTTTATTCATTAGTTGGGTTCGTAGATGATGATAAAAATAAAATCGGAGGAATGATACACGGAATTAAAATCTTATGTTCTATAAAAAATTTACCAAATCTAACTTTAGAATATGATGAAATCATAATCACCCTACGTTCAGCTACAACTGATCAAATTCGAAAAATTGTAGATGTGTGTAAAAAAACAAAAAAAAAATATAAAACAATTCCAAATTATTTAGAATTATTGGATCGTGATATCTCAATCACAGAAGTACGAGATATATCTTATATAGATTTGTTAGGAAGAGAAGAAATTAAATTAAATATGGATCTTATCAAAAACACCATTCTTGGTAAACGAATTTTGGTGACAGGAGCTGGAGGTTCGATAGGGGCTGAACTCGTAAAACAAGCTATCAATTATAAACCAGAAGAGATCATTTGCTTAGATAATTCAGAAGAAAAAATTTTTAATCTGAGCCGTAAATATGAAAAAAATTTTCCAGTAAAGATTAAATCTGTGCTTGCAGACATAAATAATAAGAATGCTTTAGAAAAAGTTTTTATTGATAATAATCCTGCCATTGTATTCCACGCTGCCGCTTACAAACATGTTCCAATTCAAGAACTACACCCTTGGGCTGCAGTCAATACTAATATTGGCGGAACTTATAACTTAGTTAAACTATCTGATAAATATTTAGTTGAAAATTTTGTTTTAGTCTCAACAGACAAAGCGGTAAACCCAGTCAATGTCATGGGTGCAACAAAACGAACTGCGGAAAAAATTATTCAATCATATAATCAAAAATCAAAAACAAATTTTATGGCTGTAAGATTTGGTAACGTACTCGGTAGCTCTGGAAGTGCAATTCCTATATTTCAAGAGCAAATTAGATCTGGTGGTCCTGTTACAATTACACACCCTGAAATGACAAGATATTTTATGTCAATTCAGGAGGCATCCCAACTTATATTGCAATGTTGTTGTCTGGGGAAAAATAGAGAAATATTTCTTTTGAAAATGGGAAATCCAGTGAAAATATTACAGATGGCAAAAGATCTAATAAAATTATCTGGTTTAGAACCTGAAATAGATATTCCAGTTGTTTTCACAGGATTAAGGCCTGGTGAGAAATTGTATGAGGAATTACAATTTCTTGATGAAAAAATAGTTAATACCGAAAATGAAAAGATATTAATTCTCAACCAATCAGAACAAGACTTTGATACTTTTTATAAAACAATTACTGAGATAATAAACGCTTCCATAAATATTGATTCTGATAGAATTCAAAATTTATTAAGAGAACTTATTCCTTCTTATCAGCCTCGCAAGTTTAAAAATATTTTAAATGATAAGGAGAAGAGCATAACAAAAATAGTAGAATCATAGAATATCATTCATTTAATATATATTTGAGTTTTTTATTAATATTTATTTATTAAGAACAATTACTTTTTTTAAGTTCTTTTTATTATTTCTTTTATTTTCATTAAATATTTATTCTCAAAAAAGAATTCAATGGAATGATAATTCTCATAAAAATATATTCATAAAAAAAAAGAATTGGGTTAATAATTCTACTTTTAGATCATCATTTTATTTAGGCTATTTACCTCAAAAATCGAGTCTCATTGACCTTTCATTTGGTTATGAACTATATAGAAATAATTCTTATTTTAATTTATCCAATTCTTCTTTTCTTAAATTTAAAAAAAATTTTTACTTTTATTTTAGAATACAAAATAGATTCATTAGAAACGATAATTATTTATTTGGGGGATCTTATTCGATATATAATATTTCAAAAAATACATCGAATGACATTATTTCAAAATCAGGTTTTGGATATATGAATGATTGGTTTCAAGTTCAAATTAGTAAAGATAGAGAAGAATGGGGAGCCGGACAGGATATAGCCCTTGGATTAGTCAATAATGGTAATCCATATGATTACTTAACAATAGCATCCAATTATGGATTTCTAAAGGTAAAATATATCCATGGAATTCTAGAGCAAAACTTAAAAGATAACTTTAATAGGTTTATCGTTGCTAGAGGTTTAGAATATTCAAATAAAAGAAATTTTTTATTAAGTGTTTCTGAAATTGTTATTTATTCAGGGAAGAATAGAGCATTTGATATAGGATATTTAAATCCAATTGGCTCTCACTTGGAGATTGAGCTCAATAATAGATTAAATATTATAGATCAAGCACATGCCAATGCAATTTGGCAGATTTCCTCTGATTTTAATTATCAAAATAGAATTAGGCTTTCCTTTAATTATTTATTTGACGAATTTGTTTTAGATAAAGATAAAGATCTGAAAGGAAAAGAACACGGGAGAGCTTATAGTTATAAGCTCTTTTTTAAATTATATAGCAACCAAGGAAAAGAATGTTCAATATTTCAACATTATATATTAGTTGGTACCCCCACATTTAGGCATACGATAGGTTATAACAACTTTGTTTACAAAAATAAACCTTTGGGTTGGGCATTTGGAAGTGATGGATATGAAGTCGCTACTGGGATTAAATATAAATCAAATCATAAAGATATATTATTATTTGAATATAAAACTATTGAAAATGGAGAGGAGACGATACTTTCACGATCATATGATCCCTTTAAAGATTATATAGAAGGAAGCTTCCCAAGTGGGAATTTAGAAAAGTTAAATGTTTTAAATTTTAAATATCATTTTTATTTTTATCAAAATTATTCATGCCAATCAAGTATGAAAATAATTTTTGGTAAAAATAAAGGCCATTTAAGAAAATTATTAGAAATATCTTTAAATTATAATTTAAAATAAACCTCTTGAAATAATAATTCTTTTTAAAATTTTCCAACCATCAGAAATCCGTAATTTTTTACCATCCTTTGTTGATCTTCTTTTGTATCTCAGCTGTATTTGTTTAAAATTAAAAACCTTTAAGTTCCTTATTAAAAAAGCTGACAATTCAACATCAATATCAAACCCGTTTGATTTTACTTTTTCCAATGGTAGGTCATCTTTGTAAAATGATTTTGCACAACATAGTATATCTTTATGAGTAGTTTTATACAATAGATTGAAAAACGTTGTAAACATGAAGTTGCCCCAATTGTATTTTGAAATAAATAGGTTAATACTTCTATATCTAGTACCAAAGGTGGCATGAATATTCTTTTTTTTATTTAAAACCATTAATTTTCTTAAATCTGAAGTCTCTAACTCTAAGTCACCATCATATATTATTATTTTAGAAAATTTAGATTTTTTGATTCCAGACCGTATTGCAACACCTTTGCCAAAATTTTTTGATAATTTAAAAAGTTTTATATAATCAATTTTTTGCAAGATTTTGTAGCTATTATCATCGCTGCCATCATCTAAAAAAATTATTTCATTATTTTTTGAAAAAGGATATAACTGTTTTAGTAAAACTGGCAAGCAGTTTTCTTCATTAAAAACAGGTATTATTATAGAATAATTCATAAAAAAAAAGCGATCTTGTGGAATAAGACCGCTTTTTTTTAAGTATATTTTTTAAGATCTAAAATGAATAATCTAAACGAAGACCTAATCCACCCCAAAAAGTAGAATTTTCTGTTACCTCATCAGCCTTTGTAGTTAAAAATCCTTCTGCACCAACTAAAATATTAAATGGAAGATTAAGACTTTTCTTCATGATCTTTTCTAATGAAAGTCCATTAAATGATCTCATGCCAGTTCCAGCTCCAAGTAAACCAAGGTGTGTCTCTGAAAAAAGAAACCCAAATAAATTAGCATTCAATCCAAGTCCTAGAAATAATGCATCTAGAGGTTCTTCGTTTCCTTCACCATTATATGAACCTGCTGCTAGAGATAAATTTAGATCAACTTTATCACCCAGTGAGAAACCGTAAGGTGTTTTTAATACTAGACTAGCTCCGACTGGAGTATTGGTAATGTAAGACCCGTTGATAAAACCAACGCTACTTGTTAGTCCAATATCAAATCCTAATGCTTCTTTTGCAACAACTTCTTCAGCTACAGTTGATTCCTCTACAGCTTCTTCTGTTACAGTTTCTTCTGTTACATCATCACCACTCACGGGAGGTGTGTATTCAAGACCAAGCTCTTCTGCCATTTTTCTTTTTGCTTCTTCAGCAGCAGCACTTGCTGCAGCATCTAATTCTGCTTCTTCAGCAGCTTTGGCTTCAGCTATCTTTCTAGCTTCTTCATCAAGCCTATCTTGTTTAACTTTTTCACGCGCATCTTTAGCTGCGTTCTTAGCTGCCTGTTCAATAGCTGCATCGGTTGCCGCTTCCGCATCAGCAGCGGCTTTTTCAGCAGCAGCCTTTGCTTGACGTGCAGCTTCAATTGCGTCTACTTTATCTTGCGCCGCTAAGCTTGAGACTATTAGAGATACTATTAAGAGGGATCTCTTTAAAATATTTTTACTCATTTTTTTCACCTTTAATATTGTGTCAAACACATTGTTATAAGTTTAAAATTATTGTTATAAATGAATGAATACAAGTTAATAAAATTAAAAAATATATATAGACTCTAGCAATAGATCTTAAGCATTAAAATCAAATTAATATTCTGGAAGTTTTGCATGAGAAAATTAAAAGAAAAAAAAAAGCACTCCGCAGATATTTTTATCGGCGAACTTTT
>Ga0115572_10000450_pt1 | contig 34738 bp, 38 predicted proteins | sample COGITO_mtgs_1206_FD_88681 | JGI IMG/M metagenome (GOLD analysis project Ga0115572, IMG submission 88681) | Pelagic marine microbial communities from North Sea - COGITO_mtgs_120607 | ecosystem: Environmental > Aquatic > Marine > Epipelagic | place: Germany:Helgoland, sampling site Kabeltonne... | reverse complement strand
CTGCTGCAACAGTTAGTAGTATTGCAGCAAGAGATTCAAATGGCAACTTGACTGCGGTACTTTTTAGCGGTACAGCTACACAAGCAAGATATGCAGACCTAGCAGAAAAATATACTACGTCAGAGGAATATCCTACTGGTACTGTAATGATGGTATCGGATGCAACTGATAGCGAAACTACAGCTTGTCAGCAATTTAAGATTCCAGTAGGAGTTATTTCTGCTTCGCCTGCATATCTAATGAATTCCGAATCTGCAGGACAGGCATTGGCACTAAAAGGACGAGTGCCTATAAGGATAATAGGAACAATTACAAAAGGAGATTATGTGTATACTGGCGCAGATGGTGTAGCTCATAATTCTCCAACAGATTCTAATATAGTAGGAATTGCATTAGAGTCAAGTGATGTTGAATCAGAAAAGCTAGTCGAGTGTGTACTAAAGGTTTAAATAGTTTGTAAAATAGGAAAAAATTTGTTATGGCAATTGGTGATTTAGTTACAGCTTCAAAATATAATGAGATACAATCTCGTGTCGAACAAGTTTTTGGCATAGGATCAGGACAATTTGGATATGGACAAACATTATTATCAAATCAATTAGTAGCGTCAGCAGTAGTTGACGATATACATATGTCAAGACTCAAGACTGACTTAGCCAAAACGTTTGCTCACCAAACAGGAACTAATCCTACATTAACTGATGTTATAGAATCACAAAATATTACAGATTCAGTATACACACAATACGCTGATGTTTCAACAACAGTTATTGCTAATAAATTTAATATCTATGAATTAACACAAGCCGACGTAGAAGTTAAGCTAACTAGTGCTAGAAATAGTATTTGGGGCGTAAATGATGGTGCTCCAATAATTACACATAATTTTAAAGTAGTATTTGATGATGCAAATCATAGAAGATATTTTTTTAACTCAGGCGGCCAAATAATATTTAATGCAACACTTGTTAGTGGCACAGGAGCAAAATTTGATGAATGGGTAGGAATGTTAAATACTACCATAATAAAATTTGAACATAATAATACTCTTGATCAAAATAATTCTGTGTTAACAACTATAGGAAATTATGATCTAACATCAGATTACCAAATTATTGCAACAAGGCAAGGAACTGGTTCGTATTCAGAAAATCGTTATCAAGTTCTTGCTAGACAAACAAGCGATAGTGTGCTACAATTTAAAGTGGAGTTTAATGATGCAGACACCGGCGGCTCAGCAGAGGGATTTTTTGGCGACGAATCAGTGTCTGGAACATTAACTAGTAGCATTTCACAAAGACGAGCTACTGGTTCTAATGTATTAGTAGAAACTCCTGCATATAATATTGTTACTGAATTAGAATAAGGAAAATAGTTAATGGTAACTTCAAATGATAATATTGAAGCATCGGAGTATAATCTTTTACGTAGTCAACTTGAAGATGTTTTACACGACATGTATGGCCAAACATCTTCGAGTTGGCAATTACCAGGTACTAGTAATTTTGTTAGTACTGTATCTACAGGACAAACTATAGGAAAGGCAGCTTATAATCCTGTTGGTGCTGGTACATATATATCTGAAATTGAAAAATTATATCTCTCAATTGCTAGAGCACATTATCATCAAACTGGAAATTTGCCTAATTTAGATGTTCCAGACACAGGGTATACTTACGGCGCTGACGCTACATCTGTGTCTGGGTCAGGGCATATAATAAATATTACAAAAGAAAATCCAGGAAAAATTACAGTTTCGGCACCGCATAGACTGCAAACCGGCATGACAGTTACTATTGACGGCGTTGCCGGAATGACAGTGTTAAATACACAACAGTTTACAGTAACAGTAGTAGACGAAACAAATTTTACTATAAACCGAAATACTACAAGTGATACTACATATGAATCTCCTGATCTTGATAATCCGCCAAACCCTCTAGGTAATCCATTGTACAACACTGGTAATTACACTATTACTGGTACATCAATTTCAAATTCTAGTCAAATGGGATACAATGACTATTTAAGTTCAGTCAATACAATTCGATCGTATGCATTGACAGTAGCAAACGGCGGAAGCTATACTTTGCCAGCTAATAATGCTAATAATTATTCAGTGACTACCTTAGATACAAGTACTCGTACAACTGCATGGGGAAATACTGTTGATATAATTACTCACGAAGTAACGGTTACTTTTAACACAGCCGGACCCAACCGAACAAGGACAAGCTATTTTGAAGCCGGCGGCGAAATTTGGTTCAACGCTAGCATAAGTGGCGGAACCAATACTACAGGTACTAAATATGCTAGTTGGTTAGCATTACTTGATTCTATTGGAACAATAAAATTTGGTCGAGACGAGACACATAATACTAACGACATAGGAGTAAATACTCCACCACAAGATGCAACAGTTAGTATTACAGATACTGATGGGTATAATGATTTAACCACTGACTATAAAGAAATATTTAAAGCAGACGCCGTTGCAGCAGTGTATGCTGAAAATGATTATAATATTCAAGCTAAATTAGTTGGTACTAATAAGATTCAATTTTTAATCGAATTCCGTGACGATGACGCCGGCGATCAACAAGATGTTCCTGAAGGCGAAATTGGCCCAGCTGGCGCTGCCGAAGACGAAGATGTTGGAGGAACTACTACTTCGACTATATCGGCTTATGTGCCTGATAGTTCGTTTACATATAATGGATCAACTATAACAGCAGTACATTTTCCTGACCCTACTTGTGCAGTTAACAGTTCTTTAGAATAATTACTTGACAAATACAATATTTACATGTATAATTGTATATATAAATATTGGAGAATTGTATGGACGACAGACTTTCTAAAGCATTAGATTTTAGTAAATACGCAGTAACACTTTCTAATCAAAAACGTTTGCTCAAAGAAAAATATCTTGAATCATCAATAGTCTATTATAATAGAGGACAGTTTTTGATCAGTCAAACTTTGATAGCACATGTAAGTGCGTTGGTAAATGCACAACAACTTGATGCTGTAATTGTTGATGACTTTGATATACCAATACGTTTTGATAATCTAGAAGAATTTTTAAAAACACTTTTGGAAGTATACAACACAGCTTCAACAGAATATTACAATGAGTACGAAAAAATTACAAAACAAAGGTCAGTAGCGGGCATAGTTGAATTATGAAATCAGGTGTAGTTTTTATTGCAAGAAACAATAACAGTATTGATTATGTAAAACAAGCAGCATTTAATGCAAATAGAATTAAAAAATACTTAGACTTACCAGTTTCTCTAATAACTGATACTGATTCACAGGATAATGTGTATTTAGATGTGTTTGAAAATATAATTACCATATCAGATAGCACATCGCATTCTCGAAAAACTTTTAAAGATGGTACGATATTAAAAAAAGATGATTTCAAGAATACCGAACGCTCATTGGTTTATGATCTAACACCATATGACCAAACACTATTGCTTGACACAGATTATATTATATCAAATGATATTTTTAAAAGTTGTTTTGTTCAACCTCATGATTTTTTAATATACAGCGGCGGAGTTGAAGTAACAGGTACAAAAAATACTGAAGAATTTGATTATATTACCAAAACTGGTCCTAGATTTTACTGGGCAACAGCTATATTTTTTAGAAAAACACAAAAAACTAATTTATTATTTGAACTTACCAAGCACATACAACAAAATTGGTCGCACTATGTAAATCTATATCAAATTCCATCATCTTTAATTAGAAATGATTTTATTTTTAGTATTGCAATACATATTTTAAATGGCCACCAAGCAGGTGATTTTGCTAAATCAATGCCGGGCACAATGTTTTATACCATTGACCAGGACGAGCTACTTTCATTAACCAACGACAAGTTTACTTTTTTCTCTAATAGAGAGCAACGTGTATCTAATATCTCAGGCTGCAATGTACACGTTATGAATAAATTTAGTTTGCATAGGATTATTGAAAATGACTATTAATTTTACAATGTTTGCTCAAAACAACAAAGATGATTATGTCAGACAAGCTTATGTAGCTGCAATGAGTATTAGATGTTCAAACAAAGATGTTAGTATATGTTTAATTACTAATGATTTGGTTGATATTCAGTACAAACACATGTTTGATTATATTATTCCTATGCAGAACGTAAATTACAACGACGAAGGTGAATGGAAAATACACAATAGGTGGCAAATTTATAATTGTACGCCTTATGATCAAACAATTGTAATGGATACTGACATGCTTGTACTAGATGATATATCATCTTGGTGGAATTATCTACAAACCAAAGAATTGTTTTTTGTATCTAATGTAAAAACTTATAAAAATGAAAATGTAATTGATAATTACTATCGAAAAGCATTCAAAAAATATGATTTGCCCAACATATACAGTGGATTTCATTACTTTAAGAAGTCTGATTTTTCTCATACATTTTATAAATGTTTAGAAGATGTGTTAAAAAATTGGAAAGTTTTTTATAATGAATTTGCTGGCGGAACAGTGTATCAAAAACAAGCAAGTGTTGATCTAAGTTGTGCAATTGCGTGTCAAATATTAGGTGTTGAATCTAAAATATTAGACATTGGCATTGACTATCCTACATTTACACATATGAAAACATATATACAAGGATGGTCTACTCCAAATTCAAACAGCTGGCAACGAATTGTTGGAACCTATTTCACCAAAGAATGTGAATTAAAAATTGGCAACTTTCAACAACACGGAATTTTTCATTATACTGAAAAAAATTTTTTAACTGATGAAATAGTAAATACCTATGAAAGTTTTTTTGAGGAATTAAATGCATAGCAATATTAAAAAATATGTTTACTTTGATATAAATGGTAATATAACAGCAATTCGAAACAGTAACATTAGCTCAGATAATACTCCGTGTCTTGAAGTTGAGTTAGGTCAAGTTAGTGATTTGGTTACAGGAACTACACCGTTTAGTAATTATTGTGTCATGTTTGACCCTATTTCAAAAAAAAATCAATTAACTACAAAAACTATTGATGAAATTAATAATTATGATATAAACAGATCAATTTACAAAATACAAAAAAGTTCAAACGCTGATGTTACTATTATAAAAAATTGTAAAGAAAAATATTGGAGTATTAAGTTTCATGATCAAATAAATCCAAGTACACTAGGCATTGCATCGCTGTCATTTAGCATTACAAAAGAAAATGACCCTCACGAATTATACCGAGTTCTTCAAATTAACTTAACTAAAAGCATCGAAAATGTTATATATCTAATTGATAAAGGATACCTTTATAGTTCGGAAGATTACAAAATACCTATGATATGCGATGAAGAGTTATTGGAAAACAGTGTATATACTTTAAAAAGATTTGACTCTTACAGTATCGAGATAATACAATGAGCAAAATTATTAATGTGTTAGACTTTGATATTATATATTTAAGCTATGACGAACCTAATGCAGAAAAAAATTATACAGATCTGTGTAGAAAAATTCCGTGGGCTAAAAGAGTACACGGAGTCGAAGGAAGCGATGCAGCTCACAAAGCCTGCGCTGAACTATCTGAAACATCTAGATTTATCACCATTGATGGCGATAACATTGTACATTCTGAATTTGTAAATCAAAGTGTTGAATTTGCAAATGGAACAAATTTATCTAATAAAGTTATTAGTTGGGCAGGCTATAACACTATAAATGGACTAACATATGGCAATGGCGGAATCAAATGCTGGGATAAGAACACAGTATTAGAAATGAAAACCCATGAAAATGCAGATAAAAATAATTTAAAAGCACAAGTTGATTTTTGTTGGGATTTAGATTATGTGCAATTAAGCAAATGTATGAGCACAGTAGAAAATAATTATACTCCTCAGCAAGCATGGCGTGCTGGATTTCGAGAAGGTGTAAAAATGTGTCTTATTGAAGGCATAAAACCTTCAATAAAAGATATGAAAGCAATACATTGGAAAAATCTTAGTAGACTATATGTTTGGTGTATGACTGGTGCAGATGTTAAAAATGGACTTTGGGCCATATATGGTGCTAGAGAAGGTTTTTATAAAACAATGTGTACTGATTGGGATTATATTAATGTAAGAGATTTCAAATGGTTAAACAACTACTGGAATGAAAAAGGCAATATTGTTGAAGAAGATATCAAACATTATATTGAAGAGTTAGGCACTGACTTAAAAAATCAATTAGATGTACCAATAGATTTAATGCCGTATAACAGTGGACAAAGTAAGTTTTTTAAACGCATGTACAAAAGTCCAGCAAGGCCAGTACATAAGTCTATAGTTGAAAGTATATCCAATACTTACGATATAATAATGATTTCATATGGTGAACAAAATTCTAATGAAAATTTTAACTTATTAAAACGTAGATTTCCAGCTGCAAAAAGAATACACGGTGTAAAAGGTATTGCTAATGCACATATTGCAGCCGCTGAAATATGCGATACTGATATGATGTGGATTATTGACGGAGATGCCGAAGTTGTTGAAACATTTAATTTTGAATATATAGTGCCTGAGCATGATAAAGATGCAGTACATGTATGGCGTAGTAAAAACCCTATTAATGATCTAGAATATGGATACGGCGGCATAAAATTATTACCAACTGAGCTTACTAAAAAAGTTGATAAAACAAGAGTTGATGTTAATACAAGTATTAGTCAAAACTTTAAAGTAATGAAAGATCTTAGTTGTTATACAAAATTTAATACTGGACCATATGAATCTTGGAAAAGTGCGTTCCGAGAATGTGCAAAATTATCAAGTAAGATAATTGATAGACAAAAAAATGATGAAACAAATCAACGACTTGAAATTTGGTGTACAGTAGGAAGTGATAGACCTTTTGGTGAATATGCAATAGCTGGCGCTGTTGCTGGAAAAGAGTTTGGACAATCACACAAAGATAAAATGTTTCATATTAATGATTTTGATTGGTTGACACAACAATTTAAACAAGCATATGATAATATTGAAACTGAAATCATTGTTGATGATATTCAAGAAGTTTATGCAGATAATAAATCAACTCATAATACGTCTGTAGCTACTAATTTTAAAATTAATAATAAAAAAGATAATGTTATTATAGACATATTAGATAGATTTGAATTACTTTATGGAAATAAATTAAGTGATGTTAGAAGATTATATAATGACCATGATTTAACTAGTATTTTTAAATTAACTGACAATGAGGACTTGCGTAAAGCACTAGTTGAAGGAAACATACATAGTTTATTTCGTATAATTGATGCAGATGAAGATTTACGTAAAGCAGTACTAGAAGGTAATCTTAATAGTTTATTTCGTATAATTGATACAGATGAAGATTTACGTAAAGCAGTAGTTGAGCACAACTTACATAGTATATTTAGAATTACAGATGCAGATGAAGATTTACGTAAAGCAGTAGTTGAGCACAACTTACATAGTATATTTAGAATTACAGATGCAGATGACGATTTACGTAAAGCAATATTAGAACAAAATTTTTATAGTATGGCTAGATTACTGCCGGAAGTAGCTGATGAATTTAAAATCTTAGATAATGACTATTTTGCACTTTGGAGAATTTTAGAAAAATATTCAAACAGTTTATTAGTTAATCCAATTAAAAAATTGTATAATAATAAAGATTTTGATTTTGATTGTATTAGTAGAGGACAAATACAAAGTAAACAATGGTTGGTTAATGAACTAGTAACAGTAAACCAAAATCTTGGTACTGTGTTTTTGTGTGCAGGCTGGTATGCTACAGTTGTACCTTTGTTAATTGAAGCCGATGTACAGTTTGATAAAATTAGAAGTTTTGATATTGATCCAACTGTTTGGAAAATTGCTGAAATATTTAATAAAAGTTTAGTACAAGACAAATGGAAATTCAAAGCTTCAACAGCAGATATTTTAGAATTAAACTATTCGTCGGCTACGTACCAAACTATAAAAAGCAACGGAGAGTTGGAGTTTCTCAAAGACATACCTGATACTATTATAAATACCAGCTGCGAACATATACATCATTTTAATCATTGGTATAGTTTAATACCAGCAGATAAATTAGTAATATTACAAACCAATAATTATTTTGATATTGAAGAACATGTCAATTGTAGTATTGATTTAGATGACTTTGTTAAATCAGCACCAATGAGTCGATTACTTTACAAAGGTAAATTAGAATTAGAAAAATATGATAGGTTTATGATAATTGGATATAAATAATTTAACACTTAGACAGTTGCAAACAGAAAGCGCAAGAGCGTTGACTACTATGCAAGCTACAAATAATAATATACATCAGTTTAATAAACGTGCGCATCATAATAGTCAAAATTGGTATCGTGCTGTTATTGAGTGGTATATTAATGAATACGGTGGATTGCCAAGCGATATAGGTCCAGCTAAAAATGTAAAATTAATATTGGAGAATACATGAATGTAATTGATGTTTTAAAAAAAAATAAAAAATCTATAATTAAAAAATCAGTAGAATGGATTAAAACATCTTATCCTAATCGTACTACTGAATTTAAAAAGTGCTCTAGAGATATTGGATATGTCTATGATGCATGGATGTATGATTTAGAAAATACTGGAACTGATAGAACACAGAATATCACCAGTAGATTTTGGACTCGAGGAAAATCTCAGTTAACAACAACTGATGTTGAAGTAAAAACTTACAAAATGATCAATACTTTAATAAATGATATTTGCCCGTCTAGTGATGTTGATAATCTAGTATCTATTACAATAAACAATATTTTAAATGAACCAATTTATAAACTAGGTTCTTTTGAATACCTTAGAAATAAAAGAATTAATACATATAATTGGACAAATCAAATACCCGAACAGCATCTAATAGATGATATTATACAAGGCATTCACGATTTTGTGCCGAGCAAACAGAGACAAGTGCGATACAATTTACGTGTTATTCCTACATATAAAATGCCCGAGTTGCGCCAAAAAATATATCAAGGCACCTGCACAGATCCAAGTCAGCCAAAAGAAAAATCAAGACATAATCCTCAAATCCTTGCTCCGTATGTTATTGCATTTGGTATTCGAGACCAGGCAATTGATAGGGTACCAAAAAGTTATTTTCAATATGAAGCTGGAGTTGAAATTGGGTTAGCTGCAATGTATATAAGTCTTGCTGCTCCAAATTTAGGGTTAGATGTTGGATTTTGTGCATGTATACAGAATGAAAAAGATCTAATTAAAGATATTGGAATATCTCCTACACTGTATTTAGGAATTGGATATAAATCTAATGACACACAATATCATTGTCCAATTTATGATACCAAAGTTCCTATTCCAGACAGTGACATTAACCAAAAACCTCCAATAGAAGAATATGTAAAGTATGTATAATTATAGTGATATAAGATCAATACACCTTGAAGTTACACAAAATTGCCAAGCTAATTGTCCTATGTGTGATCGAAATATGAATGGTAAAGGTATTAATCCTCACATTAATTTAGACGAACTTAGTTTAGAGGATTGTAAGCGTATATTTACGCCAGAATTTATTGCACAGTTAGATACAATGTATATGTGCGGTAACTTAGGCGATCCTATTGTTGCACGAGATACACTAAAAATATTCCGTTACTTTAGAGAACATAACCTTACAATGTGGTTAAGTATGAACACTAATGGAGGAGCAAAAAGTGCAGAATGGTGGAAAGATCTTGCACAAGTTATTAATAAAAAGGGTGCAGTTATATTCAGCGTAGACGGGTTGCGCGACACTAATCATCTTTATCGTCAAGGAGTAAATTGGGATAACGTAGAGCGTAACATGCAAGCGTTTATCAATGCTGGAGGCAGAGCACGTTGGGACTTTTTAATATTTGAACATAATCAACATCAGGTAGATGAAGCTGAAGCACTTGCAATGTCTTGGGGCTGCGAAAAATTTATGAAGAAAAAAACAGGCAGATTCATAACACAGGATTCAAAAAAGAAAGAATCACATCAAGCAGTTGATAAAAAAGGCAACGCTACAGCAGAACTTAAAAAACCCGATGCTAAGTATCAAAATAAAGCACTATCTAAACTAGATGTAATTAAAAACAAATACGGTAGCATGGATGCGTATTATGACGCAGCACCGGTTATATGCAAAGTTAAAAAAGATAATAGTTTGTTTATCACAGCCGAAGGACTTGCAATGCCCTGTTGTTGGACTGCTGGTCGTATGTACAAATGGTGGCACAAAGATCCTAAGGCAGAACAGATATGGAATTTTATTGACAAAGATACCCTGGATGCACGTAAAGGACTTTCAAAAGTTTTTGATACAGGTGTGTTTGATAGAATACAGGATAGTTGGAATAAGTCAAGTTGTAGTAGCGGAAAATTAAAAGTATGTGCTATGAAGTGCGGAGCCGAATTTGATCCTTTTGCAAGTCAATTTATATAAGTATGTACACATGAATAATGAAAATAAATTACCATCTAATACATTTTGTTTATTACCTTGGGTGCATCTAAGCACAAGACCTGACGGTAGTATGCGTGTATGTTGTACAGCTAATGCAAGCAGCGTTGGTGCTACAAATGACAAAGAACATGGCGGACAAGTTGGTATTTTAAAAACCGACGACGGCAAGCCTAATAATTTAAATGTTAGCGATTTTGAATCAGCTTGGAATAGTACATATATGAAAAATGTACGAGTACAAATGCTTGCAGGCGAAAAACCACCTAGCTGTTTAAAGTGCTATAAAGAGGAAGACGCAGGGCATCGTAGCAAGCGACAGTGGGAAACAAAATATTGGAGCGATCGTGTTGATTTAGATAAAATCCTTGCTGACACACAACCTGACGGCGAAGTACCACCAAACTTAGCATACATTGATTTACGTTTTGGCACCAAATGTCAACTAGCGTGTGTTATGTGTAGCCCGCACGATAGTAGTGGCTGGATTAAAGATTATAAAAAGATCTTCCCTGAAGTAAAAAACGAATCTCTAAAAGAAATTATGCAGTGGAAAGACAAAGGTAGCACTAATGGCAGTAGCTATAATTGGCATAAACAAAATCCTAAATTTTGGAAGCAATTTTACGAACAAATGCCTAGTATGCAGCAGATATATTTTGCCGGTGGCGAAAGTCTTATCATTGAAGAGCATTACGAAATACTCGAATATGCTATTAAGATGGGGTATGCAAAAGATCTTGAATTACGTTACAACTCAAACGGAGTTGAATGGCGAGATGATTTATTTGACATGTGGAAAGAATTTAAACTAGTACGTTTCCACTATAGTATAGACAGCATTAAAGAAATGAATGACTATATTCGTTATCCTAGTAAGTGGACACGCCAAGAAGAAGTATTTCATTTGTTAGATACACAAACTAGCAACAATGTTGAAGTTACTATTGCTTGTGCAGTGCAAGCACTTAATGTATATTATTTGCCAGACTTTATTCAATGGAAGTTAGAGCAAAAGTTTAAGAAAGTTAACATGTGGCCATTTGGCGCCGGCGGCATTAGTCAGCACTTTGTATATTGGCCTGCACATCTAAATGTTAAAAGTTTGCCTATAGATTTCAAAGCTAAGTGTAGAGCAAAATATGAAGCATGGTATCCATGGTGGGAAGCAAACTGGGAACTAGGTATTCCAGAATGGCACAAAGGTAAAGTAGATTACGAACAATGGCGCAGTGCTGAGTATGGCATTAAACGACTCGACGGCATTCTTAGCTTTATGGAAAGTGAAGACTGGAGCCAACGCTTGCCCGAGATGAAAGAATTCTTAGGATTGTGCGATAAGCAACGTGGAATATTGTTTGAAAAAACATTTCCCGAAATGAAGGATATATTTAAAGATGTTAGCAAAAATTAATAGACCGCACGATATTCAAAATCATAAACATTATAGACTAAATTATGAACATTGGTTAGCAAACTTAAAAGATCCTGCTATACAACAAAATATCGCAGAAAATTTTCAACATGCTGAAACATTTTCAGAAGCATTTACTCCAGAAGAAATTGAATGGATCTATGGATATGCATTTAGTCGTTGCGATACTATAAGACACAATGATAACGGTACAATGTTCGTTAGTGGCAATTTACAAGGTGTATATGAAAAGTTTGCTGATCGTATAAATCAATTAGTGCCAGGCGCTGAAAACTCTCCAGTAGTCGGCGGCAATTTTTTCATTACTCCTAGTCAGTATGGGTTACATAATGATAGTACTAGAGAATTAGATTGGAAAAATAGTTTAGACAAAACTCCAATTGAGCATGAAGACAGAAAATATGTACCGTGGAGAAATATCATTATACCTCTGTTTACTGCACCTAGTAATATCGAAAGTCACGCTGTATTTTTTGATCAGAGACATGTTGATTTTGCACATGTGTATCATCACGGAAAGAACCCAGAACAAACGGTTTCTACAACATATCCTATTGTAGATGATCATGGAAAGATTGATTTCCATCTAATTAATGGATCAACACAACTGCATGAACAAAATCTTAAAAAGTATAATAAAGAACATTATGACGAATATTTATATTATACACCTTATAGAAGACTAACAGGCTTGTCACCAGAATTAACTTGCGAATGGAAACCGCGTTCTCCAATTGTATTTGATGCTGTACAATTACATGCAACAAACAAAGGCAGAGTAGATAATCATTGGACAACAAAGATGGGATTATTACTTACGTTTTTAAGACAAATATCGTGAGTAAAAATATAGCAGTTTTTGGATGCAGTTGGTCCTATGGAGTGCCTGCGCATAGTGAACAATCTATTCCATATGATTGTTGGCCATTACATTTTGCAAAAAAATATCCTGATTATATTGTTTATAATTTTTCTAAAGGCGGTACAGGAATAGGCTATCATATTGCTATTCTACACAAATTCTTAAATTCTAAACAGTATAATAATGAAACAAAAATTGTTTTTCAAGTTACACTTCCTTATAGATATACGTTTAATGTTGATGATCTAATTAATATAGACCTAGTATTACAGAACAATAATTACTGGTGTTATGATGGTTTATGTACGCCAAAAACTGTAAGACACACTCCAGGCCGAGGCCTAAAATTTTCTCGTAAGACTGCTAAATCTCAGTCTGTTGTTGAGCAGATAGAATTTTATAAAAAATATATGAAATATTATCCAGAAAAATATACAGATATAGAATTCGAAAGTCAAATTGCTTATGTAAAAAATATTTGTGATTTTGTTTATGCACATCAATATTGGTTAAGCTCAAATATTCCTGTAAGCGTAAAACAAAAATATAATACAATTCCAATTGTTAGAGATATAATTGGTGAAGAAAAATTTAAGGAATTTGTTATCGATGATGGAGCACATTTTAGTACGCAAGGTTTAAAATATATGACTAAATGGATTGAAGGAAAATTAAATGTCTGATACACTATGTCCAGCAGTTTGGGATCACCTATGTATAAACACAATGGGTAAAAATCGTTTATGCTGTAATGCTGTTACACAAGATAAAGATAAATTTATCGACAATTTTGATCAGCACTGGAATGGTCTACGAGATAATATTAAGAAAGAAATGCTTGCTGGAAATCGTCCAGACATTTGCAAAAGTTGCTGGAAAAAAGAAGAGTCCGGAATGTCAAGTTTGCGTACACAAAAAATTGAAACGTACCAAAATCAAGGAATTTGGGATAATTTTTTAAACACCGTTAATACAACAAAAAAATATCCGGTTGAACTTGATCTTAAATTAGGAAATTATTGTAATCTAAGTTGCCGGATGTGTAGTAGTTACAGTAGCAGTGGTGTAGCAAATGAATTTCAAAAAATACTTAAAGATACAGGTGTAGATTTAGGAGTAAACGAATATGAAAAAACTTTTGTCCAGAATAAATGGTATCTTAAAGATGAGTTTGTAGACTCGATAAAAGATATGATTGCAAATGGATTGCGTTATTTAAAGTTTACAGGAGGCGAACCTTTAATGGTGCCTAGCGTAAAAAAAATAATTAATTATTGTGTTGAAAATAATTATGCTAAAGATATTGAATTAGTAATAATAACAAATGTAACTTTAATAGATGACGAATGGATTAAACAGTTTAAAGCGTTTCAAATGGTAAATATTATTTGCAGCATTGATGGTATAGGTAATACTTTTGAATATATAAGACATCCAGGTAATTGGAACGATGTTAATGGTAAATTACAAAAACTACACAATGCACAATCTTCTAATTTAATAATCTCAGTTACATTCACACTACAAATATATAATATATTAGAAATTAGAAATTTAGTAGAATTATCTCAAAAATATATGTTTCATTTAAGTCTTATACCGTTAGATACACCTGCATATTTTGATGTGCGTAATGCACCTCAGTCTCTTAAAAATACTGCACTTGAAATGATAGCATCTTTAGAACATGAATTAACTTTAAGCAGTATTGGCTGGTCTAAAAAATGGACCACAGTAACTGAAAATAATTGTTTATGTTTTTATAATTCAAAGCCTAAAGATATTTCTTGTTTATCTACTTGTCCAAATGTAGTTACCAATGTGCTAAATAAATTTGTTAGTAATATTAAAAAGAAAATATTACAACCACAACAGAAAGACTTCGATAATGAATTTTTAAAAGTGACTAAAATAAAAGACACATACAAGAATCAGAATTTTAATACATTAGAAATATCAAAATACTATGACTCAATCTAAAACATTTTGCATTTTACCATGGATGCATCTTGCAACAAATGCTAGTGGCAATCTAAGAGTATGTTGTAATAGCACTCCGGGTAAAAATTTTATTACCAACGAAACTGGTAATCCGTACAAACTCAATCGAGATAATCTTAATGAAGCATGGAATAGTCAAGTATATACTACTATACGTAAACAGTTACTTAATAACGAACGTCCAGATATGTGTCAAAGATGTTTTAGAGAAGAAGATGTTGGTATTAAAAGTGCTAGACAAAGTTGGAATTTAAAATGGAAAGAAGATAAAGAGTATACCGAAGATGCACCGTTTGACATAAAGTATGTTGATTTACGCTTAGGTAACTTGTGTAATTTAAAATGTCGCATGTGTAATCCTTACGCAAGTAATATGTGGGTGAAAGAATGGCACCTTATTAATAATGCATTAGATCCTTCTGAATATGAGCGTCTTAGTAAAATGAATTGGCCAGAAGATGAAAAAACCTGGGAAAATTTATTTAGTATTGCACATACTGTTGATGAAATATACCTAACTGGCGGAGAACCAACAGTTATTAAAGAACAACAAAAATTATTAGATTATTTTATTGATAACGGCACTGCAAAAAATATACGATTAAAGTATAATACTAACTTACTCTTACTACCATCGTGGTTACTTGAACGTTGGAGTCATTTTAAAAGAGTGCAACTTAATTGTTCAATAGATGCAACAGGTGCTTTGGATACATATATTCGACACCCTAGTAAATGGTCTAAAATTGTAAAGAATTTTGAAGCTATTAGACAATTAACTAATGCAGGTATTGAAATACATTGTACAGTTCAAATGTATAATATACTAAGACTACCTGAATTAATAGATTGGGCTACTCCATACGGACATAGAATATACTTTAACATACTTAATCACCCTGAAGAATTAAACATTAGAGTACTACCTGAACATCTAAAAGATCAAGCTGCAAAACAACTACAACCGTATTTGCATTTAGATAAGGTTCAAAGTATTATTGATTATATGTATGCCGAAGATTGGAATTATAAATATACTAGGTTCTTAGAGTATACAACTGCACTTGATAAAAGTCGTAGTGAAAATCTCTTTGATCTAATACCGGAGTTTGTTAAGTGAAAAAGTTTTGTTATGTACCTTTTAGAGAATTGTATTTTGAAAATACAAAATTTCCAAAATATTCAAGTTGTTGTACCCAAACCCCTAAAGAAACTGGACATATATTTAATAATCAAAACTTTTCATTTGAAACAGATGAAAATTTACAAGAACTACGTCAGCAGTTTTTAAATGGCAAAATGCCTAAGTCGTGTAGCAGATGTTGGATATTAGAAGAAAAGGGTGTTGATAGTTATAGGACACAATGGAATGAAAAATACAAAAAACGCAAAATCTTACCAACAGCCGCGCCAGCGCTCGAAGTGCTCGATATTAGATTGTCGAACAAATGTAATCTACAATGTAAAATGTGTGGCAAAGAGTTTAGCGATCAAATTGCACAAACACAACTTAGTGCAGCCGCTGCCGGGATTTTAGTCCACGATAGCGTAGAGTCTATAAAATTTCACGCTGATTCTGGAAATGTAAATCCAATAGAAGGATTATCTGATTTTTTAATTAAAAACACAAGTGTTAAAAAAATAAAATTAGCCGGCGGCGAACCTATGATTATGCCCGAGGTTGAAAATCTTTTGATAGATTTAGTTGCAGCAGGACGCACCGACTTAAAAATATTTTTTTTAACCAACGCTACAACGGTAAAAAACAGCGTAATAAAAACACTAGAAAAGTTTGATAAAGTTGAATTAAGTTGTAGTATTGACGGAGTTGGCAAGTGGATAGAATATCAACGCTTTCCTGCCTCGTCAAAAGTTATTTGTAAAAATTATCGAAAACTAACACAAACAAATATTCACATAACACTAACCCCGTGCTGGAGTCAGTTAAATCTTCTTGGCATTGTTGAATATTTTAAATGGCTAGAAACAGAAAAAGTTAACTGGGTAGCGTTTAACGAGGTTACATGGCCGAGTTATTTAGGCTGGGAATTAATTCCTATGAAATATCGCAAAGATTTGATAAATCAGCTAGATGATATTGTATTTCCAAAATACATGAATCATAATTATTATAGTTTTATTCAACGAATAAAAACAGATGTAAGAGAAATAACAGACGCCGAGCGCATTGAGTTATCTAAGGCTGTAACTATTTGGGATTTTAATAACAAAATTAAATATGTCGACATGTTTCCATGGGGCAAAGATCTGATTGGAGAGTTTGATGCCATATTGCCATAAACTTTATAATCATGTGGCAATACAGTTACCGGGGTATTACACACCTTGTTGTATATATAAATTGCCAGACTCCCTGCCGAGGGTCTGGGCAAAAGATACGTCTATAGAACAATGGCATAATAGTAAGTTTATGAATCGTCTACGCAAAGACATGAACAACGGCTGGAACGAAGGTTGTATCAAGTGTAAAGAAGACGAAGCAGCATATGGGCGTAGCCAACGCCAAGAAAGTAGATTTAAAACACACTATAAACAAAAAAAAATAACCTATTTAGAAATTAGCCTTAGCAAAGAGTGTAATTTGTCATGTAAAATGTGCAATCCCAACTATAGCACAAAGTGGGACACATTGTATACGAATAATAAAGAAATATTAAACCCATTCATGTATGGTTACCCAACAAATGAAATTCTTGATATAGAAAACATATTTGCCAGTGTAGATTTAACGAGACTTAGTAGAATAAAGTATCTAGGTGGCGAACCATTTATTACACCTGTTACAGAAAAGTTTTTAAATTTTCTAATTGATAAAGATTTAATTTCAAAAATTGATTTCTATACAAATAGTAATTGCACATTTTTTCCAAAAAAGTATATTGATAAATTATTACAATTCAAAACAGTACAGATTGGTTTAAGTATTGATGGATATAAAAAGTCAACAGAATACAGTAGAGAAGGCGCCAAGTGGTCAGACATTGAAAAAACTATTAATAAATGGAAAGCTATAGACGCAGCTAATTTATTGATAACAGTATCTACAACTATTAATGCTTTAACAGTTCATGATTATTCTAAACTAAAGTTATTCTGCAAAGAAAAAGGCATACATGTTTATCAATATGTATTAGATACTCCTAATTATTTAGGATTGAATGCACTACCTCCTGCATACGTAGAAAGTATAATTGACGACAATAATAGAGTTTTTTTCAACAACTACAAATTTGATAAAAATCTGTTTAAAGAATTTTGTAAATATACTAAAGTAAGTGATAACATACAAACAAAGAATATAAAAGACTATATTCCAAATTTAGCAAAGTTAATGGAAAAATAATGCAAAGAGCAATATGTAGCAAAATGTGGACTGATTTAGATATAAGACTTCCGGCTAGTCGTATCTCAAACTGCTGTAAATCACATGAATGGGATTTCTTTAATCCGCAAGAAATAAAAGAAATGGGCAGCGATCTTTTTAATAATCGTAAACGTCTATCAAAGAACAAAAAAGTTATGATTAAAGAAGACAAGTTGCCATGGGATTGCAGGTCATGTGCGCAAGTATTTCCTGGAGGATACTTTGGAGGAAACAACGAATGGATAGATTGGAAATGGCGAAGACAAAGATATGAAATGCTAAAAGAAGATCTAACTACTAATATTGAAATTATGTATAGTACAACATGTAATATGACTTGTATGTATTGTGGTCCTTTAGTTAGTAGCTTGTGGGCAGATGTACAAGGCTTGCCAAAAAACGAACCACAACAAAAATGGCAGGATGCAGTATTTGAAGAATTGTATCAGTATCTTCCTACATTAGAACGTACAATAAATTTTAATTTCACTGGAGGAGAACCGTTACTTGAGTTGAGTATATTTGATGTTATAGATAATATTGGTAAGAGTGTAAATAAAAAATACAAACATACTATGATGATTACAACCAATTTAAATATTAAGCCAAAGCTGTTGGAAAGATTTTTTGAAGTTGTTGAAAACAATCCTCACTTTGATTGGAATCTTAATATTAGTATGGACGAGGTAGGCGACAGTGCTGTAAGAGATGGAATAGTATGGAGCAGGTTTGAAAATAATATTAAACAAGTTTGCAAAAACAAAAATTTCCATTTTATAAGTATCATTCCTACACTTACAAATTTAAATGCGCCAGGCTTGGTTGAAGTTGTAAAGTATGTGCAAGAGTTAGATACATTAGGCTCTTCAATGGTGTGTCTCGCTAATAATTTTGTAGATGATCCTTTGTCATTATCATTACTAATTGCTCCACAACGATTTCAAACTTATTTGAAAGCAGCAGCAGATTTAACCAATGATAAAAATTTTAGACACAAAAGATTTTTGTTAAATGAGATATGTAATATAGGTTCTCAACGTAATAAAGAAACTATTGCAAAAGCAAAAGAATGGTTTGCTCAGCAAGAAAAATGGAAAGGTGTTAAATATAGAGAAATATATCCGCACCTTGTAGAAATCCTAGATGAGTAAATAAAGGAAAACTTTAGAAAAAATCTTGACAACACACACTATGGATGCTATACTATGTTATGAATGATGATTTAAAATGGAGTAACTATGACTTTTCTAAAATCCCGTTTGACGATATCGTCAGCGTTGGGCAAAGGACTTTGCTCTATCGCGACTTGTTTACTGTTAGCTGGTTGCTTGGAAGATTCTGCAACTACAAATGTAGCTACTGTTGGCCCTATGCAAGATCAGACCGTAAAGATCACCGTCCTACCGAGCTATGTTTGCGAACAGTGGATGATATCAAATCCCAAGCTCGCGCTAACGGCTTCAACAGTTTCCACTTCTCCTTGTCTGGGGGAGAACCTACCTTTCATCCCGGTTATCTCGACATCTTACAACACCTTGCCGACGATGTACTAAACACCAATTATACTAGTGTACACATGACATCAAACTGTTCACGTAATATGGCATGGTTTGAAAAATATGTTGAAGCAGTTAAGCCCTTTCATAGAGCCAGTATTACAGCCAGTTTACACACGGAACACTTAAATACAGTAGAGAAGATGCAAGACTTTGCAGACAAACTTATCTTCTGTCAGGAGCACGATGTACAGGTTACCATTAATATGGTCATGGTTCCAGATTGGTTTCGGCGTGATTGGGAAAACGCCTTGTTCTTCCACGAACAAGGAATCAACGTCACACTCAAGCCCCAAAGCGATTCCACAGCGTCAAGAGTCGTGGATGGTTATACAGATGAAATGCTTCAGCGATTGTATAACGGAATGCCGCAAATGGCATATACTGAGCAAAAGCGACAATGGAACGATCGTCCAAGGCCAAGTTTTGAACTGCCGCCAGACACAAACGGAGCAAACGACAAAAGCGTCCCGTGGCACATGCAAGTAGAGTTAAAAGACTCTACTGGTAATAAATATTATATGGATCAAGCGGAGAGATTTAATGCATTTAATTTCAACAGGTTTAAAGGATGGCAGTGTAACGCAGGGTATAGTGGCATTATTATTAGGGAGCCTGACGGCAGTGTTAAACGCTCCTATAGTTGTCATGATACTCCTCTTGGTAATATAGAAACAGGATTTAAACTATTTGACAAAGCTATGCCTTGTATAACCAACAGTTGTGTAAGTTCGGCCGATAGTAAGATACCTAAAAGGAAATTATAAAAATTATGAATTATGCTGTTACAGGACACAATTACGGGATAGGGCAAGCTCTACACCAACGTTTGGGTGGGCTTGGATTCAGCAAGAGTACCGGTTACGATATATGTGATGCCACAGCTAGACAGCGTATTATAGATGCTTGTAAAGATGTTGATGTGTTTGTAAACAATGCACCTGCAGACTTTGGACAGAGTCAACTGTTACTGGAGTTATGGCAAGAATGGCGTAATCAGGATAAAACAATTATCAATGTTGGCAGTCGCATTGCTGAGATAGACTTACCAAGCGGATACGCACATTTATTAAACTATCAGATGCACAAACGTACACTAAAGACACTTAGCAATACATTAACTGAACTTGACACACCATGTAAAGTAAAGTATCGTTGGTTTTCTTATGTAGGTACACCTAAAATATTAGCCAAGTATCCAGCATTTACACCAGATGACTATATAAGTATTAGTGAAGCAGTGGATATTATTTTATCATGAAATACTTTAAAAAACTAGACATGCCAGTACCAGATCTGCCAATTGATGACATACAGTTGCACAATAATCAGATTTGTTTAAATACTGTGGCAGGATCTGATGACCCAACATTGGGTACTGGCAGTTTATTTTATGATTGGGATAAGTCAACTAAAGTCAATGGCAAACTTAACGTACCACTGCGAGATAATCCACTTAACGAATCAGACTTTACTAAGTTGTGTAGTCAGTTTAAAAATACGGTCTGGGAAAAAGTATATCGTGAACTAGAGTCACGTTATCATATTGGGCGTGTTAGACTTATGCGTAGCAAGCCAAAAACTTGTTTAAGTTGGCATTGTGATACAAGCAAACGTATACATCTTCCTATTTGCACACAGCCTGGTTGTATGATGGTAATAAAAGATGAAGTATTACATTTAGAACAAGGACAGTGGTATATGACCAACACTTTACTAGACCACACAGCATTTAATGCTAGTCTGTTAGACAGAATACATTTAGTTGTAGTAGTCTTAGATGAAAATAAAATATGAGAATACAAATTTTCATAATGCAAATAATAGCGTATTTAAGTATTATTCCTATGATAATATATGCATCTTGGTGGCAATGGATTATTGCATTATTAATGTATTTTGTATTAAACGGTCTTGGTATGATAATGACCTATCATAGATTGCTCACACATAGAAGTTATCCTTGTCCTAAATGGCTAGAATATACACTTGCATTTATAACTACATTTAGTTTAACAGGAAGTGCTATTACATGGATAGCAATTCATCGTAAACATCATAAGTTTTCTGACACTGAAAAAGATCCACATAGTCCGGATCATTTAGGGTTTTGGAGAGTACAATTCTTTACAGCATTTGCAGAAGTTGAAGGCCGTTATGCAACAGATTTAATGCGTAATAATTTTTATAAATGGCAACATAAACATTATATGAAAATTGTATATGCTTTGGCTATTGTATTATTAGTAATTGATCCTATGCTATTAGTTTATGTTTACTTGTTTCCTGCAGGGTTAACGCTATTCTTTGGCACACTTGTTCTAAGTTGGGCACACAAAGATTTTAAACCAAGGACTGTATTATGGTTAGCATTAGTTACATTTGGAGATGCATTTCACGATGTACATCATGACTATCCTAACAAATATAGACTACACAAATATGATTTAATAGGTTGGATAATCCAAAATTTATTTATAAAGAAGTATGCATTGTGCGGACATTAATTATGTCAATCATTGAGATAGTAATTGAAAAGTTTTTAAAAATATGATAAAAGAATTAATATACCTTCCTTTGGATATTCCAAATCCTCCTAATGTAAGTTGTTTTTTTGATACTGTTTTACAATCAGACATGATTCTTGATAACTATAGAACATGTTCTCATATACCTATAATGTCGCCTACTGGAGAATTAACTAATATTGGAAAACAAGTACCAGAGTTAATTACTTGGTTATATGACCATATAATACCGTGGACTGCTCCTACTAGAATTCGAATTCTAGTAACCGATGCAAATAAAAGTAATGCTCCACATATTGATTGTAGTCCTGCAAAGTTTAAAACTTTGCAGCACAAATTTAGATATGTATTTCAGGGGAAGAGACCTTCGCTATACTTTTTAAATAACAATAAAAAAGAAGTAATACCAGACGTTGACAAGCCATATATAATGGATGGAAGTTGGCCACATGAAATGATAAACGATTGCAATGAAAGAAAATACACATTAGTCCTCGGTGCTCCGTGGGAACCGACTGAAGATGATGTAAATTATAACGAAGTGCTTAATCGAAGTTTTGAAATGTATAAGCAATATTACATAAGTTCTTCTACTTGGCAACTACCAAAAAATTACAAAAGTCTGTTTGAAGATAAGTACATAAACGAATTAAGTATACTCAATTAATAAACGTGTAATCTAGAAAATAGATAACTATGAAATATATTGGAGATAAAAATGTCTAGAAATTGGAAAAGCCGACACGAGCTACCGGTCATTACTCGACTCAATTACAACTTTGACATCAAAAGATTACAGGAAGAACTTAATCAATTTGCAACCGATAAAGTGTGGGATGGTTTAGGTAGTGATTATGCTCACATGTGCGAAACACATACTAAACTTCCAAAAATGTTTTTTAAAGAAGAAGAACTAGACAAAGTTGATTGTGTATGTGATTTAGACTGGGAGAAAACTAGCTACCAACAACTGAGTTTAACTGAGTTTGATGAAACTTATGATTTAAGTCAACGCACAGAACTGAGCGGGAGCGCATGGGATAACAGAGTTGCTAAACAAGATCCTAAAGCAGACGAACGTTGGTATCGTAAAGTAAAAAACGATGTTCCGAGTTACTTGCGTAAGGTGTTAGACACATTTGTAGGGTCACACAGGACACGTTTTGCTAATCTAGCACCTAATAGTGAAATAAAGCCTCACATAGATTATGATACATTATATGGTGTACGTTTACATATTGCGCTAGAAACAAATAATAAATGCTTTAATGGCGGATGGGACAAACACGGCAATGAAATAAAACAACATATTCCGGCAGACGGCAGTGTGTGGTTAGTAAACCCAGGAGTTAAACACTATGCAGTTAATGGCGGAAATACAACTCGAAATCATCTTATTATCAGTGTAGATAGTCAAGAAATAATAGAAAAGATGTTATAATGAAAGTAAGATTTTTACAATTATGGATACTATTAATTTCCATATATGGACTGTTTTATTTTGGATTTATTAATATTTGGTTTAGTTTATTAATCTATATTTTAACTAACATTATAGTTGGTAATGCAATGATGCATAGATACTATGGACATAAAAGTTTTGAAATGAGGCCAAGTTTAGAAAAACTTTCTAGATGGATGTGTCATCATTTACCTATGGGAAGTGTAATCGGATGGGCATACTATCATCGAGTTCATCACCAACATAGCGATACTATAAATGATATTCATTCTCCAACTGTACAAGGAGTATGGCATATTGTAGCCGGCATATGGAAATACAAAATTTCAAAAAAAGTCATTAAAGATTTATTAACTCCAGAATTACTATGGTGGCATAAAAATTATATTACATATCATGTACTTCTTATTTTGTGTTTATTAGTTATATTTCCATGGGGATTAGTGTTCATTTATGCAATACCAAATTTATTAAATTTAATAAGTGCAATAGTAATTGCTATTATTCCGCATTTATCAGGCACAGCTGAAGATAGTATAATTACTGATATAATAACTTTTGGTGAAGGGAAGCATAAATATCATCATGATAATCCTAGGTCTTCTAGATATGGCAAATACGATATAACAGGAATATTTATTGAGAAAGTTTTAAGATCTAATGAAATATAAAACAGTTAAATATGGCGATCCGTTATTAATAGAGTTTTGTAAATTAGTTCATGCAGCAGAAGTTGATAAAGAATATAAATTTTGGTTTACTGAAGATCGAATGTCTAAGAAATTTCATAATGTAGAATTGTGTTTAGTTGATAATATTCCTATTTCGTTTAGTGGATGTAGTATAGTTGATAACAAGTTACGAGTAAGTCAGCAACATTATACTCTTCCTATGTATAGACAACAGTTTAGAGACTTACTAATAAGACCTAATGGATTTATAGATAGACATTTTATTACAGCTAGATCGTTAGGAATAGATACATTATTAGTTACTATGCACTCCTTTAATAAAAAAACAGAAACAGTAGTAAAGTTATACGATAAACGCAGAAAACACTATAGACATTTAAAAGATCTAATTTACACAGGCATTCACAAAATAAGTTATGTGCCTCAACATTGTTATGAGATGAAAATATGAAAATTGCTATATTGGGTTTTGACGGTTATTTTGGTTATCCGTTATACAAGAGATTACAACTTACTCATGAAGTAATCGGCATTGATAACTTCTGGCGCAGAACCTGCAAAGATAGTCCTAGTTTAATACCAAGAAAGTTACCTAAAGGTATTTCTTGCGATGTTACTAATTATGCTGCATTATTTGATGTATTAAGTAACTTTAATCCAGATATTGTTATACATCTGGCCGAACAACGCAGTGCTCCTTATAGTATGAAAAATATAAAAAATAAACAGCATACAATAATTAATAACAGTATTGGCACACTTAATATTTTAGAATGTTCTAAAATATTAGGATTTAAAATAATTCATATAGGCACGATGGGTGTTTACGGGTATGAAGAAAAAAATCTAATAACAGAAGGCGATATTACAAGACGTCCAGGCAGTATATATCATTTAAGTAAGTGTATAGATAACAGTATGTTTGAAATGTATTCTCGATTGTATAATTGTAACATAGTTGAGTTGCATCAAGGTATAATTTGGGGAGTCGGCGGCCGATTTGATTATGATGAAATCTTTGGTACAGTATTAAATAGATTTATTTTGCAACGTATGTTAAATATGCCACTTACACTTTACGGAAAAGGTAATCAAGTGCGTCCGTTTATACATATAGAAAATAGTTTAGATTGTGTAGAACTTGTAATTCAGAATAAAGATATAGGATTTACAACATATAATCAATATACTGAAATAAAAAATATATCTAAATTAATTTCAGGAAAAGTACAATATTACGATAATCCTCGAATTGAGAATGAAAATAATAATTTAAAAAGTACTAATAAAAAACTTCTCAAATTAGGATTAAAATCAATTTATATAAATGAGATTGAAATAAATAAAATTGAAGACGAGATACGTCCATTTCTATCTCATGTTAAGAAAGATTTAATATGCCCAAAAACGACTTGGTAGAAAAATTATTAGACTTAGACTTAATGCCTCTTGGAAAAAGAGAAGCACTACCTGTTAAAACAACTAAACAAGATATTCCTAGTTTTAAAGAATTATTTTCAGTTGATAGTGAAAGTCTTTATAAAGACTTTCTTAAATATACAACAGATAATAACGGGTACATTAGTTCTGGAGAGCACTTATTTGCGGAAAATAATATTGATATTAAAGAATACAAAGATCATATGAATTTTTTAGGATTCAAAAAAGGGCATTACACAGTGTTTCCATTACGAAATATAAATGGAGATCTAACAATTTCAACAGATAGCTATACTTACAATTTTTTAAAAAATTGGCCCACAGGAATTTTTCGTCCTCAGTATAATGTTGCTTTGGATGATTGGAAGGCAAACACTCATATCGATCATAACAATAACAGTGTTCATGGTTTTAGAGTGTTAATACCTCTTAATAAGTCGTCTAATATTGAAATTAATAATACAGTACACGTCTTAAATTTAAATAAATCTTATTTTATAGATGTTACTAAGCCTCATGCTGCATGGGCTAAAAAAGGTAGAGTAGTTTTAAGTTTACAAATGGATAGCGATATTTTATTATGATCACATTAGCAGTAAGTTATTATAAAGATAGTATTGATCGTGAAATTAATTTAGAAAAATTTATTAATTATTGGAGCAAATATCCAGTTAAAATTGATATTGAGAAATGTAAAACATTTACACCTTTAATGGAAGTATATAATAAATTAGCAAAACGATGTGATACAAAATATATAGCATTTACAGATATTGATGTTTACTTCAATTATGAACAATTAGAAGCAGCAAAGGATGTTGCAGATTTTGTAAATCCTTTTGATACAATTTATAATGTAAAAGATGATAAATGTATAATTCAGCAAAAACATAATCTACACGGACCTATTTTAGGAAAAATATTATTTGAAAGATATGCAACAACAATAGGAAAAAATATAGAGAATCAAAAACAAACTAGATTTGAATGGAATTTAGATATAAATTGGAATACGCCATTTTTTGTAGGATTATGTGTACTTACTAAATTAGAAACATTTTTTGAATTTGGTATGGGTAATGAATATTTTAAAGTATGGGGATGTGCCGACGACGAATGGTATGCTCGCGCAGAAAAATTAAAATATACATGGAAAAATATTCCAGGTGACATATTTCACCGGCACCATTCGTCTAGTAATGAGATACCTAAAAAATTAATTAGAAATAATATAATTGAACTATATAAAAGTATATCCTATACTGAACAAGAATTAAAAGATTATATATCTACGTGGCCCTGGTTAAATGATAATAAAAATTAGAGACAACATTAACTTTGATGTAGTTGTTGAACATAGAAGCACTACTGTATTAAGATGGATATATTACGGTATGTATGGTAAAGAGTTTATAGGAGATATATTTAAAATTCATTCTTGGGGAATTAGCATTAGTTCTAACAAAGATTATCGATCTTTTATTATAAAGCGAAACAGTATAGATAGATTTTACGACGGATTTACTGCATTTACAACTAGAATTTTAAAACAAAACATAGATATAAACGTTTTTGTAGAAAAAATATATGAATGGCAACACCATGCACACTTTAACGTATATCTTGAACCTATCAATTATGATAATAAAATTATTATTAACTACAACGATAAAATTAAATTAATAAATATAATACAAGATGCATATAAGTTTTTATTACCAAGTCATATGTTAAATTATTATGATCAAAAAAAATATGTAACTAACCAGGTTCTTACAAAAAATTCTATAAAAATAATTGACCATTTTTATAATAGTTGTTCATAGTGTCTATACTATATTCAAATCCTATTTGAAAATTTACTCTAGTGTATTCGTTATTATCTACACTATGTAATTTTTCAGTTGGCATTAAAAAAGGTAAATCTATCCAGTTAGTTTCAAAATCATAAAATGTTACAGGTTTGTATTTAGAAAAATTTGGAGTAAGCGGAATACTTAATACAGTGCTTCTGTTTTTTTTATTATCGACATGCTTGTCTATCTTTTTATTTGGATTAATTTTTACAAAACTTAATGTTTTAATTTTTATATTTTTAGGAAACAAATTACACACTTTATGTACTATATCTAATTTTAGAATACCTTCTTTAATACCATATTGTTGTAATTCTGTTTTAATTTGTGTTTTGTCTGTACTACTACTTGTTGTATTAGTAATATTATAATACATATGCTTGTAATTAACTCCTGAGAGGTGAGGACTATAGGCTCCATGCTGTCTTAGTTCAGGAATAAGCGAATTTAAATTATTATTTTGTAAAAAAATTATCATATTTTAGCATTTCTTTTATTTCGGTAAATGAATGTTGTAGCCCAAGTTGAAAATTTACTCTATCTTTGCTACTTTTATTATGCAACGAATGTGGAATTTGTGTATTAATAATTTGTGGATTTATTGTTTTTAAAAAATATTTTTTATTATTATATTCAAATATAGGATACGAATAGTTATCAAGTGGAGTAAGTGGTATAATTAATAATGATTCTCTTGCTGGCGGATCTTTGTGTACAGGTATTGATGCATCAGGTGGAAAATGTAAAAAATTTATTGTACCAATTTTGACTTTTTTATTAATAACTGATGTAACATCTATTATTTCTTTTATTTTTGTTGTACCTTCATTTACTCCAAAGTCTCGATGTTCGGCCGACATTCCTATATATGGACGTACTTTAGGATTTGCAAGTGCATGTGCTTCGGTTACATATCTTTGAGTATAACGATCAAATTTTGTACCCCATTTTAATAATGTATTAAAGTAAGGCAAAAAATGATCTGTTTTTATTTCAATTATGCAATTACCAATCATATATATTCTCGCTAAATCCTAAATTAAATTGTATTCTAGTAAATAAGTTATTAATTAGTCCGTGTCTACATTGAGTATTAATTAAAACAGGATCAATATTAAATTTTGCTTCGTCAATTATCTCATTTTTTTTATTATAAAATTTAGTAGTTGTAAAATTTAAATCAAGAGGATATATAGGAAAAATTAAATGCGATGCCCTAAGTTTTGGATCGTCTATGTGTATTGGCATTACAACATTAGGAAATAGTTTAATAAAACTTGCCGTATTTGGTCTAAATGGCAATCTTTCTATAATTTTCTTAACTATAGGTATATCAAGTACACCATCTTTTTCTGTAAAAATATACATATCTGTTAGAACATTAGTTGAATAATTAGGATTTGACTCTATTGTTTTATTTGTAGTTTTATAAGGATAATAATTAATATGATTTATACCAATATTGTATAGTTCGTTATAACAATCACTAAAATCTATATCTTCATAAAAACACCAATTCATTTAAATCTTCCTGTCATAATAATCTGCTGCACAGACCCATCTAATTTTATAATTAGTTCTAAGGCTTCTATTACATCGAGCACCTTAAGTTTATTAGTATTACAATTCTTCCCCATTCCTATATCGATTGCTCCTGGAGCAAGTATTGTACTCTTAAAATTTGTGTAATATAATTGTTTACTAGCGTCGATTAAACTTTTTTTATATATATCGTACTCTCTTTTTTGTTTTCTTACTACAGTTTCAATACTACTAGCAATATTTATTACAAGTCCAGAATATTCTTGTTTATGCAATTCCCATAAAAGTTTTGTTTGTGCAAAACCGTCATTAAACGAAAATGCATTATTAATAAAAATATTACAGTCGATAGATTCTTTTACTATAAGCTGTCTATTATTACATATATCATACCCGTTAGATTTACTAAATAGATGTGTGCAATTAAGACAGTTGTTTATTTCACGTCCTAACCCACGGGTATGTCCGGTAAGCGCAATCATTCAAATATTTATAGATAATTAATTTTTTTTTAATTAAACATGAATTAAACAAGATTAACCCATGCAGTATTTTCGTAGCCTTGAAATTTATTAAGTGTAGTATTATAAATAACCATTCCATTGACTGCGGTAAGAGCATCACGTTGTGCAGTTGTTAATGATCCAAATTGTACAAATCCGGTAAATCGACCTTCTCCTACAACATCTAATTTTGCAGTTGGAGTATTAGTTCCAACTCCAAAATGTCCATTGTCGGTTAAACAAAGATAATTACTAATTGGAAATGTATTAGTACCGTCGTCAACTACCATTGCTAGTTGATTTTTAGTGCCGCCGATTGCAACTGTTGTTTGTTTTCCGTTTATATCTTCTCTTTCCCATAATATTTGACCGTATGATAGATTATCAGTAGAAGAAATGTCTGTATTAGTCTTTCTGTTTAAGGTTATGCGTGTTTCATTATCTGTAGTAGAAAAAGAATAATGATTATTTGGCGATGTATATAATGAAGAATTAATACTATTATTAACACCATCAACTATTAATGTACTGTCATCGCCAAACACACTACCAGTTAAATCGCCATCTAGAGTATTAGTTAATGCTGTTATTGAATTGCCACCTGCTGTAGCACCATCACCAACATATAACTTTTTAGTATCGGTAGTATAAACTAATTCGCCGTCTGCGAACGTAACTGCTGAACGTTCAGCGTCTGTACCTCTTCTAAGTTGTAATGCCATAATTCGATTCTCCTAGTGTATTGTATTTATCTTTTTCAGCTTCCCCACGACTGAACCGGCCCGCTAGCAGCGCCACCTCCGCCACCACCTTCGCCACCACCAGCATCAGTGCCTACAGTGCTAGGATCGTTGTCAACTCTTTTTCTAAAACTTGAACCACGATCTTTAACATATTCAAATGTTTCAGTTCCGTCTCTGTTAAAATAACCAGACTGTCCTTTTATTATAAATTCATAACGTACTGCATTACACACAGCAGTAACATTTGAACCGTATTCTTTTCCAATTGCAACAGTAAGATGATCATACTTAGGACTAACAGGTATTTTTACAAATCGATTACTTCCAACACCGTTACTATAACTATTCCAATAAGATCCGTCGTCAAGTGCAATCATTGGACTCTGCGGAATAGATCCAGCTGCTCCAAATGGAGTGTCGGTTACAAGATCAACACTTCCTACTCCACTAATACTAAGTGAATTTGATGACAAATCAGAGATTGAACCTTCGTTGTCCGAGTTACCTGTTAATAATAATGTATTTGAGTCTGTGGTAAAATTTGCAGATGATGGTGTAAAGTTTGCAGTATATCTTGCATTATCACTAAATCTAATATTTGACATTTTACCATTAAAAAGATATGCTGCACTACTATATTGGCCTCTTGCACCAAGTCGACCAGCATAGGGTGCATAATTATACGTATCACTAAATGTACCTTCAGCAACTCCGTTTTGGTATATGGTGGAAGTTCCTGAATTTCTTACTATAGCAATATGATACCATGTACCAGCAGATATGCTTGTAGTAGTTTTCATACGCACAGCGCCCGATGCATAGTAATACATATAATAACTGCTTGAAGGATTCCAATAAACGGCAGGAGTAACACTAGAGTTTGCACTCCGAGCATCAAATATTGCTTGATCGCCTGATGTAGTATCAAAATTAATCCAAAATTCATAAGTAAAATCACCAGTGCCACTAGCATGTGCAGTACTTGGATATGCAAGACTGCCACCGGCAAAATCAATTGAATGTTTTTCTACAAATGTAGTTTTTTCAGAAGCAAATATAGGATTAACCGACGATTCATTACCATATGGCGCATTATCTCTATCCGGAGTATCGCCTTTTATTACATATCTTAGCTGTGCTAGACGAATAAATCTTGCAGTTTTGTCTCCAAAGCGTCGAAATCGCCATTCTTCGTTGTCGGTATAAGTTGAACTCCCGCCGACTAGCACATCCTCAGGCAGACCTATCCTAATTTCAGTAGATGCAATTTTAACAAACGTATTTGTTTGACCACTTTTAATTCTAAATTCTAATAAATCCGAAGCGCGAAGGTCAAACGGAAAATCATTTGCAGTTTTTGGTGCTGGTTCAACCGGCATTGATACTTCAGTGACGGAAATATCTACTGGAATACTAGTCATATCTTATATCTCTACACTAGCACTCATATTATTGTATCCTGCTCCGGTAACTAATGTATTCACAGTTAAATCTCCAGTAGTTAGTGTAGTTACAGTTTTAACAGTTGATGCATCTGCAAATGTCATAGAACTTCCTTCAATAACCAGTTTAACACTTGTAGCAATTCTAACTCCTGAAGGATTAAGTGCCGAAACAGCAACAGATGTTGAAACATTTGATCCAGCATATGTGTATGATGTACTTGCTGGTACTAGTGTAATTGTAACCGGCAACGTTGGAGTCAACAGATTAAGATAAGGCTTTGTACCGCCGCCAAAACTACTTGATTTAGTAACATACCATATTCTGTCTAAAGAATCTCTTCCTATATCATAGACATTTTCAGTAATAGTAGTAGCCAAGGACCATCCGCCACCTGAAGTAAATGTGTATATGTAAGTAGCTCCAACACACAAAACTCCCAACATGGTACGCGAATCATTTAACCACACAATATCATTTGCTGTTTTAGGAATAGTTACAGTGCTATGATGGGTAAGAGCCTTTGGATCTGAACTTCCAATAGAATAAGTACACCATGTTCTCAAATTCGAAGTAGTATCAAGCTTACCTCCCCTTTCAAGATACATAAATGTAATATATCTGTTACCACCAGATTCAAAAGTTTCGTTATAGATTGTAGTGCCACCAAAGGAATGATTATGACTATAAACATTTGCACCATCAAAGTGAGTTGAACTGTGACCGCCGGTTACTGTAATATCAGTTTCTCTCGTAAATGTGTCATTAGTAGTATCCCATCCTATAATAAATGGATGAAAATTATAGTAACTGTCAAAATATGGAGAATAAAATAGTTTTTTATTAGAATCTCTAGGATCAGTAAATGTTCGTGAACTTGCACGATTATACCATTTACTATTCAAGTTGATGCCGCCTTGTGATGTTCCGCTTGCACTAGGCGCCGCAGTAAAGTTTGCCTTTGTAGTAACAGTACAGGTTGTACCATTCCAGCTAGCTTCTTCGACTTTGTTTATAGTTGATGCAGCAGCATCGTATTTCTTGGTTGTAGAATATAAATGCTTACCTGAGACAGACGATTTACCAAGATGTTGAACATGCCAATAAACTCCAATATTAGTAGTACTTATACTCCTAGTGGTAGCATTTCCGGGCCATTGCGATGCGCCCATAGTTATCCAGCCATCATTTGGGTATTGATAAGCACTAGTAGAATAACTTGCTATTCCGCCCGAACCTGTATTTGTTTCTGTTTCGCCAGTCCACCAAGTATCCCAAAATCCTGCTCTGCCATGATCAGATACTGATCCTTGTTCATGTAGATATGTAGTATCACTTATTGTACTCCAATATTGTCCATATCCATCGTCTGATGTGGTTTGTCTCCAATTCATGTCAATAGTTTTATTTGTTCCATCAGTAACTTCAACTATTCTTCCTTTTTCGTAGTTAGTGTCTTGTGTTCTCCAAGGATTAAAATCTTGTGTTGCGGTGGACGCATTGGATGTTGGGCCTGTAGCATACGAGCTAGTAGATGTATGCATTTTTCTTAATTGCATACGGTGGCCAAGTAAAGGTCGAAGATTATCGTCGGAAGCTAATACGTTAGAATGGTTGTATGCCGATCTATAGTCAGAACCTGCTCGGTTCCAGTTAATTTTTTTATTTAATTCAGGTGCTAGGGTATTTTTGTCATATTTTTCGCCATAGAGATAAAATCCATCATTAGTTGCTCTTGGGTCTTCTACAACAATTGGTACGGCACTTTGTCCACGATAATCTAAAATTTTTGCCATTGGTTAGTTCTCCTATTCGGGCGTATGATTGTTATTTTCTTGAAATACAGACACGCCTTCACTTTCGGCTCCCCATACTCTAATACTTCCATCAGGATTAAAATCGTGTGGTTGAAGCCAGAGAATATTACCATCCGTATCTTTTACTTTAATCACTGTATCGTCCAATTCGCAAGTATAGTTTGTTACAATATATTCTTCACTATCTGATGTTAAGTCGAGTTCTCTTACTGAAAAAGATGTAGCCATATTATATTTTTCTCCTAATATACTATATTTATCATCTATAGAAAACTACTAGGTCTGTCTATATTTAATTTGAACTACTAAATCTTTTCCTTTAGCAGTAGTTCCAATAGCAGTTACATCCATTGTCAAGTAATCGCCATCATTCATAGCCCAAGTTTTATTTGATCCACCAACTACCGCAGTTAAATCACCAGTTGCAATAGTAATGTCAGATACCTTTGTTCCATTTTTATGTATTTCAAGCGTAATACCAGCATCTGCTGCGGTTCCTAATTTAGGAATTACATCAACTACAGTAAGATTAGCAGGAGCATACCATCTTGCTGTTCCTGTGTGTAGTGCAAGATCGCCTTGTTGATATATACTAGTACTATAAGTAGTACTAGCTTTTACGGTTGCAAGACTTGTTAGTGTTGCATCACTAACCTTTTCTGTTATTTTCTCTAATGCTGCATCTTTGACTCTTTCTTTAAACACACTAGTTTGTTCGAGATATATTCCAAGATCTTGAGGAATAAATTTAGAAGTGTTTGTATCGTATACAAGACATACTTGATCGGGTAACGAAGGAACTGGCTTTATTTCAACTTCGCTAGCATGACCTTCTTGTGTGTGTTGAAATGAAAGTACATAGTTTCCTGAACCGTTTGTTTGCACAGCAAGATCTTTGATTGTTATAGTACCACGCATTGCAGAATGATTGCCGCATTGATAATATAGTGTACTTGG